>Ga0066789_10000011_pt1 | contig 42082 bp, 37 predicted proteins | sample OrgsoiDNA2013049_FD_70960 | JGI IMG/M metagenome (GOLD analysis project Ga0066789, IMG submission 70960) | Permafrost soil microbial communities from the Arctic, to analyse light accelerated degradation of dissolved organic matter (DOM) -... | ecosystem: Environmental > Terrestrial > Soil >...
CGTGGCGTCCAACCGGCAGTGTTTCTTCAGCGTTCTATCCTCTGCCGGAGGTAGTCGTGTCCCTGCATCCCACAGTTCGTGCGTTGGCCGTTGGTGTCGTCGTGGCGGCCGTTGTCGTTGGCTCGTACGCGGTCGGCCACGGCGGCCGCGCTACGTTCGCGCGTCAGGTCCCCGCGGCCTCTATACCAGTGAGTGGCGTCAAGACAGCTGCGGTCGTATCCGCCGATAGCTCTTCAGCTCCTGCTGTCACTGGCGGAATCAGCGTCGGGGGGACCGGTCGGGTGACCGGGAAGCCGAATCTGTTGCGCCTCGACACGTCGATCAGCGTGACGAGGCCCACCGTCACTGACGCGATGCAGGTCGCGAACACGACGATGGCCGCCGTCCAACATGTATTGAAGGCGGACGGCGTCGCTGACGCTGATCTGCAAACCTCGGGACTGTCGGTGCAGCCCAACTATGACTACAGCAACAGCACGCGTCATCTCACCGGCTACGGCGTGAGCGAAAACCTGTCGGTGGTGTTGCGCGACCTCGCCAAGGCGGGCGCGACAATCTCCGATGCGGCACAGGCTGGCGGCGACGCCCTGCAAATTGGCGGGGCAGCGCTCGACCTTGACCAAGATGGTGCGCTCATCGCCCAGGCTCGCCAGGCCGCGTTCGCCGATGCGGAGGCGAAGGCGAAGGCATACGCGACGGCGGCCGGACGACAGCTCGGGGCGGTCACGAGCATTTCCGAGTCGACCCAATCGCAGCCGCAACCAATTACCTATGCCGCTCCGATGGCTGCCGCAGCCGGCGCAAAGGCGGACGTGCCGATTCAGGCCGGCTCCCAAGACGTCACGGTTGACGTTGCGGTGACGTGGGCAATCAACTAGTCGAACGCCTAACCAAGAGGTGGCCCGGGCTGTCGGCCCGGGCCACCTCTTGTTGTGCGTTGGAACTGTCGTGCGAGTGGTACCGACGATCAGTGCGGTTAGGTCCAACTGGTGTCGCGCATCGTCGGCCTCCTCTCCGGGGGGAAGTCGGGCCGTGGCCCGGACTACGGAGTGGCGGGGGTCCGCATTGAGGTCTTCCGTGGTTGGTCGACCACAGAAAGTGAACTCATCGGCGGGGGACCGTGACATAAAGCGTGGCTCGGCCCTAAGGTGACGGGATCGTCCGTCCTCAGACATTGTGGTCCGACTAGCGCTAGATTTCCGACATCTCGGCGATTCGAGTTCTGTTACATCGGTTTCAGGGGGTTCGGGCCGTGGCGAAGTCGCCCAGGCAGTGGGACGTATGGGCCTTGCCACGCGGCGCGCGCGCCCTGGTTATTGCGGTTCCGTGCTTTTACGTGGCCGTTGTCACTGTTGTCGCCTTTCACACGACCTTTTTGATTCGCGACGTCGGCATCGCCGCCGCCTTCACGCTGGCCGCTGTAGCCAGCATCGAGATCTCGATGCGACTGGCCTGGCCGCGCGCACGCGGCGACCGACTCAGTCGCGATTGCCTCACCGCCTGGATCTTGCCGGTGGCATTGATGCTTCCGCCCCTGTACGCCGCCGCCATGATCGTGGCTCCTAGGCTTTATATGCAGGTACGGGTATGGCGGGCCCAGCTCATGAAGCTGGTCTACAACATCGCCTCGATCGGTCTGGCCTATGCCGCCGCCGCCGAAGTCCACGTCGCGATCGCGCCGCCCGGTCCGCATTCGTGGATGACGACCAGGCTCATCGGCAGCCCCCGCGCAGACCTCGCGTTAGCGGCCGCGGTGGTCGTGTGGTGGGTCGGTCACAACTTCCTTGTCTGCTCGATCGTGACGCTGGCGGCCGGTTTCGACTCGGTCAAGACGTTCTTGCGCGACATCGAGAACCACGCGGTCGACCTTGCGGTCGCGTGCGTCGGCATCGTGTTCGCCGTCCTCTGGAGTGTGAGCCCCGTGGCCGCGGCGCTGTTGGTGCCGCCGGTGCTGCTGCTTCAGCATCAGTTCTTCAGCAACCTGCGTGCGGCCGTGCGCACCGACCAGCTCACCGAAGTGGCGAGCGCACAGTATTGGCGCGATGTGGCCGGCCGCGAAGTACATCGAGCGGGAGCCGCTGGTGCCGAGGTCTCGCTTCTTGTCATCGACCTCGACAACTTCAAGGCGGTCAACGACGTCCACGGACATCTGGTCGGCGACGCGATGCTCAACGTTGCGGCACGTGCGATCGTGGCCGCCGTCCGCCCGCGTGACCTGGTTGGCCGGCTCGGTGGTGAAGAGTTCGGCGTGATCCTCGCCGGGCTGAATTTGCTGGACGCCGAGGGGGCGGCACAGCGGGTCCGCGAGCAGGTCGGCGCAGCGCGACTTCGTACCGATAGCGGCGGCTGGATATCGGTGACCGCGTCGATCGGGGTAGCGGCGGTGACCGTGAACGGTGACTCACTTGAGCAGGTGCTGACGGCCGCCGATCAGGCGATGTACGCGGCTAAGTCGGCTGGTCGCAACTGCGTACGAGCGGCTGGCCCGATGCCCGGGCAAGTCATCGACCTCACGCCGCGACCAACCAGCTTCGAACGAAACGAGCTCCACTAGCCCCCGCGCGCCACTACACCTAGCCGCCTGCGCGCCACTACACCTAGCCGCCTGCGCGCCTCCGAAAAGTGCGCTTGACCTTGTCGTTGCTCGTCGGCGCGGTCGCGCGATCAGACCCATGACCGGTCGCCGCTGCGGATCCGCCGGCTCTCTTGCGCTCGAGAGCTTCGAGATAACGGCGGCGCAGATTGTCGTCGGGCGGTGCTGAATTCACTTCAGTGGGTTCATCTGGATCTGCGGTAGCCATGACGTCATTCTGCCTTAGCGCTCGGCCTACGCGAGGGGATCGACCCCGACCTGCGCAGGTGTTCCGCCGGTGATGGCGACGAGCTCGTTGAATGTCGTGGGAAATACCGCATGCGTGTGACCCGCAGCCGCCCAGATGACCTCGTAGTCGGCGAGCGCGAGATCGACGAGTGTGCGCAGCGGCTTGGGGTGACCTATGGGCGAAACGCCGCCGATCGAGATGCCGGTGTGTGCGCGCACGAAGTCGGCATCGGCTCGGCCCACTGTGGTCACACCCAGCAAGGCCCCCACCTTCGCGGTGTCGACGCGATGCCGGCCGCTCGTCAACACAAGGAGCGGGTCGCCGTCGGCCACAAAGACCAGGCTGTTGGCGATCTGCCCTACTTCCACCCCGAGGGCGGCGGCTGCCTCGGCGGCCGTGCGGGCCGATTCGTCGAGGCGTCGTACCTCACCTCGGACGCCTGCGGCGACCAGCGCTGCCTGCACCGCGACCGCTTGCGGCGGCAACTCGGCGGTCTGTCCACTGTCCTGGCCGCTGTCGCGTCCGCTGTCCTGGTCGCTCCTCATCGGCCGATCCTAGCCGCCCCGTTGACGTCATTCGAACATATGTTCGATACTCGCTGAATGCTTCCCTCCGCTGCCCGCTCTCTTGAAACGCTTGACCCCGAGCTGCTTGAACAGCTGCGCGGCAGCAGCGGCTATGGACTTTTGCCGGTGCCCCCGTCGTTGGCCGGGCTTTTTCCGGAGGGTGGTTTGCGGCGCGGGTCGACCATCACGGTAAGCGGATCGTCGTCCTTGGTTTTGGCTTTGCTGGCGGAGGTGTCGAGGCGACCTGGCTGGTGTGCCGAGGTGGGGTCACCGTTGCTCGGTAGCGCCGCTGCCGCCGAAACGGGGGTGGCTCTCGAGCGATTCGTTCGGGTGGCCGAGCCGGGCGAGCAGTGGCCCTCGGTGGTGGCCAGCTTGCTCGAAGCGTTCGAGTTGGTGGTGGTACATCCGCCGCCGAGGGCACGCGAGGCCGACATGCGCCGGCTGAGTGCACGGGCCCGCGAAAGGTCGGCGGTGCTTCTCATCGCCGCCGAAGCGGACGCCGGAAACCCTGGCGCCCGTTCGAGTATTTGGCCCGGAGGCCAGCTCGGTCTTTGCGTGCTGGGTCAGCGCTGGCATGGGCTCGGCGCTGGCCACGGTTACCTGCGCAGTCGCGAACTCGACGTCCAGGTGGTGGGTCGTGGCGCCGCGGCCCGGCCGCGACGAGCCACCGTCTGGCTGCCGCGCGCGCTCGACGAGGCGTCATGACCCGGGTGCTTGCTGTGTGGTGTCCTGACTGGCCGGTGACTGCAGCCGGCGGCAGCCCTGACGTGCCGGGTGCGGTGCTGCAGGGCAATCGGGTGGTGGCGTGTTCGGCGGCAGCACGCATCGAAGGAGTGCGTCGAGGCCAACGCCGCCGCGATGCGCAGTCGCGGTGCCCTGAACTCGTGGTCTATAGCCATGACCAGGGTCGCGAAGCGCGGCTCTTCGAACCCATCGCAGTTGCCGTCGAAACAGTCGTTCCTGGCATCGAAATTCTGCGACCCGGGCTGCTCGTCGTCGCTGCGCGTGGCGCGGCTCGGTACTACCAAGGCGAGTTACCGTTGCTGGCCACCATGGCGACCACGGTGGTCGACGCCACTGGCCACGACGTCCAGCAAGGTATTGCTGACGGCGCTTTCGCGGCGACTCAAGCGGCCTACGCGGCACGAGTGGTGCCGGTCGGCGGTGCCGCGGATTTCCTTGCCCCATTGCCAATTCGGGTTCTTGATCGACCAGAGCTTGCCGATCTGCTGATCAGGCTCGGCATTCACACCCTCGGCGATTTCGCCGCGTTGCCACGTGCCGACGTACTGGCCAGATTCGGCCCCGATGGCGCCTACGTGCACGATCTCGCGCATGGCATCGAGGTACGGCCACCGGCTGCTCGGGTAGCGCCGCCTGAACTCGCCGTCGAACTCGTGCTTGATCCACCTGTCGACCGGGTCGACACTGCGACCTTCGTCGCCAAGTCGTTGGCCGGCCAGCTGCATGAACGGTTGGCTGCACGTGGCTTGGCCTGCATTCGCATCAGCATCGAAGCCTGCACCGAAAGCGGTGAGCAACTCTCGCGCAGTTGGCGACACGGCAGCATCTCGACGACGGGGTTTACCGCAACCGCGATCGCCGATCGCACGCGCTGGCAGCTCGACGGTTGGCTGTCGGGCACGATCCGTTCGCATGACGGCCGGCCTTCGAGTGGCGTGGCGTTCTTGCGATTGGTGCCTGACGAGGTCATCTATGACGACGGCCGTCAACTCAGTCTCTGGGGTCAAGAAAAGCAGGGAGGTCAGGAAAAACTGGGAGGCTACGAAGCAGCAGGCACGTTCGGCACCGAACTCGAGCAGATCGATCGAGCGCTCGCGCGCGTGCAGGGCATCCTCGGTCCTGACGCCGTCGTCACCGCGATGGTAGGTGCCGGTCGCGATGTTGCCGAGCAGATCAGATTGGTGTCGTGGGGTGAGCCGCGCGAAGTCGAACCCGCTGATGCGTGCCCCTGGCCGGGGCGACTTCCGGCACCGTCACCGGCCACGGTGCTCCTCACTCCGCAAGCGGCCACAGTCACCGATGCCGAGGGCATTGCGGTCACTGTCACCGGTCGATGCGCGGTGTCTACCGCCCCGGCGTGGGTGCAGATCGGACCGCAACCACCTGTCGCGGTTGCCGGTTGGGCCGGACCCTGGCCCCTCGACGTCCGCTGGTGGGATCGGCTGACCGCACGTCGCCGGGCCCGTTTTCAAATCGCCACCGTTGATGGCGTCGGGTTGTTGCTGGTGTGCGAAAACAGTCGCTGGTCAGTCGAGGCGCTCTATGACTGAGGTCCCCCGTGGGCTTCAATAACCCCGACATTCCGTGGCGCGAACTCGAACGTCAGTTGGCCGGTCGGCCCAAGCCTGCGAGTGCCCCGGGCTACAAGCCAGTCGACGGTGACGGTGGCGACAGTCCGGCTTGGTCGCGCAAACGACAGCCTTACCAACCAAGCGAGCGGACGACGAGAGCCGCCGCGTCGACAGCAGTGCCCTACGCCGAGCTGCACTGCCACTCCACCTTCAGCTTTCTCGACGGCGCCAGCGAGCCGGAAGAGTTGGCCGAAGAAGCGGCCAGGCTGGGGCTCGAAGCCCTGGCAATTACCGACCACGACGGGTTCTACGGCGTGGTGCGGTTTGCTGAGGCGGCCGGCGAACTCGGAATTCGCACGGTGTTCGGCGCCGAACTCTCCTTGAACCTGCGCACGCCGCAAAACGGCATCGCCGACCCGGAGGGCGATCACCTGCTCGTACTCGCTCGTGACCCTGAAGGTTACCGGCGCCTGTCGATGGCCATCAGCAGTGCGCAACTTGGCGGCAAGGAAAAGGGCCGGCCGATCTACGACCTCGACGAACTCGGTGATTCACACGGAGGGCATTGGCTGATCCTTACCGGTTGCCGCAAGGGCAGCGTGCCACGAACCCTTTCAACAGAAGGGTTTTCGGCAGCAGGCGCCAAACTTGATCGCCTCGTCGAGCTGTTCGGGCGCGACAACGTGGTCGTGGAGTTGACCGATCACGGCAACCCACTCGACTCGACCCGCAACGACGCACTCGCCGAACTGGCAGTACATCGTCGTCTCGATGTCGTCGCCACTACCAATGCGCACTATGCGACTCCGAGTAGGGGCCATCTCGGTGCGGCACTTGCTGCGGTGCGTGGCCGTCGTGGGCTTGACGACATGGACGGCTGGTTGCCCGCTGCCGGCACTGCACACCTGCGTTCGGGCGCCGAGATGGCCGACCGGTTTGGGCGCTACCCGCGGGCTGTCGAACTGGCGGCTGAGATCGGCCGGGCGTGCGCCTTCGACCTTCGGTTGGTCGCGCCGCGACTGCCGGATTTCCCGGTGCCGGCCGGCCACAACGAGATGAGCTTTCTACGCGACCTCACGATGCAAGGGGCGTTGAAGAAGTACGGCCCACCTGACGCCGAGCATCAGGCAGGTGCCTACCAGCAGCTTGAGCACGAGCTCGAGGTCATCGAAAAGCTCGATTTCCCAGGCTATTTCTTGATCGTATGGGAGATCGTGGAGTTTTGCCGTGCCAACGACATCTTGTGTCAAGGCCGAGGGTCAGCCGCTAACTCCGCGGTGTGTTACGCGATCGGCATCGCCAAAGCTGATCCGGTGTTCTTCAAGCTGTTGTTCGAACGGTTCCTCTCACCCGAACGCGACGGGCCGCCCGACATCGATCTCGACATCGAGAGCGGACGTCGCGAAGAAGTGATCCAGCACGTCTACACGCGGTATGGCCGCACCAACACCGCACAGGTGGCCAACGTCATCAGTTACCGGCCGAAGTCAGCCGTGCGCGATATGGCCAAGGCACTGGGGTACTCGACAGGGCAACAAGATGCGTGGTCGAAGCAGATCGACCACTGGGGTTCGCTCACCGTCACCGACGCCGCCGGGAAGAACGCAGGCGCCGACCACGACATCCCCGCCGAGGTGGTCGAACTGGCCGAGCAGATCCTGCGTTTTCCGCGGCATCTCGGCATTCATTCCGGCGGCATGGTCATCTGCGACCGGCCCGTGACCGAAGTGTGCCCGGTCGAATGGGGCCGGATGGAGAACCGCACTGTTTTGCAGTGGGACAAAGACGATTGCGCCCGCACCGGGCTGGTGAAGTTCGACTTACTGGGGCTCGGCATGTTGTCGGCACTCCACGGCGCCTTTGACTTGTTGCGTCAGCACTACGGTGTCGACCTGCAACTCGACACTGTTCCGCCTGAAGATCCTGCGGTCTACGACATGTTGTGCGCGGCCGACTCGGTCGGTGTCTTCCAGGTCGAAAGTCGTGCGCAGATGGCGACCTTGCCGAGACTCAAGCCACGAAAGTTCTACGACCTCGTCACCGAAGTCGCCATCATCAGGCCCGGACCCATTCAGGGCGGGTCGGTGCATCCCTACATCCGGCGCCGCAACGGCCTCGAAGAAGCCACGTACTCCCATCCGCTACTGAGAAATTCACTTGAGCGCACCTATGGTGTTCCGCTCTTTCAAGAGCAAGTGATGCAGATGGCCATCGATGTCGCCGGCCTCACGCCGTCCGAGTCAGATCAGTTGCGCCAAGCGATGAGTTCGAAGCGTTCGACTGCCCGCATGGAGCGGTTGCGCGACAAGCTCTACAGCGGCATGGCCGAACGCGGCATCACCGGTGTCGTCGCCGATGAGATCTACGAAAAGCTCACCGCATTCGCGCACTTCGGGTTTCCCGAGAGTCACTCGATCAGCTTCGCCTACCTCGTCTATGCGAGTTCATGGTTGAAGCTGCACTACCCGGCCGCGTTCTGCGCTGCCTTGCTCAACGCCCAGCCGATGGGGTTTTACTCGCCGCAGTCGTTGGTGGCAGATGCGCGTCGGCATGGTGTGCAGGTGCGGCGTCCTGACATCAATGCCAGTGCGGCCCAAGTCATCCTCGAACCGGTAGAGCCAGTAGAGCCAGATCGGACGCCGACGGCTGAGCAAGCGGTTCGGCTCGGGTTTGCTTCGGTCAAAGGCATTACCGAGCCGCTGGCCGAACGCATCGCGGTCGGCCAGCCTTACGTGAGCATGTCCGATCTGGTGCACCGGGTCGGACTCAGCACCGCACAGGTCGAGGCACTGGCAACGGCGGGAGCTTTCGACGACTTCGGGCTGAGCCGCCGCGTGGCGCTGTGGGCTGCTGGTGCCGCCGCGCAAGCATCCCCTGATCGACTTGCTGGTGTCGTTCTCGGTGAACGTGCGCCCACACTTCCGGCGATGAGTCAGGTCGAAATTACGGTCGCCGATCTATGGGCAACCGGCATCACCCCCGATGGCTACCCGACCCGGCATGTTCGCGATCGTCTCGACGAACTCGGGGTGCTCAGTGCTGCTGCATTGCGAACCGCAGAGGCCGGTCGGCGGGTACTCGTAGGGGGAGTGGTGACTCATTGGCAGCGGCCAGCTACCGCGGGCGGCACCACCTTCCTCAACCTCGAAGACGAGACCGGCATGGTCAACGTGATCTGCTCGCTCGGAGTCTGGACTCATCACCGCCGGGTCGCCCGAGCCGCGGCGGCGCTGCTCGTGTGGGGTCGGCTCGAACGTGAACAAGGCGTGGTCAACGTCATTGCCGAAAAGTTGGCCCGGCTGCCCATGACGGTGCGCAAGACCTCCCGCGATTTCCGCTGAGGTGACACTGAACGGCCCCCGAAAGGGCCGTGAAAAGAGCTTGACGGAGCTGCGGTGCGTGCTTACAGTGGTCAGTAGTTCGAACGTATGTTCGAATAGTCAGTCGAGTGAGACAGGTGGGGTCCTGTTGAACTTGGGGGCGCTGCCATTGCCCGGGCCACGGTCCTCGACCCGCCGTGGTCCGGGCACCGGCGCTCACGTAAGTGATGGAGGGAGGGCGGCGATGAACGCGAGCGTCCCCACCAACTACCGCCGCGCGAACAGCGTTTACGGGGGGAACAGCGCTTACGGGGCGAACAGCGGGCCGGCGGTCTTCGGCCTCCTTGCGGCGGCCCGCAACGGGCTGCATGAAGCCGCCATGACGTCGCGACCAGCCGAGCGCTATGCGAGTGCCCATTTGGCCGCACTGCGGTGTGCAGCCGCCGTCCTCGCGGCCCGCGCCCGGCCAGAGCTGGCCGGATCACGTCGGGTCCGCCGGTCGCGCAACGCGTGGGTCCTTCTCACCGAGGTCGCTCCAGAACTCACCGAATGGGCTGGGTTCTTCGCGGCTGGTGCGGCCAAGCGCGCGGCCGCCGAAGCTGGGCTCGAGGGATCAGTGACCGCGCGCGAGGCTGACGATCTGCTGCGTGACGCCGAAATCTTCCTGGCGTTGATCGAGACCACCGTTGGCATCGTCCACCAGCCCGTGTTGCCGGTCGAGGCACGCGCCAGCTGACCGGTGCTCCTGAGCTGACCGGGTGCTCCTGAGCTGAGCCGCTGGCCACCTGGCGTGGTGACCGTTACCTCATCGTCATCTCGACGTCGTCCCCATTGCCGCCCAGTCGCCTCCAGATCGAGGCTCGAGAGCCGATACTTATTGGCAGGGGTAGTTGCCGGCAGCCGATCCTCGGCGCAGGGCATCGAAGGGCGGGGGTAGCAACGATGGCGCCGACGAAGGTCGAGGTGACCAGCGCGGTGCCGGGCGGCCGAATTTCGTGCTGTGCACGCTCTTCTCGCGGTAGCTTTCGCTGCCGCGCGCAGGCTCGTATTCTGGAAGCACCGATGAGCCGCTGCTGCGGCATCGTCGGCTCACAGCCTGGTACATGATGGGCATGTCGTTGGGAGGGCATCGTGCCGCTTTCTGAGCACGAGCAGCGGGTTCTCGAGCAGATCGAGCGCGCCCTCTATGCCGACGACCCAAAGTTTGCCGCCACTGTTCGCGGCATCGATCCACATACCCTCCATCGTCGGCGATACCTGCGGGCCATCGTCGGTTTGGTGATCGGCATCGTGGCGCTGCCTGTCGGCATCGCCATTCAGCACTCCGAAGTGAGCATCGCTGGCTTCGTCCTGATGCTCATTGCTTTTCTTTACGGCGCCGCCACCTGGCGGCAGACCCGCGAGGCACCCGACGGCGCCGCGGCGCCCGACCTGAAGGTCGCGCCTCGGGGCCGCGCCGGCATCAGTCGGGCTTCGGGCCGTCGGCCGACAGTGAAGCGCGGATTCATGCAGCGGTTCGAAGACCGTTGGGATCACCGACGCGAAGGCCTCGGCCACGACGCGTCAGACGAACGGCCCGACTGAGGCTTTGGGTCAGTCGCGGTGTTGGCCGCGCCGGCCGCCGAGTCTGCGGGCGGCGTTGCTCACCGCATCCGAAACTGCGCGCGATCGATCGACCACCCAGTTCGATCCGGTCGCGGCGACACGACTCGTCGATGACGGAGCCAGGCGCGCGCGCACCCGCCGTCCGGCTGAAGCCGACTCGAACAATGCCTTGCGCACGACCACCTCATCCGCCCGAGGGTCTACGTCGGTTGGCCCGGCCGTAGCCGGCCGCGCGGCGTAGCGGGCCATCTCCTCGGCCCGGGTGAGTCGCACCAAGGCTGCCTGAGCCACGGCGTCATAGCCGAGCCGACGCGTCGCCACGAGCGTGGCCGCCGCCCGTCGAGGTGAATCGTGCTCACCCGTCCACGGCACACCGAGATCGCGAAGGTCGTCACCCAGCTCGGCCCACGCAGCATGCGCTCGGGCCGCCGCGGTGTCGGCGGCCGTCCAGCGTCGGCGTCGGGTCAGCCAGCGCGCGATCGGCGCGCAGGCCAGCACGAGCAGCAGCACCGCACCCGCCACGATGCCGCCGACCGGCAACCGCGTCGATTTCGGCGTGTGCTTGCCACTGGTGGGCGCACCTACGGCACGCGGAATGACGTCTCGGGTGGAAGTCGCGGCGCTGGCACTGGCCGACGGTCCCGTCGAATCGGGCGTCACCGGTACCGGTGTCGTCGACGTGTTCGCGTAGTTCGGGTTCGACGTTTGTCCGTCCGCCCGCGGCGTCGGCTCGAATCGCAGCCACCCCGCGTCGTCAAAGTAAAGCTCCGGCCATGCGTGTGCGTCGGCTGTCGTGACGACGTAGTTATCGCCCGACTTCGTTCCCGGTGTAAATCCGACAACCACTCGGGCAGGGATGCCTTCGAGTCGAGCCATGAGCGCCATCGTCGCGGCGAATTGTTCGCAGTAGCCGCGGCGATCGTGCACGAACGTCACAAGTGCGTTTTCGTTACTGCCGGTCTTGATGGAGATGTCATACGTGCCTTGTTGAAACCAGGCCTGGAGGGCGACCGCTTTCTGGTACGAGGTGAGCGCGCCGGCGCGGTTGACGATCGCATCGGCGGTCGCTCCGATAATCAACGGCAAGTTCGTCGGCGTCGCGAGGTACGAACGCAACGTTGGCAGCGACGCGTCGTTGGGCACCGAGTTGAGGAACGTCGCCGATGGCGCGTACACCGAATTCGTCACCGAGTACGACAGGTGAATTGTCGAGCTGCGATTGCCATAGATCGCAGGGTTCACCGGGTTGTAGCGCCAGTCGCCATGGGCTTTCACCGTGGTCGGTGCGGCTGCAGCGGGCAGGTATGACTGCCGCAGGTTGGTGACGGTCACCTCCGTCCGGGTCGTGCCCACCGGTTGCAGTGTCACGCCAGCGGGTTTCGGAATGCCCTTGTCTATCTTGGTGTCTTGCGGTGTCGCGATCGATGACACGGTCCATTGGGTGCCGTCGAAGGTGTCGAGTGTGATCAGCCGCAAGTAGTCGGGTGTGCCGGTCGTCGTGTAGGTAAACAACGACGTCGGCTCAGGCTGCTGCAGGTCTTGGTGCACCGTGACGATCGGGCTGATGCTGGTCGCGCTGCCGTCGTCCGAAAGACCGCCGGTGCCGGCCGTGCGGTACGTGCCGAACCAACCCGAGTGCAGGCCAGGCACGATCACCGGCACGATCACCGCGATGCTGATCGCGGTGAAGCCCACCTGGCGGCCAACCTGCGTGAGGTGGTCGGTCATGCCGCGCCGACCGACGCTTTGACTCGTCGCTAATCCCGGCCGAGCGGCCGCTGCCGCCGACGACGACCCGGCGACCGGACCGCGACTCGCCCGAACCGGGCGGCCCCACCGGCTGACGCGGTCGCGCCCTTCGGCGAGGAGCAACGCGAGGTAGCCGGCGGCGGCGAAGACAAACGGCTGCCAGCCCACACCATCAGAAATCGTCGCCGCCGGAACGGTGAAGATGGCGAGCAGGGGGAGGCCGGCGACGGCGGGTCGGCGCAACGTGCCGGCCAGCGTCTCGACGACAACCGCGACCAGGCCGATTCCACCGGTCGTCATCAAGCTGAGGCCACGAGTGATCGGGACAGGTGCGGCGAGTTGCGTCGTGTCGGTGAATCCCGATGACAGGGTCGTGTGCAAAAGACGTAATGCCGCCGGGCCGGGTACGAAGCCGAGCGGCGCGACGGCGTGCGCATACAACGCGGTGACGACGGCGGCCCACACGGCAAACATGACAAGTGGCGCGGCCGGCGCCAGCGGACGGATGCGTTGCATGACAACTGCGGCCGCTGTCACCGCGAGGATCACCAGTGCTACCCGCGGCAGCCACCCGTACGAATCAAAAATCGGCAGGAGTGTCAATGAACCCAGCGCCGTCGCCAGCGCGGCGAACATGGTGACACGCAGGCGGGCGTTCATGAGCGTGCTGCAATCGCGTACGACTCGTTGGCGGCGGTGCTCCACAACGTGCGCAGGTCGGTACCCGCTGGCGCGGACATTACCTTCCAGCCGGACGCAGCGAGATGGGCACACGACTGCGCATGGTTGCGCGTCGACGTCGGCAAACCGCTCGCTAGGCGGGACGACGACCCGTTTGTGAGACCGGACGACGACCCGTTTGTGAGACCGGACGACGACCAGCTGGCGGTATCGAGCACGATGGCGGCGCAGGTTGACGCGTGCTGCCGAAAGCGCGCGAGCGAGTCCAGATCTCCGTCGGTCAGGCTGCCCAAGACGGCGATCACCAGACCCTCACCGCCGCCTCGCCGGATGCCGGCCAACCCTGCGCTCAGCGTGTGGCCACCCGATGTCGTAACGAGGGCGAGGTTGTCGAGCAGTACGCCTTCGAACGGCGCACCAGCCATCGTCTCGACCGAATAGCCCGACACTTCTGCGCCCACGTCGGTCACCAGGCGCAAGCCGAACGCGTCGCGGGCCAGGTGAGATCCGATCGACGCGATCGCGCTCACCGCCCACTCAAATGACGAACCGGCGCCTTCACCGCGATGGGCAACTGCCCGGGTGTCGAGCAATAGCACACCGCGGTTTTGCCAGGGTTGTTCTTCACGTCGAACCATGAGTTCGCCGTAGCGAGCGGTCGACCGCCAATGCACACGCCGCAGGTCGTCGCCGTACCGGTATTCGCGCGTGGTGACGTCGTCCTCGCCCATGGTCGACATTGACCGCGCCCGACTGTCGCCACCGCCGGTCCAGTTGCCACCGAGTCGCATGGCCGGCAACGGCACCACGACCGGCGTGACGACGAGTGCGTCGGTTGTAGCAAACGAACGCGTCAGCTCAACCAGGCCGAACAGATCGGTGAATCGCAGCGACAGCGGGCCCACGATGAAGCGACCGCGCACATCGCTGCGAACGGGGTAGGCGACTTCGCGGACGCCGCGCGGCTCGATGCGGCTGACGACGAAACGTGGTCGACCACCAAGGCTGTACGGCAGCCGATCTTCGAGCAACAAGATGCCCGTCGCGACTCGTGACAGATTTTCGATGCGCAGCAGCACCTGCGCGGTCTCGCCAACCGGCGTCCGGGTCGGACTCAGGCGTCGCGTGCATGACAACCGGTAGCGCGTGCGGGCAACCACAACTGCTGTGGCGATCGGCAGCACGCAGAGAAAAATGCCTACCCGTAAAAGGTCGGTCTCGCTAAGGACGAATCCGCACATACAGGCGGCCACGCCGGCGGCGAGGAAGCTGCGGCCGCGGGTGGTCAGACCCGAAAGTGCCGCACGCATTAGCGAACGGTTCCTCGGGTTCGCGAAGTCGACGAGGGCACGGCCACGCGGGCAACAACGTCCGCCAAAATGTCGGCCGCGTTGCGGCGCGAGATTTGCGATTCGGCCGTGATGAGCAGCCGGTGTGTGAGCACGTGCGGTACCAATCCACGTACGTCATCGGGTAAGACGTAGTCGCGCTCATCGAGTGCAGCGGCCGCACGGGACGCACGCAGCAGTTGCAGCGTCGCCCGAGGCGACGCGCCCAAGCGCAACTCGGCGGAGTTGCGGGTGGCGGTGACGAGATCGACGGCGTACCGCTGCACGTCAGGTGCCACGTAGACGGTTCGTATCAACTCGATCGCGAGGGCAACGTCGGCGGCATTGGCAACCGGCTTGAGGTCGTCGAGTGGATTGTGGCTGCCATGTGAGTCGAGCATTTCGAGTTCGGCGGCAACCGATGGGTAGCCCATCGACAACCGGGCGGTGAAGCGGTCTCTTTGTGCTTCAGGTAGCGGGTACGTGCCTTCCATCTCGATCGGGTTTTGGGTGGCCACGACCATGAACGGTGGGGTCAGCCGGTAGGTCGTGCCGTCGACGGTCGCCTGGCGTTCTTCCATGCTCTCGAGCAGAGCGGATTGCGTTTTCGGCGACGCCCGGTTGATCTCGTCGCCGACCACGATGTTGGCGAACACGGGGCCGGGCTTGAACTCGAACTCGCGGGTGTCCTGGTTGAAGACCGACACGCCGGTGATGTCGCTCGGCAGCAGGTCGGGGGTGAATTGAATGCGACGAACCGAACAATCGATCGCCTTGGCCAACGCTTTCGCGAGCATCGTTTTGCCGACGCCCGGCACGTCTTCGATCAGCAGGTGGCCTTCTGCGAACAGCACCGTGACGGCTAGCTGCACAACGTCTGGCTTGCCTTCAAGCACATGCTCGATGGCCTCACAGATGCGTCGGCCGGTTTCGGCGACCTCTTTGAGGTCGGCCCCCTCGGTCTCCGGAAACGCTGCCACCAGTACTCCTTGCTTGTCGCGGCTGTCTGTTCTGGTCCGTGCGTGTGGCGTGTCAGCCAATACGCCTAGCGAGTCTCTCAGGTCTAAGCCGTGCACACGAGTGATCCGCTCGACCGGTTGGCTCCCGCCGACGTCCGGACCCGGCGCCCTCGCCAGCGTGCCATCGCCCCCATCGGGCGCAGACCTCGACGCCGTCATGCCTACCGAACGGGCCGGCGGGCGAAACGGTTCGCGTCGGCCGACGACATCGCCGGCGGTAGGGATCGGCCGCGCCGTCGACGAGGCGGCCGCGGGGAGCCGCCCGGCGCAATCGAGGAGCGGATTGACTTGAAAGTGGGGGACTGTGGAGTACAGTGGCGCGAAATGGAGAGCAGGTGTGCGGCTCACCTGTTTTTGCGGAGCGGAGGTGAGCGGTGTTTCTCGGGACCCACGCGCCTCGGCTCGACGAGAAAGGCCGCCTCTTTCTGCCGGCAAAGTTTCGGGACGAACTCGCTGACGGCCTCGTGATCACCAAGGGTCAGGAACGTTGCCTCTACGTCTTCCCGGCGACGGAATTCGGCCGGATGACCGACGCGCTTCGCGCCTCACCGGTGACGCACAAGGGCGCGCGCGACTACTCCCGCGTGTTTTTCGCCGGTGCCTCCGATGAGGTGCCTGACCGCCAAGGCCGCATCACCATTCCGCCGGCGCTGCGCGAGTACGCCGGGTTGCAACGCGATTGCGCCGTCATCGGCGCCAACACCCGCGTCGAGATCTGGGACGCGGCGGCCTGGGAGACCTATCTCGCCGCCCAAGAGCCGCTCTTTGCCGAGCTGGGCGAGGAGGTGCTGCCCGGAATTCTCTAGCTCGGCTGGCCCGGGGTTTCTTGGCCCCGGAATGCAGGAGCCAGGCGCACCACCGCGACTACCCCGTCGCGTCTGTCACGCGCCTCGAGGTCTCCGGCCGCCCCGCTCTCCTGGCTCACCTTCCCCGGTGCCAGGCGAACGGTCGGGCGGCAGGAGACCCCGATGCGTGCGGCACCAGAAACCACCGAAGGGTCGAGATCACCACATGACCGACGACGGCCCTGCCGCCGATGTCCCCCGCACTTCCGGGGAGTCGATTGCGCCGACGCCGTATCGGCATGTACCGGTGTTGCTGCGCCGGGTTCTCGATCTGCTCGCCCCCGCGCTAGCCAGCCCGCAGGCCGTGATCGTCGACGCGACCCTCGGCATGGCCGGCCATGCCGAGGCGCTGTTGCTCGCGCATCCGCAGGCGCGCCTCGTCGGTATCGACCGCGATACCGACGCCCTCGCACTCGCCGCCGCCCGGCTCGAGCCGTTCGAGGCCCGCATCACTTTGGTGCACGCGGTCTACGACCAGCTCCCTGAGGTGCTCGCACGAATCGGACTCAGCTCCGTGCACGGCGTGTTGTTCGACCTCGGCGTTTCGTCGTTGCAACTGGACGACGCCGATCGTGGCTTCTCCTATGCTCACGATGCTCCGCTCGACATGCGCATGGATCGCAGCACCGGCCCGACCGCTGCCGATGTCGTCAATACCTATCCCGCTGGAGAAATTGCTCGAGTCTTGCGCATGTACGGGGAGGAACGGTTCGCCTCGCGCATCGCGGCAGCGGTCGTGCGCGAGCGGTCGCGCCAGCCGCTGGTGTCGACGTCCAGGCTGGCGGAGTTGGTCCGCGAGGCGATCCCCGCTGCCGCCCGCCGCACGGGCGGCAACCCCGCCAAACGCACCTTTCAAGCGTTGCGCATCGAAGTGAACGGCGAGTTGGTGGCGGTCGAGCGGGCGTTGCCGGCGGCGGTCGATGCCATCGGTGTCGGTGGCCGCGTGGTCGTGCTGTCGTACCAGTCACTCGAAGACCGCCTGGTGAAACAGACGCTTGCGGCCGGCGCGGCCAGCACGTCGCCACGCGGCTTGCCGGTCGAATTGCCCGATCACGCACCACGGTTGCGGCTGCTCACTCGTGGCGCTGAGCGCGCAAGCGACGAGGAGATTGCCGCGAATCCGCGCAGCGCTTCGGTGCGACTGCGTGCGGTCGAGCGCGTGCGGGCGGCGGCATGAGTCCGGCCACCGCGGGCGCGACGACAGCTGCACCGACCGGTGCGCGGCTGCCACCGGCGCAACGCAATCAGGCGCTACCGGCCACACCACCGACGCGGACGGCGCCCCCGCTGCGAGTCGTTCGCCCGCGTGCCACCCCGCCGCGTGCGCCCTTTGTCTTACTCGTCTCGGTCCTGCTCGGTGGTGGGCTGGTGATGGTGCTGTTCGTGAACACTTGGCTGGCGCAGGGATCGTTCACGGTGCATACGCTCACGATCGAGCAGTCGAAGTACGCCGACGACGAACAGGCGTTGACACAGTCGATCGCGCGGCGCGCGGCGCCGCAAGCGTTGGCCGCTCGCGCAATTGCGTTGGGTATGGTGCCCGCGCCCAACCCGGTCTTTCGACGGGCTTCAGACGGGTCGGTGATCGGCGCACCCACCATCGCGTGGGCACCGCCACCGCCAGCAGTCGCGCAACCGAGCGCAACACCGTCGCCGTCGCCCTCGGTCACCCAGTCGCCTTCGCCCTCCGCGTCTCCATCGCCTTCGGCTTCGGGTTCGCCCGGCCCCAGTGCGTCGGCGAGTGGATCGCCGGCGACAGGAGTGCCAGCCAAAGCGCCGGTTGCCACGCCGACGGCCGCTAAGCCAGGAGCGCCTGTCCCTGCGGCGGCTACCAAGCCCGCGGCGACAACCAAACCTGTAACGCCACCGGCCGCCACCAAATCGGTAGCGCCACCGGCCGCCAAGCCGACCGCGACGCCAGGCAGTCGCCCGTGACGCGACTCGGCAATCCGCCACCGACCCGGACCGCTTCTCGGCCGCCTGCGCGCAGATACCCGGCGGACCGCTTCGCTCCGGTCGCGCGGCCACAGCAGCGCCCGACCCAACAGCGCCGGACCCAACAGGCGAGAAGCCCCCACTCAGGAGCGCGTCGGCCGCAGCCGCGTCGCACGACCGCGCGTCGGGCGAAAACGCTGCGCATCCGTCGGCGTCCGCCGAGATCGGCTCGCCTCGGTGTGCCGGCTCGCCGGTTACACGCGGCGTTGCTCGTCATCGGCTTTGTCATGATTCTGTTCACCGGTCGCCTGCTGCAACTGCAGGGCGTCGACAGCAACGCGTATGCCGCCGACGCGCACGCGCAATACGCGCACAAGGTCACGTTGCCGGCCGATCGAGGGGCGATCCTCGATCGCAATGGCGCGCCGTTGGCCGACAGCGTCGACGCGAGTGATGTCATCGGCGATCCCTTGGTGGCGTCGAGCTCGACGAAGACCGACCCGCTCGGCATTGCCGACAAACTCGCTCCGCTGATTGGCGACCAAAAGTCTTTGATAGCAGCGAGATTGACGGGCTCGAGCCAGTTCGTTTACCTCGCGCATGGAGTGACGCCACAGATCGCAAAGGCGATTGCGACGCTGAATCTGCCCGGCGTGACCATGCAGGCAACCAAGAAGCGCGTGTACCCCGCAAACGACGTGGCAGCCAACGTGCTCGGCTTCGTCGGCTCTGACGGTAAGGGCCTGGGCGGTCTTGAGTACCAGTACCAGAAGGTGCTCGCCGGCAAGAACGGTCAACTCACGGTCGAACTCGGTCACAACGGCCAGGTGATTCCTGACGGTGCGGCTAGTGGGGCCGCCGCCGTGTCCGGCCATGACATCCAGCTCACGATCGACCACGACATTCAATGGAAGGCGCAGCAGGCGATCGCGGCGCAGGTTCAGGCGACTGGCGCTCAAGGTGGCGCCGTCATCGTGATGCAGCCGCGAACCGGCCAGATCCTGGCGATGGCGACCACACCGACGTTTGACCCGGCGAATCCGGGAGCCGCGGCAGCGACTGATCGCGGCAACACGGCATTGTCCGACGTGTTCGAGCCTGGCAGCACGAACAAGGTCATCACCATGGCGGCGGCCATCGACAGCGGAGTGTTGACACCGACCTCGCCGATCGACGTCCCGCCGAGTTTGGTACGTGCCGGCAAGGTTTTTCACGACGCCGAGAGTCACGGCTTGCTGCACCTGACTCTTGCCGGCGTGCTGGCGGAGTCGAGCAACATCGGCACCATGCTGGCCTCCGAGAAGGTCGGAGTGAGCCGCCTCTATTCGTACCTTCAGGCGTTCGGACTGGGTCAATCGTCGGGCCTGAACTTCCCGGGTGAGAGCCGAGGCATTCTGGTGCCGGCCAGCAGCTGGTCGCAGTCGCAGCGCTACACAGTTCCGTTCGGACAAGGCCTATCGGTGAACGCGCTTCAGGTGGCCACGGTGTACGCGACGATCGCCAACGGCGGGGTGCGGGTGGCCCCGAGTCTCATCGAAGGTTTCGGTCAGCCTGACGGAACGATCAAAGCCGTGCCCGCGCCAACGCAGACGCGCGTCGTAGGTGACGCGGCGGCGGCGCAAGTCGAGAGCATGCTGGAAGCCGTGACCACGGATCAGGGCACCGCGCCTGCTGCGCGCATCCCCGGCTACCGCGTCGCCGGCAAGACCGGAACCGCGCAGCGGGTCGATCCGGCCTGCGGCTGCTATCGGGGGTACACCGCCTCGTTCGTCGGATTCGCCCCCGCCGACGATCCGCAACTGGTCGTGCTGGCGGTTCTCGATAACCCGATCTACGGGCACTCGGGCGGTGCGGTGGCGGCGCCGGTCTTTCGGGATGTCATGTCGTTTGCGCTGGAGTCGGAGAAGATTCCGCCCACCGGCACGACCCCGCCGGTCGTCAAGCTCTCCCTCCCGTGACGGGTAGGGTGCGCCCCGTGCCCGGCCCCGACGACGGTTTCGCCTCGCCACGCCCTCAGGCGGTGGCTCCGCGCACCCTCAGCGACCTCGCCGGGCGCCTCGCGATCATGCCCCGCCCCGACGTTCCAGCGCTCGCATCGATCACCGGCGTGACGCATCGATCATCAGCGGTTCAGGTCGGCGACGTCTACGCGGCGCTGCCCGGCACGCACACGCACGGCGCCCGGTTTGCCGCCGACGCTGCGGCTCGCGGTGCGGTCGCCATCATGACGGACGCCGAGGGGCTGGCCATCGCGCTGGCGATGTTGGAGTCGCAGGCGGAATCGGTCGGCATTCCGGTACTGGTCGCCGACGATCCGCGGTTGGTTCTCGGGCCTACGTCGTCGTGGATCTACGGCGAACCGTCGACGAAGATTCGGGTGTTGGGTATCACCGGCACCAACGGCAAAACGACGACGTCGTATCTGCTCGACGCCGGCCTGCGCGCGGCCGGCGAACAGACCGGACTGATCGGAACGATCGAAACGCGAGTCGGCTCGCAGGTCACGGCGAGTGCCCGCACGACGCCTGAAGCGCCTGATTTGCAAGCACTTTTCGCAGTGATGGCCGAACGCGATGTGGGCGCCGCTTCGATGGAGGTGTCGAGCCACGCACTCGCGCTGCATCGGGTTGACGGCACGCGGTTCGCGGCAGTTGCGTTCACCAACTTGTCGCAGGACCATCTCGACTTCCACTCCGACCTCGATGACTATTTTGCCGCGAAGGCACGGCTTTTCACTGCCGACTTCACGGCCGTGGGCGTGGTCAATGTCGATGACGAGCACGGTCGCACGCTGTCCGAACGTGCCGCCATTCCGATCGTCACTGTGTCGGCCAATGGCGGCGACGCGACGTGGTCGGTGCGCGACCTTGTTGCGACTGCGGCCGGCTCACAGTTCGTTGTCACCGGACCCTCGGGCGATACGGCGCTGCGCATCAAACTGCCCGGCCTGTTCAATGTCGCGAACGCCTTGCTGGCCTTCGTCACGTTGATCGCAGCCGGTGTCGACCCGGCCGCGGCCGCAACCGGAATTGGCAGCCTCGGGTCCGTGCCCGGCCGGATGGAAGCGATCGATGCGGGACAACCCTTCGCAGCACTCGTCGACTACGCGCACACCCCCGAAGCTGTCGAGACGCTGCTCACGACATTGCGGGCCACGACAGTGGGCAAGCTGATCGTCGTCCTGGGCTGTGGCGGTGATCGTGACCGCGCGAAGCGGCCGCTGATGGGCGCCGCTGCCGCGCGCCTGGCCGATGTTGCCGTGCTGACGAGCGACAATCCGCGCAGCGAGGAGCCGACGGAGATCGTCGCTGACATGGTCGAGGGCACGAAGTCGGTCGCCTCGGCGCAACGGGCCGACATCATTGTCGAACTCGATCGTCGCTCGGCAATTGCGGCGGCGGTGACGCGGGCGAGGCATGGCGACGTCGTCGTGGTGGCCGGCAAAGGGCACGAGCAGGGTCAGGAGGTTGCCGCAACGGTGCTGCCATTCGACGACCGGGTCGTCCTTCGCGGCTGTCTCGCCGATCTTGTCGGGGGGCCATCGTGATGCCGCTCAGCATTGCCGAGATCGCCGAGATGGCAGCGGGCATGATGTCGGACGTCGCCGATCCCGCCGTGCGTATCACCGGCCCGGTGGTCGCCGACTCGCGCGCGGTCGTGCCCGGTGCGCTCTTCGTGGCGGTGCCCGGTTCGCGATACGACGGGCACGATTTTGCGGCGCGGGCCGTCGCCGACGGCGCCGGTCTGGTGCTGGCAGCCCGACCGGTCGGTGTGGCGGCCGTCGTGGTTGACGACACCGTGCGCGCGCTCGGACAGTTCGCGCACCGATATCTCTCGGCGTTGTCAGCACCACTGGTCGTCGGGATCACCGGGTCGAGCGGCAAGACCTCGACGAAGGACATCGTCGCCCAACTGTTGGCCGAGCGAGGGCCAACTGTTGCGCCTCAAGGGTCGTTCAATACCGAGGTTGGTCTGCCGCTCACCGTGTTGCGCGCCGACGCAACGACTCGGTATCTCGTGCTGGAACTCAGTGCTCGCGGCCTGGGCCATATTGCTTACCTTGCAGACATTTCTCGGCCCAGCATCGGCGTCGTGCTGAACATTGGCACGGCGCATGTGGGGGAGTTCGGCAGCAGCGGGGCGGTGGCGCAAGCAAAGGGCGAGCTGGTTGACGTACTTCCTCCCGACGGCGTTGCGGTACTCAACGCCGACGACGCCAACGTGATCGCGATGCGGTCACGGACCACTGCGCGAGTGGTGACGTTTGGGACGTCAGCTGCTGCAGACGTCCGGGCTTCGCAGGTGCGCCTCGATGTACAGGCTCGGCCGACCTTCGAGCTGACCGCCGGCGGGGAAGAAGCGACGGTGACGCTCGCCTTGCACGGTGCACACCACGTATCGAATGCGCTTGCGGCGGCAGCCGTCGCGCTCGAGGCCGGCTTTGAGATCGACGCGCTCGCGGTTGCACTTGGACAGGTACGGCCGCTGAGCCGCTGGCGCATGGACGTTTCCGAGCGGGCGGACGGAGTTACCGTCATCAACGACGCCTACAACGCCAATCCCGAATCGATGGTTGCGGCCCTCAACGCACTCGCGGCGATCGGTGCAGTGCGGGCGAGCGGTCGCACGCATGCGGTACTCGGTCTGATGGCCGAACTCGGACTGCACAGCAATGCAGCGCACCGGGCCACCGGCGCGACAGTTGCCGCGTTGGGCATCGACCACCTTGTCGTCGTTGGCGAAGCCGCACGCGAGATTGTCGACGGCGCGGTTGCGGCCGGCTTTGCCATCGGCGCAACCAGCGTTGTCGACGACGTCGCGCAGGCGGTTGCGCTTCTCGACGGGCAGCTTCGGCCCGGCGATGTGGTGTTGGTGAAGGCATCGCGGTCGGCCGACCTTCAGCGCGTTGCGGAGGGTTTGCTCGCCGGGGCACCGACGGTCAACGGAGTTGCCCGATGAAAGGCATCTTGGCCGCGGGCAGCATCTCGCTTATCGTGTCGCTGTTCGGCACCCCGTTCGCTATCCGGCTGCTGCGCAGCCGCGGCTACGGCCAGCTGATCCGAGACGACGGCCCAACCACACATCACACCAAGCGCGGCACGCCCACGATGGGCGGTGCGGTCATTTTGCTGGCCGGAATCCTTGGTTACGCGGCCGGCAATCTGGTCAGCGCCAAAGGCCCTACCGCGTCTGGACTCCTGGTCTTGGGGTTAGCCAGCAGCCTGGGTTTTGTCGGCTTCCTGGACGACTTCATCAAGATTCGCATGCAGCGCAACCTTGGGCTGCGAGTACGCACCAAGCTGCTCGGCCAAACGATAGTCGCGATCGCGTTCGGCATCCTGGCGTTGCAGTTCCCTGACCGCAACGGTATGCATCCCGGGTCAACGCACATCTCGTTCGTGCGTGACACGACGGTGGTGTTGGGCGCCGTCGGCTTCGTTGCCTGGGCCCTGGTCCTGGTGTCGTCGACATCGAACGGTGTGAACCTGACTGACGGTCTCGACGGCCTCGCCACCGGCGCATCGACCATGGTGTTCGCCGCGTTCGTCATCATCACGTTCTGGCAGGGCCGCAACGACTGCGTCTCAAAGCTGGCTCCGGGTTGCTACCCGATTCGCGACCCGTTCGACCTGGCGATCGTGGCGGCTGCCTTCGCCGGTGCGTGTGCGGGGTTCTTGTGGTGGAACGCCGCACCTGCGCGCATCTTCATGGGCGATACCGGCTCGTTGGCTCTTGGTGGCGCGCTTGCCGGCATGGCCATCATCACGCGCACTGAGCTGCTGCTCGCGGTATTGGGCGGCTTGTTCGTCGTGATCACGATGTCGAGCATCATCCAAATCGGCTACTTCAAGATGACGCAGCGGCGGGTGTTCAAAATGGCCCCGCTGCAACATCACTTCGAGCTGAAGGGCTGGGCCGAGGTCACGATCGTGATCCGGTTCTGGATACTCGCCGGCCTCGCGGTCGCGCTCGGCCTCGGCGTCTTCTATGCAGAGTGGATTACATGGCAGCGGTAGTACCGCCATGGGTCGCGACCGCCGCGCACGATGCGCCTTGGCATGAACTCACCGTGTGCGTCGCGGGCGTCGGCGTTTCGGGTGCGGCGGCCGCACGCGTGCTCGCGACGATGGGCGCGTCCGTTGTCGCAGTCGACGCAGGTGACGGCCCCCGCCAGCAGCAGATCGCGGCGGAGCTGACTGCGGTCGGGGTCGACGTCCGGCTTGGCGACGGCGACACCTTGCCCGAGGGCAGCCAGCTGGTGGTGACCTCGCCGGGGTGGCGGCGCGAATCGGCGTTGTTTGCGGCGGCGGCCAATCTGGGCGTCAAGGTGTGGGGGGAGCCAGAGCTTGCGTGGCGGCTGCGCACGCCGACCGCGCCGCCGTGGTTGGTCGTGACCGGTACTGACGGCAAAACGACGACGACGATGATGCTGGCGTCGATGCTGCGCGCCGCCGGCAACCGGACGACGGTTGCCGGCAACATCGGCACGCCACTGGTGGAGGTCGTGAATGCTCCGCTTGACGTGCTCGCGGTCGAGTTCGGCAGCTTCCAGTTGCACTGGTCGCCGTCGGTCGCGCCCCTGGCCGCCGCCATACTCAACGTCGCGCCCGACCATCTCGATTGGTGGGGCGATTCGTTCGACGACTATGTGGCAGCGAAAGGGCTCGCGTTCGCTCATCGGTCGACCTGTGCGGTTGGCAACGCCGACGATGCGATCAGCACGAGGCTGCTGGCCCGAGCAGCAGGTCGCCGGGTGTCGTTCACGCTGCAGAGCCCGCGACCACAACAGCTCGGCGTCGTTCACGATCTGCTGATTGATCGGGCGTTTGTCGACGATCCGGAAAACAACGGAGTCGAACTCGCCACGCTCGGCGACCTGACCGTGCCGGGAACGCACAACATCGCGAACGCGCTCGCTGCGGCGGCCCTTGCCCGCGCGTTCTCTTCCGCGCCGGCGGCCATCGCCGAAGGCCTCCGAACGTTTGCGCCCGCACCCCACCGGATCGCCGAGGTCGCGGTCATCGACGGGGTGCGGTTCGTCGACGACTCGAAGGCGACTAGCCCGCACGCTGCGACAGCATCGCTGCATTCGTTCGACTCGATCGTGTGGATCGCGGGCGGGCTCGGGAAAGGTATTGCGTTCGACGACGTCGTGCGCGCGGCGGCGTCGCGGCTACGCGCCGCAGTCGTCATCGGTGCATGTCGCCACGAAGTTGCCGATGCACTCGCGCGACACGCCCCCGATGTCCGTGTGGTGGAGGTCGCGGGGTCCGAGACTGACCAGGTGGAAACCGTCATGGATCGCGTCGTCGCGCGGGCGTTCGCGTTGGCGGTCCCAGGCGACACGGTGTTGCTCGCCCCTGCAGCGGCCTCCATGGACATGTTCGTCGATTACGCACATCGCGGCGACGTATTCGCGGCCGCTGTCGCCCGCTTCCGCGATCAGCTGACCCCGGCGCGGTGACACCGTCATGACGACGACGACCGGTACCCGGCCGCCCCGCTCGGGTACCGCCTCAAGTACGACCACCGGCGCAACGGTCACGCCGCTGTGGTCGAAAATCGAAAACCCGCCGTTGCTATGGCGGCCACTCGCGTCGTACTACCTGCTGCTCGCGAGCACCGCGTTGTTGCTGGGTTTCGGGATCGTCATGGTGTGGTCGTCGTCGTACGTAGTCTCGACGCACGTGTCGTTCGCGGTCTTGCAGAAGCAGTTGTTGTGGCTCGCGATCGGGTTGCCGCTGATGCTGGTGGCCACCCGGCTGCCGGTGCGGGCCATCAGAGCTCTGGCGTATCCAGCGATGCTGGGCGCGCTCGTGTTGTTGGTCGCCGTACTCGTACCCGGCCTCGGCGTGACAGTGAACGGCGCGACCCGGTGGCTAAACGTCGGCGGCCCGTTCACGATTCAGCCGTCGGAGTTCGCCAAGCTCGGGCTCGTGCTGTGGGGTGCGGATTTGCTTGCCCGTAAGCAAAAGTACGGCACGCTCGACACCTTTCGGCGGATGCTGGTACCGCTGATGCCGGTCACCTTGATCGTGCTGGCGCTGATCGACAAAGAGCACGACCTGGGCACCATGCTGATCATTCTCACCATCGTTCTGGCGTTGCTTTGGGTCGTCGGTGCGCCGCTGCGGCTGTTCGCCGTCGTCGTCTCGATGGTGATCGCCGGCGTCACCTACCTGGCGTTCAGCGAGCCCTACCGGCTGCGCCGACTGCTCGACTTCACCCACCCTTGTAGCAAAGACCTACAGAACGCCGGCTGGCAGGCATGTCAGGCCAACTACTCGCTGGGTTCGGGTGGTTGGTGGGGAGTCGGTCTTGGCAGTAGCCGGGAGAAGTGGGGGTACTTGCCCGAGGCCCACAGCGACTTCATCTTCGCGATCATCGGCGAAGAACTCGGTCTGGTTGGCACGCTGGCCGTCTTGCTGCTGTTCGCCGTTCTTGCCTATGGCGGCATCCGCGTCGCCCAGCGCAGCCGCGACACGTTCTCTCGGTTGGCGGCTTCGGCCATCGTGGCGTGGCTGCTCGTACAGGCGTTGGTTAACATCGGTGCTGTGGTGGGCCTGCTGCCTATCACCGGCATTCCGCTGCCGCTGATGTCCGCCGGGGGGTCGGCTCTGATACCCACCATGTTCGCCTTAGGTGTCTTAATGTCGCTGGCTCGCCGCGAACCGAGCGCGGCCGCGGCGCTTCGGGCCCGCGGGCCGAACGTCGCTCGCCGCAGCCTGCGTCGAGTCGGGTCCGTGCTGCACCTTCCAAAGTCCGCCCGCCACGGCGGTCGGTGAGGGCGGTGCACGTCGTGCTTGCCGGCGGGGGCACCGCCGGTCATGTTGAGCCCGCGCTCGCAGTCGCCGATGCGTTACGCCGTCGCGATCCCGACGTCGGCATCACCATGCTCGGCACCGCCCGCGGGCTGGAGAACCGCCTCGTTCCGGCGCGCGGCTACGACCTCACGCTGATCCCGCCGGTGCCGTTACCTCGCTCATTGACGCCGTCTCTCCTGACTGTGCCGGCGCGCATGCGGACGGCCGTGCATGAGACGACCGAGATCCTCAAATCGGTGGGCGCCGACGTCGTCGTCGGCTTCGGTGGGTACGTCGCCCTGCCGGCCTACCTGGCGGCCCGCGGCGCCAAGTTGCCGTACGTCGTCCACGAAGCCAACGCCAAGCCTGGTCTGGCCAACCGCTGGGGCGCGCGATTCACCCCGTTCGTCGCGTCAAGCGTCGACGACACGCGGTTGGCGCACGCGCAGGTACTCGGCATTCCGGTCCGCCGCGCGATTAGCACCCTTGACCGCGCGGCGACTCGCGCCGAAGCCCGTAAGCAACTGGGCTTGCTACCCGACGCACCGACTCTGTTGGTATCCGGCGGCTCACAAGGAGCGCGCTCACTCAACCGCGCCGTCGTCGGCGCGATCGCCGACCTGCTCGCCGCCGGCGTCCAGGTTTTGCACGTCGCCGGGCCGGCTCAGGTTGGCGACGTCGAAGCCGCTCGACCTGAGGCCATCGACGGGCAGCCGCCTTACCTGTTGGTGCCGTACATCGATCGCATGGATTTTGCTTATGCCGCAGCCGATCTCATGCTCTGCCGTGCCGGCGCGATGACGTGCGCCGAACTGACTGTCGTTGGTCTGGCCGCGGTGTACGTACCGTTGCCACACGGCAATGGCGAGCAGCGATTCAATGCTCAACCCATCGTCGACACCGGCGGCGGAATCATGGTGTCCGACGCCGAGCTGCGGCCAGCCTGGATTCGCGCCAACCTGATTCCGTTGATCACGAACCCGCGCCGGCTCAGCACGATGTCAAAGCGCGCCGCCGATCTGGGTCGTCCTGACGCAGACGAGAAAATCGTCGACATGATCGTTGAGGCAGCTATGACGCCTACCGTCACAACGCCTACCAGCACACCGCGCGGACGACGCCGATGACGTCATCGGCCGGTAGCCGCGCCACCGCAGCGAGCGAACTCGGCGTCGTGCACTTCATCGGCATCGGCGGCGGCGGCATGTCCGGCATCGCCCGCATTATGCTCACGCGCGGGGTCACCGTCACTGGCAGTGATGCCCGCGAGGCCCGCGTACTCGCTGCCCTGCGGGTACTCGGCGCCAAGGTGTCGGTTGGCCACGATGCCGGCAATCTCGGCGCTGCCGACACCGTGGTGGTGTCGACGGCGATCAACGAGAGTAATCCCGAACTCGTCGAGGCTCGGCGGCGTGGGTTGCGAATCCTGCCGCGCGCCGCTGCGCTGGCCGCCGTCATGGTCGGACGACGAGGGGTGGCGGTAGCGGGGACGCATGGCAAGACCACCACGACCTCGATGTTGGCTCGGGCACTTCAGCACTGCGGCGAGGATCCGTCGTTCGCGATTGGGGCCGACCTGAATGAGCCGGGTTCGAATGCGCACGACGGCGGCGGCGATCTGTTCATCGCCGAGGCCGACGAGAGCGACGAATCCTTTCTGCTGCTCTCTCCATACGCCGCCATCGTGACCAACGTCGAAGCTGACCACCTCAACCACTACGCCAGCCTCGACGACATCCACCAGGCGTTCGAGCGCTTTGCCTTGTGCCTTGAGGCGTCAGGCTTCTTGGTCGTGTGTGCCGACGACGCGGGAGCGCGACGCCTGGCCACGTTCGCACGGTCAGCGGGTATCGACGTCCGCTCATACGGCGAATCGCCCGACGCCGATGTGCGTATCACTGAGCTTGAGCTTGTCGGCACCGGTTCGACGTTTCAGCTGAGCTCGCACAAGGGGTCGCTCGGACAGGTGCGCTTGCGTGTGCCGGGCCAGCACAACGCCATGAACGCGGCCGGCGCTGCGGCCGTCGGCATCGGCCTCGGGCTGGCTTTTTCGGAGTTCGCGGACGGGCTGACGCTCTTCACCGGCGCCCGGCGTCGATTCGAACCCAAGGGCGTCGTCAACGGCGTGCGGGTCTTCGACGACTATGCCCACCATCCAACCGAGGTTGCCGCGATCTTGCGCGCCGCGCGGGGTGTCGTCGGCACCGGGCGTCTGGTCGTTGCGTTCCAGGCCCACCACTACTACCGCACTGCAGACTTCTGCGCCGAGTTCGGTCGGGCGCTCGCATTGGCTGACGACGTCGTCGTCATGGAGGTGTACGCGCCGGGCGAAACCATGGTGCCCGGCGGCACCGGGACGGCACTCGCGGCGGCCGTGCCACTGCCTCCGGAGCAGGTGATCTTCGAACCCTCGTGGGCCGCCGTGCCGGCGCATCTCGCCGCGCGAGCTCGACCGGGGGATCTGGTGCTCACGATGGGCGCCGGGGGAGAGGTCGCGATGCTTGCCCCTGAGGTGCTCGAGGCACTGCGCGGCTGAGTTGCGCACTGGGGCACTGCGCGGCTGAGGCCGCGCCCGACGACACTGCGTGGCTGAGGCATTTCCGCCACTCCCGGAAGAGAATTCGGCAATCTCACCGGCGACACGCCGACGGCCGGATTGACCGCAGGCGATCGCGGCCTTACTGTTCCTGCCACTCTCAGGTTGACATAACTATAACGGTCTACTTGAGGGTGAGGGTCGTAGTTCGCCGATCTCACGTCAGGCTTCACGGTTCGCACTTGAATTGTCTCGCTGTTGAATTGTTCGGTGCTGACTTCCCTGCATCACCGCCACGAATACCTCCGCACCGCTTTGCGCCCGGACGCATCGCTTCGGGTCGACGTACATCACGGGCCGTCGCGACGGTCCGCACATTCGACGGAAGGCTAGGCGAAGCACACGTGGCAGCACCGCAGAACTACCTCGCGGTCATCAAGGTCGTAGGTATCGGCGGCGGCGGCGTCAACGCCGTGAACCGCATGATCGAGGTCGGCCTCAAGGGCGTCGAGTTCATCGCGATCAATACCGACGCGCAGGCGCTCCTCATGAGCGACGCCGACGTGAAGCTCGACATCGGTCGCGAACTCACCCGCGGCCTTGGCGCTGGCGCCGACCCCGACATCGGTCGGCAAGCGGCCGAAGACCACGTCGACGAGATCGAAGAGGTCCTTCAGGGCGCCGACATGGTGTTCGTCACCGCGGGTGAGGGCGGTGGCACGGGCACCGGGGGCGCGCCCATCGTTGCCCGCATCGCTCGCGCGATCGGAGCCTTGACGATCGGTGTCGTGACGCGCCCGTTCGGCTTCGAAGGCCGTCGTCGTGGCGAGCAAGCCGACATCGGCATCGAGGGATTACGCGACGAGGTCGACACGCTCATCGTGATTCCGAACGACCGGCTGCTGTCGATCAGCGATCGCAAGATCAGCGTCCTCGACGCATTCAAGTCGGCCGATCAGGTGCTGCTGCAAGGCGTGTCCGGCATCACCGACCTGATCACGACGCCAGGCTTGATCAACCTCGACTTCGCCGACGTGAAGTCGGTGATGGCGGGTGCCGGATCTGCCCTGATGGGCATCGGGTCGGCGCGCGGCGAAGACCGTGCCGTCGCGGCCGCCGAAATGGCAATCTCCAGCCCCTTGCTCGAGGCATCGATCGAGGGCGCCCACGGGGTACTGCTCTCGGTGGCTGGCGGATCCGATCTCGGTCTGTTCGAGATCAATGAAGCCGCCCAGCTCGTGGCCGAGGCGGCGCATCCCGACGCAAACATCATCTTCGGCGCGGTCATCGATGACGCTCTGGGCGATGAGGTCAGGGTCACGGTGATTGCGGCCGGGTTCGATGGCGGGTCACCGCGGCCCGCGCGCCAACTCAGCAAGCGGATCGCCGAGCCGGCGACGCGTGTCCCAGATTCGATCGACGATGCCATCAACGTCGCCAGCGAGCGCACGAGCATCGTCCTCGATGCTCGGCCCGAACCAGCCTCGACCGAACAAGTCGCCGCCGACACCAGCCGAAGAGAGGCTGCCAACGCGCGCCGCATGATCGTGTTCGACGACGATGTCGACGACGAGCTCGACGTCCCCGACTTCTTGAAGTAGGTGCTGCTCGGCAGTCTCGGCGGAGGCGTTCGGTACGCCTTCACCACTCGGTCGGCCGGGTTCAGCTCGCCGCCCTTCGACACGCTAAACCTGAGCTTCGATGTCGGTGACAACCCGGCTTCCGTCGAGACGAACAGGCGCGCGGTGCTGGAACGGCTGCGCGTGCGTCGAGCGGTCTGGCTCACGGCCCAACACGGGGGTAGCGTCGCCGTGATCGGTGCCGCTGACGACCCGGAGCCTGACCGCCAGTTCGCCGTCGACGGACTCGTCACGACCATCGCGGACGTCGCGCTAGCCGCTCTCGCGGCCGATTGCGCGCTCGTCGTTCTGGCCGATCCACGCGCTGGCGTGCTCGGCGTCCTGCATTGCGGTCGCGCTGGGTTGACTGCAGGCATCGTCAGCGCGTTGGTTGATGAGATGCGAGCGCAAGGCGCCACTGCTGTTCGGGCCGCGACCGGCCCGACCATTTGTGGTCGGTGCTATGAAGTCGGCGATGACGTCGCAGCTGCCGTTACCTCGGTCGTGCCGCTGGCCCGATCGCTTGCATACAGCGGCCGGCCTGCGCTCGACGTCAAGGCCGGTGTGATCGCCCAGCTCGCCGACGTAGGGGTCCACGTCGTCCGCGAAGTTGGCGGTTGCACGCTCGAAGACGACAACGCTTTTTCTTATCGTCGAGATCACCGCACCGGTCGCCAGGCTGCACTCATCTGGCAGGTGCCATGACGTCAACTCGCGACGACGCGGGCCCGAGCGACAATCAGGCGGCGAGAAAGCGGGAGCTCGCGAGCAACCTGCGCGACGTGATGGATCGCGTGCAGGCCGCATGCGCGCAAGCGGACCGCTCTGTTCATGACGTACACGTGATTGCGGTCACGAAGACGTTCCCGGCCACCGATGTCGTGCTGCTGCATCAACTCGGCATCATCGATGTCGGTGAGAATCGCGACCAGGAAGCCGCTGCAAAATCGCATGAGGTAGCAACATTGCTAGGAGCCGTCGGCGATTCGTTGGTTGGGAGCCAGGTAACGCCGCGCTGGCACTTCGTGGGCGCGCTGCAAACCAACAAATGTGTCTCGGTCGCGTCGTACGCCCAGCTTGTGCATTCGGTCGATCGATTGCGATTGGTCGATGCACTGGGGGAGGTGGGCGTCCACCGCGCCGCTCCTGTTGCTTGTCTCGTCCAGGTCGATGTCGATGAAGTCGCCCACCTTGGCCGGTCGGGGGCGCGGCCGGACGACGTTTCGTCACTGGCCGCGTCGATCGACACACATCCCGGGCTGTCCCTTGCCGGCGTCATGGCGGTGGCACCACTCGGTGCGTCACCCGATCGTGCATTCGCAAAGTTGAAAACCGTTGCGGACGACGTCCGCCAGCGCTACCCGCACGCGACCGTCATTTCCGCTGGCATGAGCAACGACCTCGAACTCGCAGTTGCGAACGGCGCGACTCATCTGCGTGTCGGCACGGCGTTGCTCGGCTTTCGGCGGCATCCTGTCGGGTAAGGTCGCGACCAACAAGGCGACAATGTCTGCACGTGCGAGTGCCCGTAAACACGAGTGCTAGAGGGAGCCCTGAAATGGCCGTCATGCGTAAGGCGATGGTCTACCTCGGCCTCGTCGAAGACGATGTCGAGCAGTACGACGACTACGACGAATACGAAGCACCCGCGCCCGTGCCGGCCGGCCGCCGCTCGCCTGCGCACCAGCCAGCCGTCGAGCCCGACTACAGCCGGCGCACGTCTGCCCCTGAGGTGCGCGACCGGTCCGGCGGCTATATGAGTGGGCGTTCCGGCGGCGCGGCTACGGCGATGGCACTCGCGCCCACGCCGAGCGGCTGGGCCGATCCCGCGGCCGGCAGTGTGCGGGTGACTACGTTGCACCCACGTACGTACAACGAAGCGCGGGCGATCGGCGAGCACTTCCGTGAAGGCACGCCGGTGATCATGAACCTCACCGAGATGGACGACGCCGACGCGAAGCGACTGGTTGACTTCGCCGCCGGACTGATTTTCGGCCTGCGTGGCAGCATCGAGCGCGTCACCGCGAAGGTCTTTCTGCTTTCTCCCCAGAACGTCGAGGTGACCGCGGAAGACAAGCAGCGGATCGCCGAAGGCGGATTCTTCAACCAGAGCTAGGTTAGCCTGCTGTCGTGGGCACTTTCTGGCACATCGTCGCTGACGTTTTGGTCGCGTTCATCGTCGTCATGTTCGTTCGGCTGATCTTCGACTACGTCCAGATCTTTGCGCGCGAATGGCGACCGCGCGGTGCCATCCTGGTGGCACTCGAAGCGTGCTATTCGATCACCGACCCACCGCTAAAATCGGTGCACCGTTTGCTCCCGCCGTTGCGGATAGGCGTTTTCAGCGCAGATTGGACAATTGCGTGGATAGCTGTGTTTGGCACCGCATTTATCCTGCAGTCCGTCGTAGGTTCTCTGTGAAGGTAGGTTCTCTGTGATCCGCGCTGCATTGACCCTGGCTCGTGTGTCTGGAGTGGGTGTTGTGACGTGAGTGCACAAAGACCGGCGTGGCTTCCCTATGATCGTTCCGCGTACCCGACGACTCCCCCCGAGGTGACCCATGCCGCTGACAGCTGAGGACGTGAAGAACAAGCAGTTCACGCATACCCGGATGAAGGCCGGCTACGACGAGAAGGAAGTCGACGACTTCCTCGACGAGGTCGAAGCCGAGCTCTCGCGGCTGTCTCGCGAGAACACCGACCTGCGGACTCGCCTCCAGATTGCCGAGCAAACGGCCCGGCAGCCGGTCGCCGCGCCAGCGCCTGCGCCGACACCGCCGGCTCCGGCCGCTCCTGCCGCGGTGTCACCGCCCCCGCCTGCGCCGTTCGCCGCACCACCGCCTCCGGCGGCCGCCGTCGTGCTGCCGCCGGCGGCAGCTGTCGTCACTCCTGCGGCCACCGCTGGCGCCGAGGGCAGTCAGGAAGCTGCGTTGCGCATGCTGGCGATGGCACAACGCACCGCTGACGACACGGTTTCCGACGCCCGACGTGAAGCGGACAAGGTGCTCGGCGAGGCCCGGCAGAAGGCCGATCAACTCGAGCGCGAGACCCAAGAGCGGCACCGCAGCGTGGTGGGCAACCTCGATGGCGAGCGCGAGCGCCTCGAGCGCAAGATCGAAGAACTGCGCTCGTTCGAACGCGAATACCGGGCCCGACTCAAGTCGTACCTCGAGGGCCAGCTTCGCGACCTCGAGGGTCGCACCGAAGGCGTGCAGCCGACCGCTCCGCGTCCGGTTGCCGCTAGCGGCGGCCTGTCGGTCTCCGGCGCTCCGGCCGCAGCACCCGTGCCGGCATCGGTCGGTGCGCCGAGCTCCGCACCCGCATACACCTCGCCGCCGTTCACCAACCCGCCTGTGGCCGGCCCGGGCAGTCCTACCAACGCCGCGCCGGTGCCTGGGGCGCAGCAGCCGCCCCGGCCGCCGAGTCCGTTCTCCTCGGTGCCACCGCCGCCGGTTCCTGGTGCCACTCCGCCGAGCACGTCGTCCGAGTCATCGGGCCCGGGTGCGCCGCCGCGGCAACCTGCCGGCGGTGGGTTCGAGGTCGATGACGGTCCGGAGGTCCCGCCGTCGCATGGGTGAGGTGAATCACCGTCGTTGCGGTGGTGGCAGTGGCTCAATCCGGCGGTGGTCTGTGATTGCGTTGTGGTCGCCGTGATGGTCGTTATCAAGGCCAGCGGGGCCGCCGTGTTCATCGCGGCTGTCATGGTGGGTCTCGGGATCCTCACCAGCCGCATCGGCTTTTACTACGGGGCGGTCGGGCTCGCCGGAGCTGCGTTGATCGCGGTGTTGCTCAGTGCAGTGCGTTGGCGTCGACCGCCGACCAGCTATTCCTGAACTCAGACTCGGCCCGCCCGACGGGCGGCGTCAGACTTGGGCAAGCCCGACGGGCGCCCGGCGGAATGGGTCGCGGGCGGGTGGCGTGGCGAGGGTCAGCCGAGTGCCGTCGAGCGACAAGCCGGTAAGAGCTAGCACTCTGGCCAGGATCGACGCCGTCGTCTCACCAAACGCGACACCGTCAGCGGTGACCATTGCGCGATAGATCGTCGCGTAATGCTTCACCGGCGTGTTGTAGCTCCAGTCGACCGAGCCAAGGTGCAGCGCGTGACCGCGGCTCCCTCCCGGTCCGTCGAACGCGCCACTCCAGATCTGCACGCCGGCCGGCCCAGCGGCGAAGTTGCCACCTTGGCCCACGTCGTACGTGCGCGCGGCTGCGATGAGTTCACGGGTTTCCCGCTCGGGCAACACCAACGCCGGGCGAACCTGGCTTGCGAGCGCTGGTACCGCAACGGCGCCGGGGCGCAATGCGACAGCGGTCATCGGCTGGCCGAAATATGGGGCCGCAGCCATGGTCGCCTCCTCTGAGAAACGGTGGGCACTCTAGACCTTGGCAGGCCTTTCACCCTCGCGATGTCAGGATCGGCTTGTAGACCCCCCAACCTTGACTACGCCGAACGGGTGCTTGACCGTTCCTGCGCGTGGCGCATGATCACGCCGAACGGATATCACCCGTTTGCCAGCCGCCGGATCGGCACATATCGACACCGATCGACACGGAGGTCAGCCGCCAGCGACCCTGAGCCAGACCGTGAGGCCGAGATCGGCTTCGTGATGCGGGGTGATGTCGGCGTCCGGCCGACCCTGTACGAGCGTGACGGCGAGCACCTCCGCGGCGATCGCGCTGGCGTGCTCGTGCAGCGCATTCGCTAACGCGTCGTCAGCGGTTTGCCACCACAGCTCGATGCGGTCGCTGATGTCGAGCCCGCTGGTCTTTCGCTTGTCCTGAACGAAGCGGATCACCTCGCGGGCCAATCCGGCTGCGCGCAGATCGGCGGTCAGTTCAAGGTCGAGGGCAACGGACAACCCGGCGTCGCTGACGACGGCCCACCCGACGGTGGGGGTTTCGGTCACGACCAGGTCGTCGCCGAAGAGTTCGATGGCGCTTCCGTCGACCACGATGGACGCCGACTGGCCGGCGCCTGTGGCGGCCGCGAGCGTCGCGGGGTCGGCTGCGGCGATGCCCGCCGCGATGGCCGGAGTTTGGTTGCCGAACCGCTTGCCAAGCACACGGTAGTTGGGCTTGATCGTTGTCTCCACCACCATCGGCGCCCCGGTGCCGTCGTCCGACACGACTTCACGAACATTGAGTTCGTCGATGACATGCGTCTTCAGTTCTTGCGGTAAGTCGCGCCACCCCGGTGCGTGCACTAATGCGCGTGCCAGCGGCTGCCGGGTGCGGACCTTCGACTCGGCGCGGGCCGCCCGCCCGAGTTCGACGAGTCGTCGTACGAGCGCCATGTGCTCGAGCAACGTCGCGTCGACGAGCGCACCATCGACGATCGGCCAATCACGCAGGTGCACCGAGTCGGGCAGGTCGGGCCACACCTCGACGACCAACCGCCGGTGCACCTCGTCAGTGATGAAGGGGGTGAACGGTGCCATCAACCTAGTGACGACCTCGAGGCATTCGTGCAAGGTCGAGAGCGCGGCCGGGTCGCCGTCCCAGAAGCGACGACGCGACCGCCGCACGTACCAGTTCGAGAGGTCGTCGATGAACTGCGCTAAACGCCGGCCGGCACGCGCAGAGTCGAAACCTTCGAGCGCAGCGTCGACCTCGAGCACGGTGGCATGCAGTTCGGCGATCGCCCACCGGTCGAGCAACGGTCGATCGGCAATGTCCGCGACGGGAGAAGCGCCCGGCGTCCACGCACTTGCGTTGGCGTAGAGCACGAAGAACGACGCGGTGTTCCAGTAGGTGAGTAGCACCTTGCGCACGACTTCTTCGAGCACCTCATCGCCGATGCGTCGTGCCGCCCACGGCGATCCGCCCGCGAGCATGTACCACCGCAGCGCGTCGGCACCGTGCTTCTCCATGAGCGGCATCGGTTCGAGAATGTTGCCGAGGTGCTTGCTCATCTTGCGACCGTCTTCGGCCAAGATGTGGCCGAGGCACAAAACGTTGCGGTAGCTCGACTCATCGAAGACCAACGTGCCGACCGCCATGAGCGTGTAGAACCAACCTCGGGTTTGGTCGATGGCTTCGGCGATGAAATCCGCTGGATACGAGGTGGCGAATTCTGCTGTTCCGGTGAGCGGATAGCCGAACTGAGCGAACGGCATTGCGCCCGAGTCGTACCAGCCGTCGATCACCTCGGGCACGCGCAGCATCGGCTGATTGCAATCGGCGCAAGGGAAAGTGATGTCGTCAACGAACGGTCGATGCGGGTCGAGCTCCGAAAGGTCGAGGTGCGCGAGCTGGCCGAGTTCGGCGCGCGAGCCCACACAGATCACGTGCTCGTTGACGCAGCGCCACAACGGCAGTGGTGTGCCCCAGTAGCGATTGCGCGACAGCGCCCAATCGATGTTGTTGCGCAGCCAGTCGCCGTAGCGACCGTGCTTGATCGTGTCGGGGTACCACGACGTCTTCTCGTTCTCGCGCAGGAGTTGCTCTTTGATGACGGTCGTCTTGATGTACCAACTCGGCAAGGCGTAGTAGAGCAGCGCGGTGTCGCAACGCCAACAATGTGGATAGCTGTGTTCGTAGGGCGTCAGGCGATACAGCAGACCGCGGTCACGTAGGTCGGTGACCAACGACGCGTCGGCCTTCTTGAAGAAGACACCACCGACCAACGGCAACGTCTCGTCGAACCTGCCGTCGGGTCGAACCGGATTGACTACCGGCAACCCGTAGGCCCGGCTGACCGCGAGGTCGTCGGCACCGAACGCGGGAGCTTGGTGCACCAAGCCGGTGCCATCTTCGGTCGTGACGTAGTCGGCGAGGACGACGTAGTGGGCTCGCTCGCCGTCGAAGTCGACGAGATCGAACGGGCGTTGGTAGGACCAATGCTCCATCTCGCGACCGGTGAAGCTACTGAGCACCTCGTGCGGCCGGTCGCCGACCACGTTCGCGACCAGCGGCCGCGCGATCACCAGTCTGTCGGCGGGGGCGTCGTCGGTCGGAGACAGGCCGACGATGTCGTAGTGGACGTCAGGATGAACGGCGACCGCGGTGTTGCTGACCAGCGTCCAGGGCGTCGTCGTCCACACCAGCAGATCGGCCTGACCGGCGAATGGGCCAGACGTCAACGGGAAACGCACGTACACACTCGGGTCGGTGACGGTGAGGTAGCCCAGCGCGACCTCGTGATCAGACAGTGCAGTGCCGCACCGAGGGCAGTAGGGCGCGACCCGGTAGTCCTGAACGAGCAGGCCCTTGTCGAAAATCGTCTTGAGCGACCACCACACGCTTTCGATGTAGCTCGTGTCCATGGTGCGATAGGCCTGCGACATGTCGACCCAGTAACCCATGCGCTGCGTGAGCTGTTCGAACGCGTCGACGTGCCGTTCGACCGACGTCCGACACTTGGCGTTGAACTCGGCGATGCCGTACTCCTCGATGTCACCCTTGCCGGTGAATCCGAGTTCCTTTTCGACCGCGAGTTCGACCGGCAGGCCGTGGCAGTCCCAGCCGGCTTTGCGCGGGACGTGGTAGCCCTTCATCGTCTTGAACCGCGGAAACAAGTCTTTGAAGACGCGGGCCTCGACGTGGTGTGTGCCCGGCATTCCGTTGGCGGTCGGCGGGCCCTCGTAGAACGTCCATTGCGGGCGACCCTGGGTGGCGGCGAGCGAGCGTTCGAAAACCTTCGACTCGCGCCAGCGGCGCAATACGTCGTGCTCGAGCGCCGGCAGGTCAACCTGGTTCGGCATGGGGGTGAACATCATGCCTCCGTGGTCGGCCTACCTGAGTCGCGCCATATTTGCGCCCAGATCTGGGCAGGTCATTCTATGGGCGCGAGCAGGCCTCGCCGAGCAAGCTCCGCGCGCAGCTGCGCCGGAGATTCAAATCGGACGCTGTCGAATCCCAGCGCCGATGCCGTCTCGACATTCCTCGCCGAATCGTCGATGAACACCGCCTGGGCGATATCGACTTCGTAGCGCTCGGCAAGCAGAAGGTAGATCGCCGGGTCGGGCTTGATCAGTCCCTCAGCGCCGGAGAGCACCACGCCGTCAAAGGCATCGAGAAAGGTCAGCTGCGGGCGGACGATCGGGAACGTCTCAGCCGACCAGTTCGACAGAGCGAGCAGCCGGACGCCCCGCGCGGCCAGTTCGTGCGCGATCTCGACCGTGCCAGCGATGGGCTGGCCGAGCATCTCCTCCCACCGGCCGTAGTACGCCGCGATCAAATCGGCATGGTGCGGGTACTCGGCGGTCAGCTGGGTCGTCGCCTCGGCAAGGGATCGGCCCCGATCCTGCTCGGCGTTCCATTCGGCGGTGCAGACGGTCTCGAGGAAGTGCTCCATGGCCTGTTCGTCGTCGAAAAGACCCCGATACAGGTGCCGCGGATCCCACTCGATCAGCACAGCGCCGAGATCGAAAATGACGGTCGTGGTGGACGCCGACCGGTGATCCATGTGCGTAACCCTAAGCTGGTAGCGAACGCCGGCCCCGAAGTCGCCCCTGCAGAACCGCCTGGGTGGCATCAAAGCGAAGTTTCCGGGCATGAGCCGCCCTGAATCGGACGGCGCGGCGCGTTGCCGGGAGTCGAACCGGCACCTATTCTCGCCTGACCTGGTCGGCGATCATGATGGCGAACGATCGAGAGGCCCTGAGATGGCAGTACAGCGCGCTGGCAGTGGCGGCGCCCGTCGCCCTGGCGTCGGCGCCCGGTCCCATGCAGCCAAAACTGCAGCCAGGGCGGTCGCCAAGAAGACGGCCCCGGCAAAGAAATCGGTACCAGTGAAGCGGGCTACATCAAGGGTGACCCCGGTGAAGAAGGCGGCCGCGAAGAAGACGGTTCCGCTCAAGAAGGCCGCCCCGGCGAGGAAGGCTGCGCCGGCGAGGAAGGCTGCGCCGGCCAAGAAGGCTGCGCCGGCCAAGAAGGCTGCGCCGGCCAAGAAGGCTGCGCCGGCCAAGAAGGCTGTGCCCGCGAAGAAGGCCGCCCCGGCGAGGAAGGCTCTACCCGTCAAGAAGGCTGGGCCCGCGAGGAAGGTCGCCCCGGCACGGAAGGCTGCGCCGGTCAAGAAGGCCGCGCCCGCAAAGAAGGCCGTGCCCGCGAAGAAGGCTGCGCCGGCTAAGAAGGCGCCCGCGAGGAAGGCCGCTCCAGTCAAAAGGGCCGTGCCCGCGAAGAAGGCCGTGCCCGCGAAGAAGGCTGCGCCGGCCAAGAAGGCGCCCGCGAAGAAGGCACCCGCGAAGAAGGCTGCGCCGGCCAAGAAGGCGCCCGCGAAGAAGGCTCCCGCGAAGAAGGCACCCGCGAAGAAGGCCGCACCCGCGAAGAAGGCCCCACCCGTCAAGAAGGCCCCACCCGTCAAGAAGGCCGCGCCCGCAAAGGCCGCGCCTGTCCAGGCGGCTGAGCCCGCGAAGAAGGTAGCGCCCGCGAAGGCGGCTGCTCCGATCACGAAGAGCGCGGCACCAGCGTCCGCGCCGGCTGGAGTGCCGGCCTCCGCCCCGGCCCCCGTTGCCGCAGTCGCGGCACCGCCGCCACCGGCAGCCGCCCCGCCGCCGCCCCCGAAGGCGCCGCCCACGCCTCCTCCGCCGAAGGCGCCGCCGGCTCCGCCGGTGATCCCCGACGATCCGTGGACCAAGCGTGAACTCACCGCTATTCGCGTTGAACTCGAAGCCGAGGCGCAGCGACTCCGCGGCGAAATCGAGACCGCAGAGACGGATCTTGCCGATCGGTTGCGTGATGGTGGTGATGGCGCGGGCGACGATCAAGCTGACGCCGGCACCAAGACGTTCGAGCGCGAACACGAGATGTCGTTGGCGAACAACGCTCGTGACCTGCTCGTTCAGACCGAGCACGCGCTCGCCCGCATCGACGCCGGTACGTACGGTCGGTGCGAGAACTGCGGCAATCCCATTGGCAAGCTTCGACTTCAGGCCAATCCGCGTGCGACCCTATGCGTGACATGCAAACAACGCGAGGAACGCCGCTGAGCGGTGCGGGGCCCAGTAATTCGCCTCCGAGCGGGAGCGGTGCAGTGCGGAGTGAGAGTGCCGCACCGCCGAATGAGAGTGGTGCGGGCGACGAGCCCGAAACCAACGCGGACGCCGTCACTTCGGTTGATGGCGACCAGGCCCCAGACGGATCCGGTCGGCGCCGGCACATCGGTGTCCTGATCGTGGTCGCGGCGATGGTGATCATCGGCGACGTCGTCTCGAAGATTCTGGTCGTAGCGAAGCTGACGGATCATGCGCCGATCAAGCTGCTAGGTGGCCTCATCAGCCTCGAGGAGACCCGCAACCCTGGTGCCGCGTTCAGTGTCGGCACCAGCGCGACGTTGATCTTCGGGGTCGTCGCCATTGCCGTCATCGCGATCATCGTGCGGACGGCGCGACGACTGTTCAGTCGCCCTTGGTCGATCGTCCTCGGGCTGCTGCTCGGCGGCGCGACCGGCAATCTGATCGACCGCGTGTTGCGGTCACCCGGCGTGCTGCGCGGCTACGTGGTCGACTGGATCCGAGTGCCGCATTTCGCCGTCTTCAACGTTGCCGATTCGGCGATCACGGTCGGCGGCACGCTCGCCGTGCTGTTGGCCATTGGTGGGCGTCAGCTCGATGGTTCCCGCGCAAGCTCGGCGCGTCGCACGTCCGACCCCGACTCGCAGTCGTGAGCCCCTCGCCGTCCGACAGTTCAACGGCGGCCGCCGGTTCAACAGCGGCCGTCACCCCACGCGCGTTGGCGGTGCCTGAGGGTCTCGAGGGCGAACGGCTCGACGCCGCGATGGCGCGGCTGTTCGGATTTTCGCGAACACGCGCGGTGGAGCTCATCAGTCAGGGGCTGGTGCGCCTCGATGGTTCGGCGCCGGTGAAATCAGAACGAGTGGCTGCAGGAGCCTGGCTGGAGGTTGACCTCCCGGCTGTCGCAGCGGCCGGGCCGGCGATTGTCTCGACGCCGGTGGCGAACTTGCTCATCGTCTATGACGACGATGACGTCGTCGTGGTCG
>Ga0066789_10000012_pt1 | contig 41871 bp, 43 predicted proteins | sample OrgsoiDNA2013049_FD_70960 | JGI IMG/M metagenome (GOLD analysis project Ga0066789, IMG submission 70960) | Permafrost soil microbial communities from the Arctic, to analyse light accelerated degradation of dissolved organic matter (DOM) -... | ecosystem: Environmental > Terrestrial > Soil >...
CAACATCCCCGGAGGCGGAATGGCCGTTCAAGTCGACCTGCACGCCGCAAACGTCCGACCCAAACAGGCTCTTCGACCTTCCGCGGGCGAATGACCCGCTCACCCCGGGACGAAGGGCCCCAGACCGGCGTTTGCGCTGGCCAAGAGCTCTTTTCAGCGACGGTGACCTCGGTGGCCTTGTCGGCGTTGGGCAGCGTCTCGTCGCGGCACGGACCCGCGGGCCCGCACGTTGGTCGGGAAGCCAGCGGCCATGTCTGCGTCGTCCGCGGTCACCATGTGCGCGGTCATCGCTGGTCCTGCAGGCCAGCTCACGAGCCGTTGGTACCCAGACCCGACGCCCCGCTCGCCCTCACCTGTGATCCGGCTGGTCCCGACCGCCACCGGGCTGGTTCCCGGGGTCGGCACGGAGAGCGAGGGCCTGGACGATCGGCGTGCCGGCCGCGATGGAGCGCCGTGGTAGCGCCACCAGCAGCGTCCTGTCGGATGGGCCAGTCATGGCGCAAGCCGGGAAGCTGTCATGGACGCAAGGTCCGCACGCCTTGGCAGAGTTCGGGCCACAAACCTCACAGTTCAACGCGTCCTGAACGACCAGGACCCGGACAGCTGGTCCGTGTCCTGTGCTGCTGCGCGATTGCCAGCCGGCGGCTAGCGCCCTGCTCCAGGAGTCCTCTTCCAGCCGATCCCAGGGATGGGCCGCATGGCAGATGCCTGAGCAGATGGGGACGGTGGCGTCTGAGGCGCCTGTGGTTGGCGCCGGACCAACCTGCCCTACCCCGAGCTTCTGGCCGCTGCAAGGGCCTGGGTCCACCACAGGAGGTCGTCGGCCAACTTCTCCAGCTTGGGCTGCAGCAGGGCGAAGACGGAGGGGTCGAACGGCACTGATGCCCGCGATGCCCGCATCTGGTCGGGCAGGATGTGCACCGCGTGCCGCAGCGGTGCCATCTCAAACTCGACGGTGACCAGTCGAAGCTGTTCCACAGCCCTGGCGCCCCCCACGTTCCCCCAGCCGACGAAGGCAACCGGCTTGCGCCGCCACTCGACGAAAGTGTGGTCCATGGCGTTCTTGAGCACGCCGGAGTAGCCGTGGTTGTACTCGGGGGTGAGCAGCACGAACCCGTCGGCCGCGTCGATCCTGCGTGCCAGGCGTGCCACGTCCTCGGTGGGGTAGTTGCGAAGCGTGCGCGCCGGCGGGGGCCCGTCGAACAGAGGCAACGGGTGCTCCCTCAGGTCCACCAGGTCGACCTCGACACCCTCCCGTGCGGACAGGTGCTTGGCCACCCACCCGGCCGGCATGTCTGCGAACCGGCCCTGACGAGTGCTGCCCAGAATTACTGCGATCCGTGCCATGACTTCACTTCTCTTCCGGATGACGGTGCCAGCCACGTCTTCGATCCGTGACGGCGGTTGGGCCGGTCGGCAATCTCGCCAACGCGGGCGTTCGCCTGTCACCACCGGCTACCGGACACGGTCGGCCGCGGATCCAGACAAGGGCAGTGCCGTTGGTCGAGTTCTCAACTCGGGCTGGTTGCGTGGTGGCGCGCCTCCTCGATGCTGTCGAGCGCACCGCCGGCACCACCGAACTCGTCGGCTATCTCGCCGGCGACGTCGCTCGGGTCGCCGTGCTCGGTGGCCGGACGGCCGTCCTCGTCGAGGCCACGGTCTGCCTGGGCCAGCATCTGGCGGGCCGTGGACAACACGATGACAGCCGCAACCACGGCAACCGCGCCGATGGCGAAGGGCACATGCACGTTGAAGCGCTCGACAAGCTTGCCAGCGACGAACGGCGCCAGTCCGCCACCGAGGAAGCGGACAAAGCCGTACGCGGCGGAGGCGACGGGCCTCTCGACCGGGGACACCATCATCACGGCCTGGGTGGTCAGGGTGTTGTTGATCCCGATGAAGATCCCGGCGGTGATCACGGCGACGACCAGGATCGTGCGGTTGGTCACGAAGATCGAGATGACCGCGAGGTCGGCGGCGAAGAACAGCAGGGCGCCATAGAGCGACCGGGCGGTGCCATACCGTCGCTGCATCCACGGCGCCCCGACGACAGAGAAGAACGCGACGAGCAGCCCCCAGCCGAAGAACACGAACCCGAGCTGGATGGCCGACAGTTCCATCGGGAACGGCGCGTAGCCGAGCATCGTGAAGAAGCCCCAGTTGTAAAGCAGGGCCGTGATGCTCAGCGTCAGCAGGCCGCGGTGGGTGAGCGCCTTCAGCGGCGCCGATAGCGACGTGCGGTGCGTGGGCCGTGGCGTGGGATCGAGCAACACGACGGTGGCGATCAGGGCGATGCCCATGAGAGCGGCCACACCGAAGAACGGTCCACGCCAGCTGATGCTTCCCAGCGTTCCTCCGAGCAACGGTCCCACCGCTATGCCCAGCCCCAGCGCCGCCTCGTAGAGAACAATGGCACCGCCGAAGCCGCCCGAGGCCGAGGCGACAATGACGGCCAACGACGTGGCAATGAACAGCGCGTTGCCCAGACCCCAGCCGGCCCGGAAACCGACGATGCCGTTGATCGAGCCAGAAGTTCCAGCGAGAGCGGAAAACACGACAATGATTGCCAGGCCGGCGACCAGGGTCCGCTTGGCCCCCAGCCGGCTCGACACCCAGTTCGTCACCAGCATCGCGAAGGCCGTCACGACCAGGTAGCTGGTGAACAGCAACGTCACCTGGCTCGGGGTCGCATTCAGCTGGGTGCGCAGCGACGGAAGGATCGGGTCCACCAGGCCGATGCCCATAAAAGAGATGACGCAGGCGAAGGCGACCGCGTACACCGCCTTGGGCTGTGCGAGGATCCTGGCCTGAGCGCTGGCGTGGCTCGTGGCGGTGCCCATCAACTCTTCTCGACTCCTGATACTGGGTTCTCGTCGGGCGTGGCGTGATCGATCAGGCGCCACAACGCTGGGATCGCGGCATCGAGACAGGCTCGGTCGTCGGGGGCGAGCAGGTCCAGCAGGCCGTCCATCGTGACTGCTCGCCTGGCACGCCGGTCCCGGATGAGAGCGCACCCCTTGTCCGTGAGCTCGACGAGCACCGCACGGCCATCCGTGGGATCCGCGCCGCGTAAAACCAGTCCGCAGCCTTCCAGACGGCTGACCAGGCCGGTCATCGCCGGCTGGCTCACCGCCTCTCGGTCGGCCAGGGCGGTCAGCCGTAGGGGGCCCGAGCCCAGCAGCAGGCCGAGCGTCGAGCCTGCGGTCAGGCTGACGCCTTCAGACGGGATCAGGCGACGCCACCGGCCGAAGAGCGTGTCGAGCGTTTCCGCTATCTGCGTGGCCGAGACTGAGCTGGTCGCCGTGGTCGTACCCATGCCCCATTTATATCGTGACCTTATGTAGTCTTCAAGTCGTGGTGATGAGTCGTCGGGGACTGCCTGCCGTGGCACCGGCCGTCTCGACCATGCCGCCTGCCTGAGGGTCTGCACCTGGGGTCGTGAGCCAACCCCGTCGCCACTCTCGTCCATGGTCGTCCAATCGGGTGCAGTGCCGCCGCCGGGTGCCTCTCGCAACGGGGTGTCGATGAGGCGGCCAGGTGCGCCGTGGCAACCGATCGGTGTGCCGGCAGCTACTGAGCCGCTACTGAGCGGGCGACTGAGCGACCTGTGCGACGACTTCGGCGAGCATGGTCACGGCATCGAACGGGTGGGCTGACGGCCGCGAGAAAATGACGTGTTCGATGCCTTTGCCAGCCAGGCGCCCAATGTCCTCGACCGCCTAGCCGGCCGTCGCGTGCCCTGCCGCAAGGCAGGACTGCGGTCAGAGAGCTCATCAATGCTCACTGACCTACAACGGTCCAGAACAAGTTCTCGATCGCTGCGAGGTGGCGCCGGCCTCGTCTGGCCTGCCGCCAGCGAAGATCTCAGCACTGAGGATGATCTTTCCGGCACGAAGCGGTCCCATGGGCTGACGACAGGGAACCCCACGCCGGGCATGCTTGGAACATGCCCAAGCACCCCATATCCCGGAGCCTGTGATGATCGAGACACAAGAGCTCTCCAAGAAGTACGGCGCCACCGTCGCCGTTGACCGGCTCTCGTTCCGTGCCGTCCCCGGTCGCGTCACCGGTTTCCTCGGCCCCAACGGTGCAGGCAAGTCAACGACAATGCGGATGATCCTCGGACTGGACGCGCCCACGAGCGGGTCGGTAACGGTCAACGGCACCCCGTACCGCCAGCACCGCTACCCGCTGCACGAGGTCGGCGCCCTGTTGGAGGCAAAAGCCATCCACCCTGGACGCAGCTCCTACAACCACCTGCTCGCTGTGGCTCAGTCGAACGGGTTCGGACCGCGCCGCGTGACACAGGTGCTCGAGCTCGTCGGCTTGGAGAAAGTGGCCAACAAGCGGGCCGGCGCGTACTCCCTGGGAATGGGCCAGCGACTGGGTATCGCCACGGCCCTGCTGGGAGACCCAGGAGTCCTGCTGCTCGACGAACCCGTGAACGGCCTGGACCCTGAAGGCATCATCTGGGTGCGCAATCTGCTCAAAGCACTCGCCGCAGAAGGCCGGACGGTCTTCGTCTCATCGCACCTCATGGCCGAGATGGCGCTGACCGCCGACCATCTCGTCGTCATCGGACGGGGCCGGCTTATCGCCGACACCTCGGTCGCCGACTTCGTCGCGAGCGCATCGAGTGGACGGGTCCGAGTCTCGTCACCGGACTCCCAACGCCTGCGCCAGCTCATCGCCGAACGGGCCAGCGAGGTGAGCCCAATCGAGGCGGGTGTCGACGGGGACTCCCCGACCTTCACGGTGAGCGGCCTGCAACGATCTGTCATTGGGGACCTCGCACTTCAGCACGGCATTGCCGTTCATGAGCTCACCAGCGAGGCGGCGTCCCTCGAACAGGCATTCATGGAGCTCACCGCCGATGACGTCGAGTTCCGCGCCCAGGACCCGAACCAGTTCACCCAACACGAGGCCGCACCCGTCGCGGCGAGCAGGAAGGCCTGACCCGTGAGCACCATCGCACCCATCTTCGTCTCCTCCGTAGAACCAGACCACCGTCCTGGCATCGTGGGAGTCGCTCGATCGGAGTGGACCAAGATCCGTTCACTGCGCTCGACCTCCTGGACCTTCTTCGTCACGGCTGTTCTCACCATCGGACTGGGCGCCCTGTTCAGCCTGGGCCGCACATCAGGTCGCGCGCCAGGTCGAGACCCCATCACGGCGAACTTCAACGCCGCCGGGTTCGCCTTCAACGCGCTGTTCCTGAGCCAGCTCGCCATCGGGGTCCTCGGCGTGCTGATCATCACCGCCGAGTACTCCTCGGGGATGATCCGCACCAGCTTCACGGCCGTCCCGCAGCGGGGCGCCGTCCTGGCGGTCAAGGCCTTCATCTTCGCTCTGGTCACCTTCGTGATCTCGGCGCTGGCCACCTTCGTGACGTTCTTCGCATCCCAAGCCATCCTCAACCGGGGCACGCTGAAGCTCGGGGTGTCCATCACGAGCCCGCACGCACTGCGCATCGTTGTCGGCGCCGCGCTGTACCTGACCGTGTGCGGCCTGCTCGGGGTGGCCCTGGGCGCACTCCTGCGCAGCACGGCCGCCGCCATCACGGCGCTGGCCGGTCTGCTGTTCATACTCCCGATTCTGATGAACTTCCTGCCGGTGTCCTGGCACCGTGACGCCATCGCGCAATGGTTGCCCTCCAATGCGGGTATGCAGATCATCGAGAAGGCGACCCAGCCCTTACAGTTCAGCCCGTGGGTCGGACTGGCAGTCTTCGCGGGATGGGTCGCCGTCGCATTCGCAGCGGCGCTGGTCCTGCTGCGTCGACGTGACGTCTAGCGGCATCTTCACCGGGGGCTCGGCAGCCGACCGGGCGCGGCCGGGCACGGCGCGCCTTCAAAGTGGCGACGGGCTCTGGATGTCCGCCGGGATGCAGCGACTCACCGATCTTGGGCTCGCCGCGGTGGTGGTGCTGTTCGCAGCCCCCGGCGCCTTCGGCGGTTGGCCCGAACGTCAACCGCGCGACCTGCTGCTGACCATTGCCATGATCCTTCCACTGGTGGCGCGACGTCGCTGGCCAACCTTGGTATTTGGTCTCGTCGCGGTCGTCGCGTTCGCGCAGTGGCTCATCGGCGGGCAGCAGCTGGGCTCGGATCTTGCGCTGCTCGTCGCGTTCTACACGGTGGCCGCCTACGAGTCACTGCGACGAACGGTGCTCAGCGCCGGCGTGCTCGAGCTGGGCATCGCGCTCGCCGCCGTGCGGTGGTCGAACGGCGGCTCGACATGGCACGTTGTCGTGCTGCTCAGCGGAATGGGGGTCGCGGCGGGCGTGCTGGGCCTGAACGTCCGCACCCGGCGGGCCTACCTCGACTCCCTGCGCGACCGAGCCGAACGCCTCGAACGCGACCGCGACCAGCAGGCAGTGATCGCCACCTCGGCGGAGCGCGCACGGATCGCCAGAGAGATGCACGACGTCGTCGCCCATCACCTGGCCGTGATGACCGCCCTTGCCGATGGAGCCCGGTTTGCGCTGGCTGCCCACCCCGATCAGGCGGCGACCGCATTGGATGCCGTCTCGGCGACGGGGCGTTCCGCCTTGTCCGATATGCACGCCCTGCTGGGGGTCCTGGCCGACAGCTCCGGTGACGAGTCGGCGGGGACCAGCCCACAGCCCGGTCTGGAGGCACTTGCGGGGCTCGCCGCGCAGGTCACCGACGCAGGGCTGCCCGTGGCCTTCACCATCGGGGGCGTCGACGGGTTTCCGGTAGCTCAGGGGTTGCAGCTCGTCGCCTACCGCGTCGTCCAGGAGGCGCTCACCAATGCGCTCAAGCACGGCGGAAGCGGCGCGCGGGCGCGCGTCGACGTCCGGGTCACCGGGCGGACGCTCGATGTGGAGGTCGTCGACCAGGGGGGCACCCCCAGCATTCGCCCGTACGGGGCGCAGCCGTCGCAAGGGCGGGGTCTGTTGGGCATGCGCGAACGGGTGGCGGCGTACGACGGCACCCTGGAGATGGGGCCGCGCCCCCAGGGTGGGTGGCGGGTTCGCGTGATGCTGCCGCGGACCGAGGACGATCAACCATGACCTCGGTGCTCCTGGTCGACGACCAGCCATTGCTGCGCATGGCCCTTCGGATGGTTCTCGAAGCGCACGATGACCTGTCGGTGTGTGGTGAAGCCGGCGATGGCGCCGCCGCCGTCGAACTCACGGCGCGACTGACGCCAGATGTGGTCCTGCTCGACATCCGGATGCCGGTGATGGACGGCATCGAGGCCACCCGCCGAATCGTCGCCTCCGGGACGACGTCGCGGGTGCTTCTCCTGACCACGTTCGACCTCGACGAGTACGCCTACGCGGGGCTGCGCGCTGGTGCCAGCGGCTTCCTGCTGAAGCTCGTTCATCCGGGTGAGCTGGTCACCGCGATCCGCTCAGTTGCCTCCGGTGACGCAGTGGTCGCGCCCAGTGTCACCCGCAGGCTGCTCGACACGTTCGCGCCGCACCTGCCCGACCCGGCGGCGGCTGAGAACCGGGCCAGCGCGACCAAGACCCTCCTCGCCCCGCTCACAGAGCGGGAACGCGAAGTTCTCGTGCACGTCGCACACGGCCGCACGAACACCGAGATCGCCGCGCGGCTCTACCTCTCCGACGCCACGGTCAAGACGCACGTCGGGCACATCCTGGCCAAGCTCGGGCTGCGCGACCGCGTCCAGGCCGTCGTGCTGGCCTACGACGTCGGGCTCGTTCAGCCGAAACCCCGCGACTGAGACAATGTCGGTAAAGGCACCCACCGGCACCTACTCGGCGCGGGTGCTGCCACCCGGTGGTCCCCGCCTGCAGGCGAGATCGTGTCCGGCACGCCTCTTCGCGTGTCACGGCCCGGGTCACCTCAGGCCGTGACAGCATTCAGAAACTCAAGTTGGGGCTAGGCCATGGGCTCCGGCAATGCGTGATCGCTCTCAGTTTCGGTGCGACACGGTCAAGGCGGACATGCACGGATCCGTAGATGCCATCGTGAAGGAGCCGAATTGAACGACGACGATACGCAGGGCCAGGTCCTGGCGGAACCGCCGATGACGGTGCGGTCCGCGGCCCGGCGCCGCGCCCGGGTTCTCACCCTCGCAGCTATTGGCCTGGTGCTGGCGCTGGTGCTGTCCCTGGTGGGTTACGCAGTGTTCCAGTACTTCAACCTCTCGTTGGGCATCAAGAGGTCGGACATCCTTGGGGGCCAAGGGTCCACATCCGCGGACACGAACATCCTCATCATGGGGCTGGACAGTCGCCTCGATGAGAACGGCAAGCCGCTGCCGGCGCAGATCTACAACGCGCTCCACGCCGGTGACCAGAGCAATGGTGGCCTGAACGCCAACGTGTTAATGCTGTTGCACGTTCCCGGCGACGGCAGCAAGGCCACCGAGATCTCGATCCCTCGTGACGACTACGTGAACCTGGTGGGCTGCCCAGACGGCCAATGCCACGGCAAGATCAAACAGGCGTACGGGTTGGCCTTCGACCAGGAGTCCCGCCGGATTGCCTCTCAGTCCGGACTGGACGGCACGCAGAGGCAGCAGATGGAACGCGATGCCGGACGCAGGGCGGAGATCTCGACCGTCAGACAGTTCCTCGCAGGCGCACCGATCAACCACTTCGTCGAAGTCACTCTCGTGGCCTTCTACCAGATCGCCCAGGTCGTCCAACCAATCACCGTCTGCGTCAACGAGAACACCCAGGACAGTTACTCCGGCGCCAACTTCCACCGTGGCCGCCAGCAGATCAACGCATCCCAGGCCTTGGCGTTCGTGCGCCAGCGCCGGGACGATCTCCACCCGGCACTGAACTTCACCGACCTCGATCGTGAGCGCCGCCAGCAGGCCTTTATCTCTTCTCTGGCCTTCCAGCTCAAGCAGGCTGAAACGTTCACCGACCCCATCAAGCTGACCAGGATCATCGACGTGGCCAAACAGAACACCGCCATCGACTCGGGCCTGAACGTCCTCTCCTTCGCGAAGCAGGCATCGAGTCTGACCGGTGGCAACGTCACCTTCTACACCCTCCCCATCGACCACTTCGGCAAGGACCCGATCGGCGAGGACGTCAACTTTGTCAACGTGCCACTGATCCAGGCCACGGTCCGCCACCTGCTCAGCGCAACCGCGACAGCCACTCCCACCCCGGTGCGGCCACAGCCCGGCTCGTCCGCCAAGCCAGCCCACGTCGTCGTCGACGCCGTCAATGCGTCAGGTCGCTCTGGCCTGGCCAGCCAACTGGAGCGGGCGCTGACCGCCCGTGGGTTCAGTGCGGGGACGGCGAGCACCGGACACGTCCTCGTTCACGTGTCCCTCGTCGAGTTCGGGGCGGGCGGGGACACAGCTGCCTCAAGCCTGGCCCGAACCCTCGGCGGATTGCCCACCGCACCCCAAGCCACGCTGCCCGCGGGCAGGATCCGTGTGGTGATCGGGACAGATTTCACGCTACCCACTGGGACCGCCACCAAGTCTTCGCCGACGGCGGCCGCCCCTGCCCCGGCGACAGCCGTGCAGGGGGCGGGCGCAGGTGTCCCGGCACCACCACCCACTGCACTCAGCGCTCTGTCCGGCGGCGGCATCCCGTGCGTCAAGTGACGAGCTGACCGCGTAACTGTGCTAACCCGACCCCGTCCGTGCGGTAAGCCAAGCCACGCCCATGCAGCCCGAGACCATCGTGGCCGCCTTCTGCCACGATCAGGACCGCCGGCTCACCGGCTCGGTCAGCCTCGTGGCCCTGGTGCAAAGCGCCCCCACGTCATCCCGGAAGCTCGGGCCGATCCCAACCCGGTTCACGTCCACCCCGACGCCGACCTCAGCGAGATCACCGCCGTGGCCGACGACAACCTGCTCGTCCTGCCCGTCCTCGACCACGACGACCACCAGATCGGCGTCCTGACCAATCGACGACATCCTCGAAGCTGCCACCGCACCCGCGCAGCGGCGCCCGGCGGCACAGAACCGTGTAGGCCCCGGCGATACGGGCTTTCCTGGCATCGATGTGGGTCGAGGTCGATGTTGGGGCCGGCACAGGTTCTGGCGGCGCCGCGGATTCGCCACCCGGCGGTCTCCAGCGTGGTGGTGCGACGCGACATTCGTCAGGGGCTGGCCCAGACATCTGCCCCACCACTTAACGGCAGCCCATGAAGCCCCGACAGAGCCCCCCGGCCGCCGCGACGATCGGGTCTGCCCCTGCGGCCTTGTCCGCCGAGTCAGTCACGGCTTCCACTCATCAAGCGTTGCAGGATCTCGTCCTGGGCCTGCAGGTGAGCCTGGATCTGTAGAGCCTCATGCAGGACGGCCTCGGCGTCCTTGTACGTGTCCTCGGCTCGCTGATCAGAGGCTGCGGCCTGCACGTTCTGGCCAACGATAATGATCGGCAGGAGCACCAGCTGCAGAAATGTCTGCGCGATCCACGCCACGATGATGATCTTCTGGTGGGACTGCACCGCGGCCGGCAACGAGACCAGCGCCAGCACCGTGAAGAGGTAGGCACACCACATGGTGCCGACCGCCACCGTAATAAGCACCCCGAAGCGGGCGTTCAGCCGACCTATCGGTCCCTTGCCCTTGGTCCGCTGATCCAATGTCTTCGCCGGCCCGGCCACCTTCCGAGCAGCGATGCGCGGGTGCGCCACGTGCTCGAAGATCACCGCCGTAGGCGAGCTGGGCGGGTCTGCGCTGGAGGCCGTGGTCTCAGTCATCGAAGCAGGTTATACCGCGCTTGGTCGGCCAAAGACCCACGCGCGACACGGGCTCGACCGTCCTGAAGCCGCACCGGGGTGGCCCTGCCCGGGGGCAACCGCAGCCAGGACCCAAGCTCGCGGCGGCCTTGGGCACCTGGCCAAGGCGACGATGTCCCCCGAGATCCTGTCCTGCAGACTCGGGGCGCGGGAAAGCCTGGTCTTGGTCGCATACCCCGAGCAGGTCCTGGATCACCTTGTCTTCCTCCAGACGCTGCCCCCGGCAGGCGGGCGAGCTGGATTTGCAGGTGCCGCCGGCGGTTCCAAGCTGTGATCATCAAGGAGGCCAGCGCCCACCCGCTGGTGGCCAGACGGGAGCCCTCGAGGCGTCCTGGCTTCGTCAGGGGCCTATCGTTCTGCAGGAGCGGCCACGAGGATCCAGTGCCGGTGCCGCACTGCGTGCTGGCATGCAGCGGAGGTGCCTTGGTCATTGCTGACCCGAAGTTGTTCTGTCCCGAAAGGACTATTGACCTTGTCCCAGACCACCTTGTCATTGAGCAGTGTGGGGGCCACGCCGCGTCGTGCCTGGCGGGCGCTCGGCGTGCTGCTCATCGGGATGTTCATGTCGCTGCTCGACGCGACCATCGTCAACGTTGCCCTGCCGACGATCCGCACGAGCCTGAACGCATCGGAGGCGACCCTGTCGTGGATCATTTCTGGTTACGCGCTCGCGTTCGGTCTGGCCCTCATCCCGGCAGGGCGCCTCGGTGACCGCTTCGGACACAAGTGGGTCTTCTTCAGCGGGCTGGCTCTCTTCACCGCTTCAAGTCTCGCGTGCGGGCTCGCCCAGGACGGCACCCAGCTCATCGTCGCCAGAGTCATCCAGGGACTCGCCGGAGGCATCTACCTTCCAGCGGTGACCGCCTACATCCAGCTGCTCTTCACGGGCCGCACGCGCGGAAAAGCCTTCGCCATCATGGGTGCCGTCATTGGCGTCTCCTCAGCCCTGGGCCCCCTCATCGGAGGGCTGCTCATTCAGGCGTTCGGCAACACCAACGGCTGGCGCCTGGTGTTCGTCGTCAACCTGCCAATCGGCATTGTCGCCTTGATCGCTGCACTCTTCCTGCTGCCAACGGGCTCCGAAAGTTCCGGAAAGTCAGGCGGCGTCGACCTCCTCGGGCTCTTGCTCCTCACCAGCGGCCTCGTCGCAATCCTCGTTCCACTCATCGAGGGACAGGACCAGGGCTGGCCGATGTGGACATATCTGTCGCTGTTCGCAGGCGTGGCGCTGATCGCGCTCTTCGGCACGTGGGAGGTTGTCGTGGCCAAGCGGGGTAACAGCCCTCTGGTTCCACCTCACCTGTTCGCGCACCCGGCATTCACCGGCGGCACGATCCTGGCTCTGGTCTACTTCGCCGCATTCGTGAGCATCTTCTTCACGATCTCGATCCTGTGGCAGGCCGGTCTTGGCCACACAGCACTCGAATCCGGAATTGTCTCTATCCCGTTCGCACTCGGCAGCATCGCCGGCGCCTCTCAGAGCAGCAAACTCGCCGCCAGGTATGGCCGCACCGTGCTCGTCCTGGGTACAGCGATGGTCGCAGTGGGCCTCATCGCGCTCTGGCTCGTGCTCCAGCTCGTGTCGGCCGGTGACCTGACAAACTGGGATCTGCTCGGGCCCCTGCTCGTTGCCGGTACCGGCAGCGGGCTGTTCATCGCCCCCAATGCACAATTCATCATCGCAACGGTGGATCGTCCCGAGGCTGGGGCGGCGAGCGGCGTCATTGCAACCATGCAACGTCTCGGCAGCGCGATCGGTATCGCCATCATCGGTAGCGTGTTCTTCGGCACCCTTTCAATTCCGGCCGGCGGCCGCCCGACCGCGGCGAATCTCGCCGTCGGATTCACCCACAGCGCCACCTCTGCCCTCGGCGTGAGTGCGGCGTTCTCGGTAGTCGCGTTCGTGCTCGTCTTCGCCCTGCCGAAACGAGTAGGGTCCGGTCCGCACGCCATGGCTTCAGGGACGAACCAGGCACCGCCCCCGGCAGTGTCGCGTCAGTGAGCGGACTCCTGCGTTGGTTCGCGCACGAGGCGGGCCAAGGAAGCCTCCGCTCTGGCGCGATATTGATGAGCTCCGAAAGGATCCGAACCCTGGAAAACTCCCGGTTCGGGCGCGGCTGAGTCCCCCCGCTGTGGGGGACATGGCAAACCCGAGGTCCGGCACGCGAGGTCGCCACCGAGCCTGGGGTTCTTCTCGACTCTCTGGCAACCCTGGGACCACCACGTCGACTCACCCACGCCCACCGACACCGGTTCAACAGGCACCCCGGCCCGCGCAAAGATCGGCGTCCATCACGCTCCCGGCCGTTCAGTTTGCCTGGGTCGCCCGCGGATGGGACAGTCCTGGGCCGGGGCGGAAGTCCACGTCGCCGCTGGCCAGCGGCGCCCAGCAAGCCGAGCAGAGGACTCTTGCGACAGTGTCGTGGCCGCAGGTCCGGTGGGAGAACAACACCGGAGGCCCGTCGCGAGCCGTCCAGCGGTCGCCCCAGGCGACCATCGCCATCAGGACGGGAACGAAGTCGCGAGCCTTGTCCGTGGGGAGGTATTCGTATCGGTCCGGACGCTGCTGGTAGCGGTGGCGTTCTACCATCTCGTGCTCCAGGAGGGTGTCCAGTCGTGCTTTGAGGATGTTACGGGCGATGCCGAGATGGTCATGGATCTCATCGAAGCGGTTCCAGCCGAAGCAAACGTCCCGCAGTACAAGGGGAGTCCACCTCTCGCCGAGGATCTGCAGCGACCTGGCCAGCGAGCAGGGGAGCTCGGCAAGGTTGGCTCTGTGCATTGCATCATGCTACTCACCACGGGTAGCGTGTCTGTGGCCAGCGAGGACGTGCGACCACGAAAGAGGCGACTGAAGTTCACCCTCCTGAAACGCCTGCTCCCCTGCGGCGCGTTCGAGGCCGGGGTGCGGCGCGGATTCAAGCTCGAGGCCTGACATGACCAGTCGCAGCCACAGGCACTCGTCAGGACAGGTGATCGCGGCCCGCGAAATCATCGCGTCAACAAGTGGTGCTATCGGTTTTGATTGCCTGCGAAGAGAGAGTCCCATGATCAGCAGCGTGGTGGTCAGTTACATGGTGCGGCCCGAGAGCGTCGCCGAGCACGTTCGGCTGATCGAGGCCGTGTTCGACCAGTTGCGCACCGAACAACCCGCCAACATCGAGTACAAAGTGATGCGTCTGGCGGACGGGGTGTCGTTCGTCCACATCTCGACCGCGGACACCGACGACGGATCAAACCCGCTCCCTGAGCTGGCGGCCTTCCAGAAGTTCGGTCAGAATGCCGCCGCCCGAGTCGCCACCACCCCGGTGCCGACAGCCGCCGACATCATCGGCTCGTACCATCCGGTTGCACCCACGGGTTGAGGCCCCAGCGTTGCGAGATTGGTCGCCGATGCCTGAGCTCGTTGTCATGACGGCGCGCCAGGTTCACCGGCCACCTCGACCGCCGAGATCCCCGCGAGTCGGACAGCTCCTCGCCCAGGACCCTGGCAGCGGCCTCCTCGGCCGCAGCCCGCCACTTCATGACTCCATTCACCGCTCCTCCTGCCCGATCTGCTGATCCACGGGCTCGCGGAGCAGCCCAACCACTTTGCCGAACAGGCTCGCATGCCATTGATGGATCTGCCGCTTGTGCGGCGCTCGAACAAGTCGATGCACGTGGCCTGCGATCGGGTGCGAGCGTGACTGCGGGCCAGGTCGATAGATCCGCCCAGAGGGCCTCCAGCACCCGTGGCGTTTGAACAGGTCTTAGTCTGAAAACATGACGCAGTCCACACAGGAACATCGGCCCAGCCTCGGCTCATGGCCGCACGAGATGGCCGTCAGTGCTGAAGGCCGTGTCCAGGAGGGCTTGGTTGTGTGGTCCCGGTCCGGGACCATCGAGGGCCGAACAACGGGTTCGCGGCGCCGGTGCTCGTCCACCGGATGTCCGGGGTGGTTCATCGGAGTGAGTTGGGAGACCGGCCAGCGGTTCTTCCCCTGTTCGCAGGGGTGGCGCTACGACCCGGCCGATAAGAGCGTCCGGATCACCGGAGGCGGTGAGATCTCGGCTCGGGTCATCAGCCCGCCTCCACTCGGGACGCCGCCGTTGCCACCAGAGCAGTGGCCATCCAGGCAGCTGCTGGCCAACCGAACAGGCTGGCGCGTCGCTGGAACTGGCTCGGGTGGCACAGCAGCAGACCCCAGGCAGGCAGCCGCTCGAGAGCCCGATCGCCATGCTGGCCGCCGCCGACCGAGGCCACGTCGTTGACCGCGGCTACTGCGTGAGCGCGCAGCTGACCGCGAACGAGCCGGTCCAGCTCACTCACACCCTTGCCGCCATCACCCCCGCTGACCGCTACATGAACTCCGCGAGCGGGTCAAAGCCGCGAAGTCGGCCGCGCGGGAGGCACGACGGGCGACGCGACGATAAGCCGGTGATGTTCGTGGACACTGCGGCCGGCCTTCAGGGGACGGTCGTGCGTGCCGATGAGCGGGTTTTGCGCGTTCAGCTGCACTGCAGTCGGACAATTCAGGCCGGCGACTTGAACCGTGGGACGCACTTCGACAACGGCCGGCGTCTGGGCACTGCTGCTTTTCACCCCAAACCAGGCCTGGGCAAAGGGTTGGTCAGCTGACTACCGGGCTGAACGCGGGCGCGACGGGCGAGAATGCGGTGTGACCCAGTGGGTGCTTCACGTCGACCTGGACCAGTTCATCGCGGCTGTCGAGCTGCTGCGCCGTCCACAACTCCGCGGGCGCCCAGTGGTCGTCGGCGGTGATGGCGACCCGACTAAGCGCGGCGTGGTCAGCACCGCCTCGTACGAAGCCCGCGAATACGGCGTGCACTCCGGGATCCCCCTGCGGACCGCGGCCCGACGATGCCCCGCAGCGGTGTTCCTGGCCGTCGACCGGAAGCTCTATGAGGCTGCCTCGGCCAAGGTCATGGTGACGCTGCACGAAGTCGATGCCGTCGTCGAGGTACTCGGCTGGGACGAGGCATTCCTAGCTGTCCAGACCGACGACCCGGAGTCGTCTGCGCGAGAGATCCAGCATCGCGTCCGTGCGGCCACCGATCTCGACTGCAGCGTGGGCATCGGCCAGAACAGGCTGCAGGCCAAGCTGGCCACCGGCTTCGGCAAGCCGGCCGGCATCTTCCGGCTGACTCACGCGTCATGGTTTGACCTGCTCGGCGAGCGGGCGACCGACGTGCTGTGGGGCATCGGCTCCAAGACTGCCAAACGGCTGAGCGGGATGGGCATCTGCACGGTTCTCGAGCTCTCGCGGGCCGATCCACAGGCTCTCGCCGCGGCGGTCGGCCCCGCGACCGGTCCGTGGCTGGTGCGGATGGCACAGGGCCGGGACAGCTCGGCGGTGGCGAGCGCGCCGCACATTGCCCGCTCACGAAGCCGTGAGACCACGTTCCAGCAGGACCTCGAGGACTGGGACCGTGTCCGCCACGAAGTCGCAGTCCTGGTTCGGCGCGTGGCTGAAGATGTCGCAGATGGGCAACGTCGCGCCGTCCGCGTCGTGGTGAAGGTGCGCTACGCGCCGTTCACCACCGGCACCCACGGCCGGGCGCTGACAGCGCCATCCTCGGATGTGGAGGCGATCGAGCAGGCTGCCCTGGCTGCCCTGGACGCGTTCACCTCACGACGGCCTGTGCGGTTGCTGGGTGTTCAGGCCGAGCTCGAGGTCTGAGAGGTTCCTTCAGGTCAGAGCCCGCAGTGCCCGGGCTGTCCGGGCGGCCGTCCCCGACGACAATGCGGCACGACCTAGGTGCTCACCGGCTTCTCCGTGGTCGTCTTCAACCGGGCCAGACCCCTCTCGAAGTCCGGCCCGAGAAACGTGTCCATCGATTTGAAGATGCCCATCACCTTCGTCATAAAGGTGTTCTTACCGGTCATCGACCAGGTAACGCGTGACCCGGAACCCTCCGGCGCGATGGTGAACCGGGTGTCGTTGCGTGCCTTCCACGGCTTTTCGAAGACGAGGTCGATCTGCACCCCCTCGGACTCGGTGGCGTCTGTGATCTCCATACGACCTTGGCCTGCCTTGCGGTTGCCGGACCAGCCGTAGACCGCGCCGGTGCCCGACTCGGCGCCAGAGTAGGTGCGGCGTAGCTCCGGGTCCGTGTCCTCCCAAGGTGACCAGTTGGTCCAGTTGTGGAAGTTGGCGATCTGGTCGTAGACGCGCACGGGTGGAGCGTCGATCGTCACCGAACGCTCGACGCTGAAGGTGTCATCTGCCATGGCCGGGATCGTAGTCCCATCGGCTCAAGCCGTGGCCAGGAAAGCCGTCGAGTTGCATCCAGGTCGAACTTCCGCATCAGGGGCCACTGGTGCGACCTTACCCATGAGCGGAGGGTCGAAGTCTGGGGGTCTGACCCGTGACGACTAACCCAGAGGCGCCCACGTGTAGATGGTTTCCGATCTGGGCGCAGGACGTGACGCCCTTCTACCAGCCGACTTCCTCGGCCCGCCTGCCGTTGACCCGGCCAGGAGATCGCCGCCCGAGGCGCGCCCTCCCCCGAGGATCAGATCAGATGAGGTCATGACTTCCATGGCCTGGGTCCGGGCTCCGGGCGTTCCCGCCTCATGGATGCGCGCGAGCTGATCTGGTGGTTCCCCCTGCCGGTGCCGGGTCGGAGCAGTGACAGCGCAACTCATGGCAGTCCGGGTCCCGCAAGCCAGGCAGCACCCGGCCGATGGGCGTTCGCACCTCAGGCCATGGCGCTCTTCGAGGTCGCCCAGGCGCTGGTCCAGGCCCGGAAAACCGGTCACGCAGGAAGCCACCGCCGAGCGCGCGTTCGGCCAAACCAGCACCGGAAGCGCACTGGCACCCCTCCTTCGCCCGCACGACCCCCGCGGCGACGACGATGGCCGCGCGCTGCTCTGCGAAGCGTCCACGGTCAGGACCGCCCCGACCCCTCATAGACCAAATCGCCATGTCCACAGTTCTGGCCCCCAGGCAAGCCAGTTGAGCATCGGCTCAAGGTAGAGCACACCGGCGCCGTCGACCACCCAGAGAACCGACCAGCGCCTGCAGACCCGGGTAGCCCTTCCGGGCGATGTACCCCACAGTCCGCGGACGGTGACGCGTCCGCCTTCAGGAGCGGTCACCCCGGCAGGGGGCCTCTCACATCAGGCCGGTCCCCCGATGCCCCAGTGCTGGATCACGTAGTCCATGTCCTTGTCGCCACGGCCGCTGAGGTTCACGAGAATCGTGCCGGTCTTCATCTCGCGCGCCTTCACAAGTGCGTGCGCCACTGCGTGTGCACTCTCCAGGGCGGGGATGATGCCCTCTTTGCGGCTGAGCATGAAGAAGGCGTCGCGGCATGCGTCGTCGGAGCAGGTCACGTAGTCGACGCGGCCCGCGTCCTTGAGGTAACTGTGCTCGGGACCGACGCCGGGGTAGTCCAGGCCGCTGGCGCATGAGTACACGGGGGAAGGCTGGCCGTCGGCGTCCTGCAGCAGGTAGCACTTGAAGCCGTGGATGACACCCTCGCGACCGTAGGTCATCGTCGCGGCATGGTCGCCGACGGCCTTGCCGCGCCCGAGCGGCTCGACGCCGATCAGTTTCACCGGGTCGTCCAGGAACGCAGAGAAGATGCCGATCGCGTTGGAGCCGCCGCCGATGCACGCCTCCACCACATCGGGCAGGTTGCCGGTCATCTCCAGAAACTGCTCGCGCGCCTCGATGCCCACGACACGCTGGAAATCGCGGACCATGAGCGGGAAGGGATGCGGGCCGACGACCGAGCCTATGCAGTAGATGGAGTTCTCGTAGTCGCCAAGATAGGCCTCAAAGGCCGAGTCGACTGCCTCCTTGAGCGTCTTGAGGCCGCGGGTGACCGGCACGACGGTGGCGCCCAGCAGCTGCATGCGGCTGACGTTGGGCGCCTGCTTGGCGATGTCGACCTCGCCCATGTGAATCTCGCACTCGAGACCGAAGTGAGCCGCGGCGGTAGCCAGGGCGACACCGTGCTGGCCAGCGCCGGTCTCGGCGATGACCTTCTTCTTGCCCATGTACTTGGCGAGCAGGCCCTCGCCCATGCAGTGGTTCAGCTTGTGGGCGCCGGTGTGGTTCAGGTCCTCACGCTTCAGGTAGATCTGCGCCCCGCCGTTGTCCATCGACATGGTGCGCGCGTGATAGACGGGTGTGGGGCGGCCCTGGAAGTGCTTGCGCAGGTAGCGCAGCTCGGCGATGAACGCGGCGTCGTTCTCGATCTCGTGGTAGGCCCTCGTGATCTCCGCGAAAGGCGCCTCGAGTTGCGGCGGCAGGAACTGCCCGCCGTATGCCCCGAAGAACCCGTTGTCGTCGGGCACTGCCTGCCGCTTGGACATCTGCCACGTACCGGCTTGCTCCGCCATTTGTCACCTCGTCAGCTTCGTGTTTGTCGTGCACCAGCGGTCACTCTACGCAACGAGGCCACCACGACCCCAACGGACCTGTCCCGCGTGGGCTGAAGGGGGCATGGCCGACGCAGCCGCTGGGCCTCTTTGGGGCAAGCGCGTCAGGGACGTGTCAGCAAATACGCGGGAACCCCGCGGGCACCAGCACCAGAGGGTGCGACTTGTGCGTGACCCCGGACAAGGGGCGCCGGTATGCACTGTGGATGACCACGCTCGTGGACCTCGACACCGGCACCGGGCTACGGGTGGTCGACTCTCAAGGCTGCGCCGGCGTCAAGAAGTGGCTCGCGGCCCGATCCGCGCCCTGGCACAACGGCGTGCAGGTCGAAACGATCGACCTCAGTGCGAGGTTCGGCAAGGCCATCACCGAAGCGCTGCCTTGACTCACTTCAGGGTCACTGGAACGTCCGCTCCGAGGCATAGTCCGACGCACTGCGGTTGGCCCTGTTGGCACGCTCGACGCTGCGTCGCTCCTGTTCGCTGGCCCGGGTGCGTCGGTGCGGCTTCTGCGGCGCCGAAGCGAGCGCCTCGAGATAGTCCGAAGCCCACCGCTGCACGTCGTGGTCAGCGACGCGCTTGCGCATCGCCTTCATCCGACGCCGTCGCTCGTCCTCAGGGGCGGTGATCGCACGCCTGATGGTCTGTTTGACGCCCTCGATGTCGTGCGGATTGCAGATGAAGGCCTGGTGCAGCTCGTGCCACGCCCCGGTGAACTCGCTAAGGACGAGGGCGCCGCCGAGGTCGTGCCGGCACGCGACGTACTCCTTGGCGATGAGGTTCATTCCATCGCGTAGCGGCGTCACGAGAAGTACGTCGGCGGCCAGGAACATCGCCACCATCTCGGCACGCGGGTAGAAGTGGTGCAGGTAGTGCACGGCGGGCGAGCAGAAGGCTGAGTACTCCCCGTTGATCCGCCCGACCGTACCCTCGACCTCCTCGCGCAAAAGGCGGTAAGCCTTCACGCGCTCGCGGCTCGGCAAGGCAACCTGCATGAGAGTTACCTCGGGTGGAGCGATCTCCTTGTCCTGCAACAGCTCCTCGTAGGCCTTCAACCGGTGCCGTATCCCCTTGGTGTAGTCGAGCCGGTCGACGCCCAGCATGAGGATCTTCGGGTCGCCGAGCGAGACACGGATCTCGGCCGCGCGGGCAATCACCTCACGTGTGCCGGCCAGCTTGTCAAGCCCTCGAAAGTCCACCGAGATCGGTATCGCGCTGGCTCGTACCGTTCGCCGCGTCGAGGGATCGGCCCGGGTTGGTCTGCACGTCACCGTGTCACCCTTGGTCGACATGCCCAGCAGCAGGCTGCACACACGCACGAAGTTGTCGGCGTCGGTGGTGCGCTGGAAGCCCAGGAAGTCCGCGCCCAGCAGTCCCTCCACCAGGGCCCGACGCCACGGCAGCTGCGCGAAGAGCTCCACGGGCGGGAACGGAATGTGGTTGAACCACCCGATGCGCACATCGGGTCGGATCGCCCGCACCATCGCGGGGACCAGCTGCAGCTGGTAGTCGTGCACCCAGATCGTGGCACCCGGTGCGGCAACGTCGGCGGCCGCCTGGGCGAAGCGATGGTTGATCGTCTTGTAAGTGTTCCACCAGGTGCGGTGGAAGGACGCCGGGACGATCACGTCGTGGAAGATCGGCCAAAGCGTCTCATTGCTGAAACCCTCGTAGTACTCCTGGATCTCCAAGGGCGACAGACCCACCGGATGCAGGTGCAGCCCGTCGTCGCGGAACGGTGCGGGCGCCGGACCGGCCTCCCCGGCCCATCCCACCCACGCGGCGTCGCGGCCCCGCATGACCGACTCCAGGGCTGTCACCAGGCCGCCCGGACTCCGCTGCCAGGTGGCCCGCCCAATGGCGTCGACGACGCGCTCGACAGGGAGGCGGTTCGCGGCAACCACCAGATTGAAGGTCGGTCCAGCAACGGTCATGCGCCATCACCTCCTGCCTGGGGGTCTGGTCCGAACGGCCGTGCCGGCGTAGATGCCCATCAGCGAGTGGCAACTTCCCAGCCCTGGCTTGAGGCCGGGTCGTTTCCTTTCAGCACAGCACCACCATGGGTCACCGGGGAAGGGCCCAACGTCCTGCCTTCGGCGATAGGTCGTGTGCCGGCGCTCTGGCACCTTGGTATTCGGCCTACTTCAGGCTCTCCAAGCACACCCGTCAGTCACTGGGCGCTCGCTCAGCCGGGCAAGGCCGCCAGAGCCGCCCAGGAGAGCTTTCCAGGACCATACTCACCACCGAGGGCTGCCCGCTCGTGAGGCGCCATCCCCAGCGGATCATCGCCGTGCGCACCGACCAGCCGGACAGCGAAACGCACAGCCTGATGATCAACAGTCGAAACGTCGAATGAACCGCACGCAGTGTCTGACCGGATGAGGCCAGCCCTGATCGCTGACCCACCGATCCGGTACTGCAGCAGTTCGGGCGCTGGCTCATGCCGAACTGAGGACGCTAGTCCTGGACCAGGATTTGGTACGCGTCGTGAGCCGCAGGCCCGGGTGTCGCGCGCTCGGCCCCATCGGTCAGCAACACATCGGACCGGGTGGTCCACCAGCGCCCAGGCGAGTCCAGGTGTGACTGGGACGCGAATGATGCCGGCATTGGGAGGGTCAGGCGAAGTTCCCGGGATGGAGCGAGATGAAGGGGAGGTGTCCCGGGTGCCGACTGCGGTGTTGATCGCGGAAGTGAGTTTGGCTTTCGCTGCCCAGGCGGGAACTCGTGTGATGGGTCCGGCGGACGGAGAGCCATATGGACTACCCCCAGGCACGGGGACCGGCCTGAGCCCGCAGGAGTCCCGCGCGACCCGACGTGGCACCAGCCTCGCCGGTCCCGGGCGGGATCCTCGACGGCCACTGATTTCACGCGCGGTTGGGCTGACGACGGGTTGCTCGTCGACCCGCGATCGGACGACCCCGGGCGCTTGGCTCTGTCTAACCGATTCGGCCAGCCTCTCGTTGCCCTACCCGCAAGCTCCTGCCCTCCCGCGCGGCCCGTTTGAGGGCAGCCGGTGTGCTCCGTCTTCCACCGCCAGACTCACCCTGACACCCAGGGCAGCGCGGCTTGTAGCAGGCTGACAGACGCATCTCATGCCGCTGCCGGGCGCTCGCTCCTAGCCGATGGCGGCACTGCCCGTGGTTGCCGGGGGCCGCCTCACAAGGAGCTCCGGGAATTCAAGGGCAAGGCCAGTTACTTCCTGGGCTGCCGCACGTATGGTGGCCTCGAGGGGAGTCCGATGGGCACCGAGCGCATCACCACTTTCACCCGGGACGGGCTCGTTTTCGACGTGCATGACACAGGGCCGGTCAACGGGACGCCAGTATTTCTCCTGCATGGTTTCCCGCAGGACTCGCGCTCTTGGGACGCAGTTTCCCCGCTCCTACACGCGCGTGGATACCGCACCATCGCACCCGACCAGCGTGGCTACTCTCCTGGCGCTCGGCCCCGCCAGCGTCGCGCATATCGCAACTCGGAGCTGACTGAGGACATTGTTGAGCTCATCCAGGTCGCTGGTCTCGGGCCCGTACACCTGGTAGGGCACGACTGGGGGGCCACTGTGGCGTGGCAAGTCGCAGCCCAGCGACCAGATCTGCTCAGATCTCTGACCGCCCTGTCCGTTCCACATCCGGCAGCGTTCGCTCGGGCGATGTTCACCACCAGTCAGGGACTGAAATCCTGGTACATGGTCTTCTTCCAGTTGCCCTGGTTGCCTGAGCGGGAACTCTCGTCAGGGAGATCCTGGGAAAGCTCGCTGCGCTCGACTGGGATGTCACCGGAGGCGGCCGCACGCGATGCCCAGCTCATGCGGGACCGCGGCACTGCCCGCGGCGCGCTCAACTGGTATCGGGCGATGATGTTCTCCAGGCCGCGCGCTTTGCGCGCGAAGATCACCGTTCCCACTCTGTACCTGTGGAGCGACGGTGATACGGCGATCGGACCCAAAGGGGCTGCGCTCACCCCACGTTTCGTCGCGGGTCCATACACCTACGAGGTGCTCAAGGGTGTCAGCCACTGGATACCCGACGAGGCTCCGGAACAACTCGACGCCCTGCTATCCAGGCATTTCGACGCGGCCCGTACACCCGGGAACTGAGCGTAGTGCTCACGATCACCATCAGCCCACGACTTCAGCATCTGGCGCTGTTGGGCGCGCGGAGCTCGCGGTATGTCCAATGCGATGGGTGGCTGTCTACAACACTGGCAGATTCATGGAGACTGGAGACCTCAGGGATGCGCTTGCGGGTCGTGGGCCATCGATCATCAACAACTTCAGTGGGCAATACACAAGGGCGTGTTGGTCGCAGGCGACCTCGATTACGTCCTGAGCTGTCGCCGTCCGCGCGCTCGTGCCCATCTTGGGGACCTCCGCCACGGGGTCGTGGGCGGCATCGTCCGTTGCGGCACAGTAGACCGCCGATCGTGGCTGCGACCGATGGGGCATCGTCACCGAGGCCACCAACCCGGCCGGACGGGTCTACCCCAGCGTTGGGTTCGAGCCAGACACCGGCAACGCCCAGGCGTACCGCAAGCCGCCGCGGTAAAGCGACGCCACCACCGCTGAGCCGTCAACGGTCCCGCTGCGATGACCTCGGCCACCACGCACTCATCTAACGCCTTCTGCCAGGCCTGCTGGGCAGGCTTGGTCTCGGTAGCGGCCGGCGGGTCAGCACTGCACTTTTCTGACCCCGCAGGTCTTGCGGCAGAGCGTGCGCCTGGTCGTGAGAGCCGAAACCGCTGCCGGCATGACGTGCCCCCGTCGCTTGCGGGCAGCACCTGACCATTAGATCGCCGGCTGTCTCCTGCGCGCTGCTGACGGTGTCCGAACCGAGAACTGGACGCGTTGTTGTTCGTTGGAGGCGACAAGGCCACCACGATGTCGAGATCGTCGATGACACCGGCCGAGTGCTGGTCAGACCTGGCCGACAAGCCAGCCCCACTGCTATGGCACAGAAATGAACAAGCGCTGGGGAATGTGCAAGTCCGCGACCTCTGGGCGGTCGCCCACTGAGTTAGGCAGACCCCCCGGGTCGAGCTGCCTACACAGGCGTGTGCTGGGTGCCGTTCAGGGACGCCGGGGCCCTTGACTCGGCACAAGTCTGGTGCACCGTCTTTCTTGAAGCCTCTGATCCCCTTCGTTACCGCGGTGCTCGGCTAGCCTGTGACGATGACGCAGGTGGTCGACTCGCTGATCATCGGGTCATCGGCGGCGGGCCTCGCCACCGCCGCCTGTCTAAAGGAGTCGGGTCGGGCATTCGAGATCCTGGAGGCCGCCGACGTCGTCGGGCAGGCGTGGCGTGGACACTATGACCGGCTGCATCTGCACACCCCGAAGTCCGCGTCCTGCCTCCCCGGCCTGGTCATGCCGTCGGAGTGGCCGCGTTACCCGGCTCGCGATCAGGTTGTGGACTACCTGGAGCGCTATCGCGCGCACCACCGGCTCGAACCTCGCTTCGGGCAGAGGATCACTCGACTCGAGCGCCGTGACCACGAGTGGGTCGGCACGACCGTGGACGATGAGTGGCGGACACGCAACGTGGTGATCGCCACCGGAGCCAACCGCCAACCGGTTCGCCCGACCTGGCCGGGGCTCCAATCGTTCCGAGGGCAGGTCATGCACTCCAGCGAGTACCGCAACGGCGACCCGTGGAAGGGTCGGCCGGTACTCGTCGTCGGCTTCGGCAACTCAGCATGCGAGCAGGCGATCGATTTGGTGGAGCGGGGCTCGCAGGCTCACCTTTGCGTTCGCTCTAAGGTCAACGTCATCCCGCGGGACATGTTCGGGGTCGTCCCCGCGCTGCAGCTTGGCATCGTGATGCAGCACCTACCGCCTGCCTTGGCTGACGCCCTGGCGTGGCCGATCATCCGCGCCACCATCGGCGACATCCGCAAGGTCGGCCTGCGCAAGCTTCCCTATGGGCCTAACACCCAGATCGCCCGAGACCGCCGCATCCCGCTCTTGGACATCGGGACCATTGAGCACATTCGCGCCGGGCGCATCGGTGTACACGCAGACATCCAACGTCTCACCGAGGACTGCGTTGTGTTCACCGACGGCGAGACCCTGCCCGTCGATGCCGTGGTGCTGGCAACCGGGTACCGCCCCGCCCTTGACGAGTTCCTCATCCCGTGGCGCGAAGTGTGCGACCACAAGGGCATCCCGTTGACGTCCGGGGGTCCGACCGCACTGCCGGGGCTTTACTTCTGCGGTCAGTTCGTCTCCCCTGCAGGGATGCTCCGTCAGATCAGGATCGAGGCGGGCAGGATCGCCTCGCACGTCGCACGCCTCTGAAGGGGCGCGAAGCCCTGTGCGAGAATGAGGCACTGTCGCCCAGCCGCGCCCGCCGATGGCCGGCGGTCCGCCTCGGAGCCTGTTTCGCCTACCCCGAAGTGATCTTCACAAACGCATGCTCGCGAGCTCGATCCGGCCCTCCGGAGAGCAGACCATCACCACATCGCTGCCCGACTCAGCCCCGCTCGCCAACCCTGAGCTCGCAGTTCCCAACCTTCCATACGAGCGCGAAGATCACTTCCCAACCGCCCTCAACTGCCCCGGTCGGGCCATCGGTCGCGCCCAGACGAGGTCGACACCAGCAGTGCCGGTGCGGTGTAGCGGCACTTGGGTGACGCCACGCCGCGTCGAATCACCCTTGTCAGCCCGAGGGTCTTGGCTTCGGGATCGCGAAACCGCCCGGCACGTGAAGCGTGTGATCGGTCGCAGCGGTTCACTCCTTCTCTGTCGACTTCCGCCTTGGTGTACCAGGATCGGGGTACGCCTCGGTTTCGGTGGCCTTGGCTGAGAGCCACACTCCCGTGCCGGGTCTCAGGGCGAGGTCGGCCACGGCGGCCGAGGAGATGTCGACGAGCGCAGGCGGGCTTGAATCGACCTGGACCCGAACACGGTCGGCCAGCAGCTCGAGAGAGGCCACACTTCCTTTCCAGACGTTGCGGGGGCTGGCGTGGGCAGGCCGTGTGGTGTGGATGCTGATTGCCGATGGGCGCAACCCGACGAGCACCCGCCGCTTGGACCGCCCGGCCCCTGACGACGCCAGGGGGTCGTCGTCTCCGAGGGTGACGGTAAAGGTGCCGCCGTCATCGAGGAGCACCTGGCAGGTTGCCGGGTCGAGCGTGCCGCTGTAGAGGTTCAGGCCCATGAGGCGTGCGACGTACTGGGTTGCGGGCTGGCGGGCAACCTGGGCGGGCCTGCCCTGCTGGACGACGCGGCCGTTCTCGATGACCAGGAGACGGTCGGCCATGATCATGGCCTCGAGAGGGTCGTGGGTGATGATCAGGGCCGGCCCATTGAACTCGCCGATGTGGCTACGTAGCTGGGCTCGCACATCCAGGCGGGTCTTGGCGTCCAGCGCGGACAGAGGTTCGTCCAGCAGCAGTAGCCCGGGGTCGGCAGCCAGGGCTCGAGCCAGGGCAACGCGTTGGGCCTGGCCCCCTGAGATCTGGTGCGGTCGCCGGCCGGCCAAGGCCGTCAGGTCAAGGCGCTCAAGCCAGGTGTCGGCCGTGGCGCGGGCCTGACGGCGACCGGCGCCCTGGACGCGGGGAGCGTAGGCGACGTTGTCGCGCACGTCCAGGTGCGGGAACAGGCGGTAGTTCTGGAAGACCAGGCCGACCGGGCGCCGTTGTGTGGGAACGAAAGTGTCGGTGGCTGCGTCATCCAGGGTCAGGGGGCCCAGGTGAATCGAGCCGGTGCTGAGTGCCTCCAGTCCCGAGAGAGCGCGTAGCAACGTGGTCTTGCCGGCTCCGTTCGGCCCCAGGACGCCAAGGACTTCACCAGGAGCGACAAACAGGTCGACCGCAAGGTGGAAGCTGCCGCGTTCGACGGTGCCGGACATGCGCAGTGACCCGTCGCGATCCGCACGGTCGTTGACGGGCGCCCTCATGGGGCAGTTCCGGTGCTCAGCCATCGGTCGCGCAGGCCGGCCAGGACGGCGACCGAGACAACGAGCAGAACCAGGGAGAGGGCCACTGCCGCGTCAGGGTCACTCTCCAGGGCTAGGTAGACGGCCAGGGGCATGGTCTGGGTACGTCCGGGGAAGTTTCCGGCGAACGTGATCGTGGCACCGAACTCCCCCAGGGCCCTCGCCCAGCACAGCACAGCCCCTGCCAGCAACGACGGCCCGATCAGCGGGAGGGTGACCGTCCGGAAGACGGTCAGGCGCGAGGCACCGAGGGTGGCGGCCGCCTCCTCATAGTCGCGGTCGCAGGCACGGAAGGCGCCTTCGACGGTGATGACCAGGAACGGCATCGCGACGAACGTCTCGGCCACGATGACGCCGGCGGTGGTGAACGGCAACGTAATGCCGGTCCATTCGTCCAGGAGCCGACCCAGGATGCCTTGGCGTCCGAAGGCCAGAAGCAGGGCCACACCCCCGACGACCGGGGGCAGCACTAATGGCAGTGTCACCAGGGCGCGCAGCACCGAGATACCTCGCACCCGTGAGCGGGCCAGGACCCAGGCCAACGACACACCGAACACCAGTGACACCGCGGTTGCGGCGCTGGCGCACACCAACGACAACCTCAGGGCGTCCAGGACCTGGCTGTCGGCCAACAGCCGTGGCAGGCCCCGCCAGGGTGCGCGGACCAGAAGCCCCGCCAAGGGCACGAGCAGGAACAGTGCTGCCAGCAACGCCGGGACGCCGAGCGGCCACGGGATTGTGCCCCGGGCCTGCATCGCGCGGGCATCCTGTCGCGAGCGTTGGGCAGGCCCCTGCCCGCCAGGAGGTCGGTCGATGGAGGTCATGGCGGCGTCGGCGTCAGTCCTGCAGTGGCCCCGGTCAGGGCTTGGCGAACCCGGCAGCGGTCAGGATGGCGGCGCCGGCCGCCGTCAGGACGTAGTCGGTGAACTCCTGGGCGGTGGCCTTGTTGGGCGCCCTGGTCAAGACGGCGATCGGGTACTCGGTAGAGGCGTTGACGCCCTTGGGGATCTCGATGCCCCTGACCTTGGCACCAGCGGCCCGCACGTCGGTGACGTAGACGACCCCGGCATCAACCTCGCCCAGGGTGACCTTGGTCAGAACAGCCTTGACGTCAACCTCCTCAGTGACAGGGGTCACGGTGAGCCTGGCGTTGGTGAAGACCTCGGCGGCTGTAGCGCCGCACGGAACGGCGACCTGACACAGGGCCACCTTCACGCCGGACTTGGCCAGGTCGGACAGCTGGGTGACGTCGGCGGGGTTCTTTGGGGGAACCGCGATCTCCATGACGTTGCTGGCGAAGTTCTTCGGGGAGCTGGCCCCTCCGGCCTTGACGACCCGGTCCATGTTCCTGGTGCTGGCCGAGGCAAAGACGTCGGCGGGTGCACCCTGGGTGATCTGAGTCGCGAGGCCGGAGCTAGGACCGAAGTTGAATACGACGTTGGTGCCGCGGTGGGCGGCTCCGAACTGCTGACCGAGCTTGGTGAACGCCTCCCTCAGGGAGGCTGCGGCGAAGACGTTGACAGTGCCAGTCACCGGCGCGGAGCTCAACACCGGCGCCGAGGACGGCGTGGAGTAGGCGGTGGTGGCGGTGGTGGCGGTGGTGGTGCTGGGTGAATCGCACCCAGCCAGCAGGAGCCCGGCGGTAGAGGCCGCGGCGGTGAGGGTAAGAGGACTACGACGCATCTGATGCTCCAAGGGTCGGGGTCGGGTGGCTCTGGCTGGCGCCGAGGCGCCGGATCCGTCTGGCGTCTAGGGATGGGCGGGTACTTCGACGACCACGTTGGTGGACTTCACCGCCGCGATGGCCAGGACGCCGGGTTCCAGTTGGAGCTCGTCGGCTGCCTCACGGCTCATCAGGGACACGATGCGGTGGGGGCCGGCCTGGATCTCGACCTGGGCCATGACCGTGTCCCGGACCACCCGGGTGACAAGGCCGACGAACCGGTTACGGGCCGACTCGCAGACGACCGGCTGCGGCTCGGGTCGCTCCGAAGACGCGGCGAGCTCTATGGCAAACCGGGCCAGGACCGCACCTTCGATGCTGAGGCGGCCGGAGTGGTCGGTAGTGGTGGCGACGCGACCGCCGTCGGCCCAGCGACGCACGGTGTCGTCGCTGACGCCGAGCAGGTCGGCCGCCTCACGGATACGGAAGATGGACATAGACGGACTCTATCCTCAACTGCGTCTCATGAACACCAATTAATTAGTATTCACGGAGAATCAAGGCATGAACATCAGAGATTGCGGTGACGTGGCGATGGGTGAGTCCCTTCAGAAGACGCACTGCGTCCGTGCCCCACCACCCAGATGTCGACGTGGGGAATCATCTGCACGCGGGTCCGGTATTCACGTTCGGGGGAAAGCGGCGCTGGCTTGGCCGGCAGGAAAGACTCGCAAAGAAGACAGCCGGTGAACTGGTCGTGGCCGCGGGGCTGGGCTCGGATCCGGCTCACGCCCGCTGCTGCGTCGCAATGGTGCGAAGTCCGCCAGCGCGCATATCCCCACCGGGTACGTGAGGAAGTTCCTGACCGGCCTTTCGGCAGGTCAAGGGGCCCTTCAGCACGTGGTGGCGGTAAGGGCTCGAACCTTCGACTCTTTCACGAGGGATCTTCAGACCGGCGGCGGCAGGACTGTGACGCGAGGGCTCGAGACGGTACGGATCGTCAATGGCGTCCAGCGGTTGGCGTGGGTGATGGCCAGAGCCGGTCGACGACCGCCAGCCACAGCCGCACGCCCCAGCGAGCAAATCGCTTTCTCAGACCGACCTACGACGTATTTGCTGACCTGTGGCGGCGGACCTGTGGCCGAACGGTCGGCCAACTGTGCTGGGAGCTCGGCCGAGGCCCGGGCCCCGCCCGGTTTCCCGGGCCGACCTCGTCAGGGCGCCGTGGTGAGCCACTGGCGTCGGATCCGGGGACGCCCACTGGCTCCGTGGTCGACCTGTCGGACTGCCAGGACCTGGTGGACGGTGAGGTTTCCATGCTCGAAGGCGAGCGCGCAGGCGGCGAGGTAGAGCAGCCACGTGCGCGCCCGGGACGCGCAGACGAGTTGCTGCGCCTCCTGCCATGATTCGCGCAGGTTGCTCACCCAACAGCGCAGGGTCGGGCCGTAGTGCTCCCCGAGTGCCTCGACGTCGAGCACCTCGAGTCCGACGTGCTCGAGTGCGTCGAGGGTGGTGCTGAGCGGGACGAGCTCACCGTCGGGGAAGATGTAGCGGTCGATGAAGCCCGGCTGGTCCTTCGATGCGGGGGGCAGTGAACGCACCGAGGCGATGGCGTGGTTGAGGAGGCGTCCCCCGGGGCGCAGCAGGTCCATCAGTGTCTGGCTGTACGCCTGCAGCTGTGCGCTTCCCACGTGCTCGGACATTCCCACGCTGGCGATGGCGTCGTAGGGCCCGTCGGCGACGTCGCGGTAGTCCTGCACCCGGATCTCCACCATGTCGGTCAGGCCCCCCTCGGCGACCCGTTTGCTGGCCTGTCGGGACTGTTCCTGGCTCACCGTGATACCCACGACGCTCACGCCGTACCGGGCTGCGGCGTGGATGGCCAGGGTTCCCCAGCCGCAGCCGACATCGAGCAGCCGCATCCCGGGCTTCAGCCCCAGCTTGGTGCACACCAGCTCGCACTTGTCCCGTTGGGCGTCTTCAAGGCTGTACCGGGGGCCGGGCTCCTGCGTCCAGTAGGCGCAGGAGTAGACCATGCTCGGACCCAGGATCAACCGGTAGAAGTCGTTGCCGACGTCGTAGTGATGTGAAACCGACTGGGCATCGCGACCCCTGCTGTGGAGCCGGCCGCGGCGTCGACGCACCTCTTCGGCCGGGGCCCGTGGTGGTGGCCCCACCGCCCCCAGCATCACGGCGCTGACCGCTGCATCCAGACGCTGGCGCGCGCCAAGACCAATCCCCTGGTGGTGGGCGACCCGTTGGATCACGTCTGGTAGGTCGAGCACGGCGAAGATGTCGCCTTCGAAGTCCACATCACCGGACACATAGGCGCGCACCAGGCCGAGTTCGTTGGGTGCCCACAGCAGCCGGCGCAGGGCCCGCCGGCGAAGGAACACCACCGTGGCTGCAGCGTTGGTTTCGCCGGCCTGCGACCCGTCCCAGCACCTGATCCGGATCGGCAACGGTCCACCGACCGCCGCCTGCAGAATGGACTGCACCTGCGTCGCGGCGCTCATCGAACGAAGGCGGAGCACAGGTTGGGATTCGCGGCTTCAGCGTCCGGCCCGAGCCCAGCGCTGATCCGGTACCTGGGATCGTGCAACCCCTCGGGTGTGGCCCGGTCAACATGAGCTCGGCCACCACCGACGGTGGACGGCCACGTGGGGGCAACTGCACCCGAACCGGGTCGAGGGCTTCGAACCACGCGATCTTGCGCCGGTTGGTCCTCGGTGTGGATGGAGTCGATCTGCCACGTCCCGTCAACGTATCGTGAGAGGTCGGCGATGGCCGCTGGCATACTGGCCCCTGTCGATTGGCTTGGTACGATCAGTAACTAGGTACTTATTCAGAACCTAGTATGGATTCGTAACCAAATGCTAGACACCTGGGCCTCTGTCTTGTCGAGCACAAGCAAGAGTCGGTGCGCGAAACAGCGATCCGAACATGGCAGGCCAACTTGGAGCATCGATGGACACGACCGGGGAGAATCAGGGGAGCCTAGGTAGCGCTGGCGCCCGGGGCCCGCACGGCCCCTGCCGCGCTCGCGAGGTCTTCAACCGCGTCGGCGACAAATGGTCCGTCTCGGTGATTCACCAGCTCGGCGCTGGCACGCTGCGTTTCACCGAGCTACGCCAGGGGGTCGAGGGCATCAGCCAACGCATGCTGACGGTGACCTTGCGCGGGCTCGAGCGAGACGGCATTGTCACCCGCATCGTGCACCCGATCATCGCGTCACGGGTGGACTACGACTTGACTCCGATGGGCCGCACCCTGCTGCAGACCATTGGCCAACTTGTCTCATGGGCCGGTGAGCACCTCGGCGACATCGACGTGGCCCGGGACACGTACGACCGTCGGGTGCGCGACTGCGCCCCACCCGCGATCTCCCAGGGCGCCACAAAACGACCAGCCCAGACCAACATCGCGCGTAACTCGGTCGCCAGCCTGCCGTCGGTTCACCGCGTCGGGACCGCTTCGCCACACTGACAAGGTGAGTCGAAGGCTCGTGCGCCACCTTTTGCAACGTTTCGGCCAAGAGCCTTGTCCGCATGCGGTTTACGGTCGGCAATTCTTGTTGAGCCTGCCCCCGATCCACCTGCGTTCTCCCAGCCAAGGCCCGTGTGCGACAGTCGATCGGTGCGTGTGCACGGGTCACCTGCGCGCCGAAGAGCCCGCAAGACCGCGGAATCTGCGTGACCTCCGGAAACGGGCCCGGTGGGTTGTGGAGGCCTCGATCGCGATCGTGAGGAGTACGGGTATGCCCCTTCGTCTGGTTGCGATCGGTGACAGCACTGTTGAGGGCGTTGAGGACCCCGGCCCCGACGGCGTCTACATCGGGTGGGCTGATCGCTTCGCCCGCCACCTGGACGCGCCCCATCCAGGCCTGCTCTACGCCAACCTCGCGGTGCGCGGGCAGACGGCGCGACAGGTTCGCCAGACACAGCTTCAGCCGGCGCTGGCGTTGGCGCCGGACTTCGCCGTGGTGGTGGCCGGCGTCAACGACGTGCTGCGACCAAAGCTCGACCGTGATGCGCTGCATGATGACCTGTGCGCGATGCACGCCGAGTTGGCCGCGACGGGCGCCCGGGTCCTCACGTTCACGATGCCTGACATGGCGCGCGTCGCGCCACTCGCGGTCGTGTTGCGCAGGCGGCTGCAGTTCCTGAACGCGGTCACCTTCGAGTGTCGTGAGCGCTTCGGCTCCCTCGTGGTCGACCTCGCGTCAGTGCCAGCCGCGAGCCATCCGGGGTTGTGGCACACCGACCGCCTACACGCCAACAGCGAAGGGCACCGTCGCATCGGTGCCGCGCTGGCCGAGGCCGTCGGGTGCGAGGTGGAGGACTGGCGGGCGGAGCCGCCGCCCGCGGTGCGGCCAAGCCGGGTGCGAGTGGCCCTTGTCGAGGCCACCTGGGCCGGCTCGCACCTGCTCCCCTGGGCCTGGGAGCATGTGCGCGGGCAGTCCTCCGGGGACGTCGTCACCTGCAAGCGGCCGAACCTGTTGCCCGTGACCTGACATGTTCACGTATCTGTGGCAGGTGCCGTTGCGGGGGCCATCATTGGATACTGATGTCGAACGTTTCCCGCGTCAGCCGCGACGGGGCAGCCAGGGGACCACAGCTTGCGGTGGTATCCGTCATGGGGGGCATCATATGAAAGGGTGCCGGAGTTCGGCCAACGACGGCGAGGCCGTCAGCCACTGCGACGTGCCGCGATCTTCGAGTGTCGGGCCGACCCTTGTGCGATCCATGGGCGAAGTAAAATCAGAACATGATTCGCGGAACGCATGTGGTCCTCTACAGCCACAACGCGGAGGCAGACCGGGCGTTCTTCCGGGACGTGCTCGACTATCCGTTCGTCGATGCCGGGCACGGCTGGTTGATCTTCGCCCTGCCGCCTGCCGAGCTAGCCATCCATCCCTCGGGCGCCAACGGCGTACATGAGCTGTTCTTGATGTGCGATGACGTCGAGGCGTTTATTGAGCAGATGTCAGAACGTGCAGTTGTCTGCTCGGATTTGCAGACCGAACGATGGGGAGTGATCACTCACCTCACCCTTCCCGGTGGCGGAGCACTGGGAGTCTATGAGCCCACTCACCCCTCGCCGCTGAACCCAGGTTGACCACCACCTCCTGGATGTTGTTGAGGCGAGTCTGTAGCCGACCACCCGGGCGGGACGGAACGCCCCCTGTCCAGCCCCACGGTCGTGAACCCGTCGATATGCGGGCCGCGCAGATGCGGGAAGAGCAGGTGGGCACGCCAGGACTCCTGCCCTGCCGGGGATGTTGCACATTGATCCTCGCGACCGCTTGATGATCAGTTCTTGGTCGAGGAAGATCTTCACGAAGCGGCCGCACCCACGCGCGGCCAGTGGCACAATCACGTTCACCGATGGACTCTAGGCTCCCCTGCGATCTGGACGGTGGAGCACGAGGCTGGACGATTCGGAGGAAACACGACGAGAAGAATCATCTTGATGATGTCGGTTCCCTTGATGGCTTCATCGAGGGGCCGGACCGTGAGCTCGATTGGCACATGGTCGATGATGAGCTGCACGCCCACTTCAACGAGCAGCTCAGCGCGATGGGTGCTTTCCTGAGCGGACGGCTCACCTATGAGCTGATGGCCGCATTCTGGCCGACCGCCGACACGGACCCCTCGAGCACCGGGCCGATGGTCGAGTTTGCCCGCATCTGGCCGGACATGCCCAAGATCGTGTTCTCCCGGACCCTGGAGCAGTCCGACTGGAACACGACCATCGTGCGGGACGTCGTCGCAGACGAGGTCAAGGCGCTGAAGGCACAGCCCGGCGAAGACCTAGTACTGGGAGGGGCCGACCTCGCCGCGACCTTCATGCGAGACGACCTGATCGATGAGTACCGGCTCTATGTCCACCCGATCGTCATTGGACAGGCAAGCCCCTGTTCCCCGCATCCGAGGCCAAGATCATTCTCCAGCTTGCTGAGGCCCGGACCTTCGGCAACGGAGTCGTCCTCCTGCGCTACCAACGCCCTGACGCTCAGGGCAGTCAGACGAGGGATGCCCGAGCCCTGTGAGCACCACGAGGCCCCGCGTCACGATCTTTGTGCCAGAGCCCGTTGCGCACGCACGACACCGTGGATCCGGGCTCAGTGGCGGCTGAGCGGGCCCCGGCTTGCGCCGCTCGCCCAGCGTGGATGGAGCCCGACCGACGCGAGATCGAGACGGGCCGAACTGCGATACTATCTGCGTATGCATGCAGATAGCGGAGAATATGGCGGCTTGCCGATCGAGCAGGCCGAGCTCGCTGTTGAGGTGTTCCGGATGCTGTCGGACACGACCCGGGTCCGCCTGTTGTGGGCGTTGATCGATCAGGAGCTGGCGGTCAATGAGATGGCTGCCCGGGTCGGCAAACCGGCGCCGTCGGTGTCCCAGCACTTGGCCAAGCTACGGATGGCCAGACTGGTGCGGACCCGGCGGGAGGGGACTCAGGTGTTCTACCGGCTGGAGAACGAGCACGTGGCTCAGCTGGTCCGCGACGCCGTGTACAACGCCGAGCACGCCGGCCCCGAGGTTCCCCGCCATCACGTGAACCAAGGCGCCGCGCCGCCGGCGACAGCGGCCAGGTGGCGATCCCGTGTTCAAGGCCCACCAGGTTCGCGGACGTCATAGCGGGCCGAGCACCCAGCCAGCTCGCACTTTCGCCCGACGCTCGGACCAGCGCGGCCAGGTCAACACCACAACGACATCGTTTTGAAAGCGAGACGCACATGACTGACACCCACCCCAAGAGTGGTCAGTGGGGCCACGAGGACCCGCCGGTCGACCCCGACCGCGGGAACGGACACGACCACGTCTCGGGTCACGGTCACGGCCCTGGCGCTGATCACGACCATGACCACACAACCGGCGTGAAGGGTTTCGTACTGTCAATCTTTCGCCCGCACAGCCACGACGCGGCGGACTCGGTCGACTCCGCGCTGGAGGCCAGCGCCGAGGGAATCCGAGCGGTCAAGACCAGCCTGGTCGCCCTGGGCGTCACGGCGTGCGCACAACTGATCGTGGTGCTGATCACCGGGTCGGTCGCGCTGCTGGCAGACACCATTCACAACTTCTCCGACGCGCTGACCGCCATACCCCTGTGGATCGCCTTCATCCTGAGCCGGCGCGCGCCGAATCGTCGCTACACCTACGGGTATGGCAGGGCCGAAGACCTGGCCGGGGTCTTCATCGTGGCCATGATCGCGTTGTCCTCGACCCTGGCAGCGTACGAGTCGATCCGTCGACTCATCGACCCCCAGCCGATCACCCGCGCCTGGGTGGTCCTAGTGGCAGGTCTGATCGGCTTCGCCGGCAACGAGTTCGTGGCCCTCTACCGGATCCGGGTCGGGAACAAGATCGGCTCCGCGGCCCTGGTCGCGGACGGGCTGCACGCCCGCACGGACGGGTTCACCTCTCTGGCCGTGGTGGTCGGGGCGATCGGGGTCATGGTCGGCTTCCCGCTAGCCGACCCCATCGTCGGCCTCCTGATCACGGTGGCGATCCTGGTCGTCCTGCGCGGCGCCTCCCGGGACATCTACCGCCGACTGATGGACGCGGTTGACCCCGACCTGGTCGACGCCGCTGAGGCTGCGCTACGAGAGGTGCCCGGAGTCCGCAGCGTCGACAGCGTCCGGCTGCGCTGGATCGGGCACCGGATGCGCGTCGAGACCACCCTGACGGTGGACAACACCCTGGGCGTGGTCCAAGCCCACGCCATCGCCGACGAGGCCCAACACCAGCTGATCCACCGTGTCCCCCGTCTCGATGACGCCACCGTCCACGTCAACCCCTCCCCCCAGCCCGGCGTCGACCACCACGCCGCCACCGGACACCACCGGGCGCCCACACCCGAGGACACCGCCTAACGGACGGAGACCAACCACAGCGCGGTGAACAGGCCTGCCAGCCGAGTACCGGGATCAATGCACAACACGAACAGGAAACTCCTGCCGGTAGCGGCTACGTGATCGCGGCCGCCATGCGGTGCACTGCGTCGGTGAGAATCTGCGCAGAGGTCGCGAGGTTGAGCCGGACGTGACCGGCTCCTCCGGTTCCGAACGCCGGCCCCGCGCTCAGGGCGACTCGTCCCTTGGCGAGAAAGACCGCGGCGGGGCCGGTGCTCAGTGTCACCAGACCACGTTCTGCTACCGCCGATGCGCCGTCGTCCAGTCCCAGTGCGCGACAGTCGAGCCAGGCCAGGAAGGTGGCCTGCGGCGGTGTGTAGCGGACCTGTGGCAGGTGCTCCTGGAGAAGGGCGGTGAGCAGATGGCGGTTGTGGTCCAGGCCGTCCAGCAGCGCGTCCAGCCAGGCGCCGCCGTCTGTGAGCGCGGCGGTGTGGGCGATGACCCCCAGATGACTCGGGCCGTGGCTGACTTCCTCGGGCAGCCGCGCCAGGTCATCGGCGGCATTCGGGCCCGCGATTGCCAGCGCTGCTTTGAGACCAGCGAGATTCCAGGCCTTGGACGCCGACATCAACGAGAACGCGTTCTCGCTACCGGACACACTCAGGTACGGCACGAATCGTTGCCCGGGCATCATGAGCGGAGCGTGGATCTCGTCCGCGACGACCCGCACGTGTCGGGTTGCCGCCAGCGTCGCGACCGCAGCGAGTTCGTCGATGCTGTGCACAGTGCCGGTGGGGTTGTGCGGGTTGCACAACAGGTACGCGGCCCGGTTGCCGTCAACGGTCGCGCGGGCAAACACCTCGCCCAACGCGTCCAGGTCGAGACGGTGCAGCGGGGTCAGTGGCGCCTCCACGATCCGCCGACCCATGTGCTCGACGAACGAGTAGAAAGGCGGGTACACGGGGCAGTTGACCACGACAGCATCGCCGGGCTCGGTGACCAGCCGCAGCACCTCGACCACGCCCATCATCACGTCGGGCACGATCGCTGTGCGTTCCACCGCGATACCCTCCCAGCCCCACCGGTCACGAGCGAAGCCCGCAAGTGCTTCGGCATACGCGGTGCCAGCCGAGTAACCGGTGTCGCCCAGTTTGACGGCGTCGATAAGTGAGCGGGCGATCGGTTCGGCCAGCATGACGTCCATCTCCGCTACCCACAACGGCAGCACATCCTCGGGATAGGTGCGCCATTTGGCGCTCGTGCGTCGTCTCAGCTCGGCGAGTGACACTTGCTCCAGCGGGTTGGCGACACTGCGCGACATGCTTGCCATAAGGCAGTCTCCCGCGTCTGTGAGCGCGCCGCACCCATCACGACAATCGGCCGTCCCGAACCCTCCAGGCTCTGGCGGGAGACTCAGCCACTTGCACTGGGGAAAGACCGTGCCTGACTGCACACCAGCCTCTACGCCTTTCTGGCACGACCACTCATCATCGGATTACCCGGGTGATCCGGCAGACCTGCCCGTGCCCCGGCCAGCGATCGTCCTCGGGTACGTCAGGTCTGGGCGGGCCGTTGCCGCAGCATCAGCATCAGCATCCAAGAGAACGCCAGTTCGCGGAAGCCGGTCGGCAGCACCGTGATTGCGGCGGATGATGAGCGTGTGAGCACTCCAGTCGCCTACTGGATCGCCGTCGCCATCGGCACCGTGATCTGTGTGAGCCTGTGCACCGCCTGCCGGCGGCGGCCGGGTCCCTGGGTCAGATATGCCGGGCCGGCCATCTCGGTCGTCCTGGTCGCCGACGCCGTCACGTTCGTCAGCGTCCCGCTGGTCGACGGCCGCTGGTCGGTGCAGACCTCACTGCCGCTGGCGCTTTGCGACCTGGCGCTGATCGTTGCCGCTATCGCCTGCTCGCGGCCGCGTTGGTCTCTGGCCGTCGAGCTGACCTACTACTGGGGACTGGCCGGCACGCTGCAGGCGGTGGCCACCCCGGATCTGTCAGCCGGCTTCCCGCAGCTTCAGTTCTTCGAGTTCGTCGTCGGCCACCTCGGGATCGTGATCGCGGCCCTCTTCCTCGTGGTCGGCCTCCGGCTGCGGCCACGGCGCGGCTCCGTGCCGCGCGTGTTCACGATCACCGCGGCCTACACGGTGTTCGTCGGCTCCTTCGACTGGTTCACCGGCTCCAACTACATGTACCTCGCTGCGGTCCCGAGGCATTGGTCCCTACTGTCGGTGCTCGGCCCCTGGCCGTGGTATATCGTCAGCGCGGCCGGTATCGCCTTTGTCCTGCTGCTGATTCTGGACGCCCCCTTTCACAGCCGCAGGCTCGTCCGGCTGAACCTGGTCGGGAGTCGGCGACCATCCCGCTCCGGCGCGAGTCGCGGCCGGGGCCAAGAAGTGGACGCTGACGGCAAGGACGGGTCGAAGGACACTTGATGGTCGCGGGCCCCGGCTGCGTGCGGATCCTGGCGTCGGTTGATCACCGCCAGCCGACGGTCCACCGGTGCAGAATCGGTCGCACGTCGCCGACCGAATTGCCCTGGCGGTGAAGCTGCCGCAATGCACCGGCTGAGCGTCGCCACAACGAGCCGTGGCAAGCCCGCCGGCCTCACCAGGGCGACGCATACGTTGGCAGAACGAGGTCGGGCCCACGAAGGCACCTGCCATCTGCGCTGCCTCGGGCGCGAGCTCACCGCGAAAGGGTGCGCGGGGTTGGTCAGCGGGTCAGCAAGCCCGTCGGGTCCCAAGCGGGCAGCACGATCGGCTCGGCCTCCGACGCGACCAGCAGCTCCGGCGGCAGCTGGTCACGGCGCGGCGATCTCGCGCGCGTGCTCGTCGAACCAGCTGTCGTTCATCGTCCAGAAGCCCTTGTCGGCCTTCTGGTCGCCCCAGCTGTTCTTGACACGCCACTTGCCCGGGGCTCTGGTGGACGACCTCGACGCCGGTGAACAGCATCGCGTGACCGGCAAGGGCATGAGTCTTGTCACGTTGCGAGGGCCCGTCACGGATAGCCGCGTCCGATATGGTGCTACCAAACAATATCCAGCAGGGTGCTACCAATATTTCCGAGAGGCCCGTCATGCCAATCTCTGACCTTGTGACCCTAAGAACGGCCTACGTCACGGCAAGTGAAGCTCTAGCTCTTTGCCGAGAAGCCCAGGTGGCCCCCCAGCCACGTGTGTATGAGAAAGCGTACGAGACCTACCGGCAAGCCCTGAGGGCATACAACGTTGAGGCTGACCGGGTGGCCACGGCGAACTACCCACGCCCTGACATGAACCCGCTCCCGCGCCTTTCCCAGTTGCCAACGGAAGCTGAGAAGAGCGACGCGAGCTAGTAGCTCCTGGCTGTGCCCAGTGGAATGTGCATCGGTACGGGCCAAGCCTAGAACTGCGATAGGCGGTTCGGCTGCCGACGATCGAGCATGACCACCAACAGCGTTACCAATCCGAGTCCGGCTCGAAACGACAGGTGAACCGGCAGTCATCGGGGAGTTCCAGCCCGATCCTGAGCTGTGCGGCCGCCTTGTCGAACTCCACAGATACTGTCCTGTGTCTTCCTCCGGTCCCGTCCGTGGGCAAGGGGTCGGCTCCCCTGGCAGTGACAGGGCGCAATGGGACGTCGACGCCATCGTCGTCTCCGGCGAGGTAGGCGCCGTCATGACGAGATCCTCAGTCCGGTCTTGACAGCCGGAGGCCTCGCGGGCTATCGGCGACGACCGGATCTGAGGCATGTCCGATAGGTCACCGGCGTGCCCCGGACGAGCGGACGTCCGCTCATCCGGGGCAGGTGAGCTCGTGGCGCGACGATCGAGGTGCGCGTCGCCGGTCCGTCGCTCTGCCCTGGGATCGCCATCCGGGCGTTGATCGACCAGAGACCCGGGGCATCCCGCAGGCCGCGATCGATCTCGCACACCAACGCCCGTGGCGCGAGGCCGGCTGGTTCGTTCGAATGCACGTGCCTTTCGGCGGCGAACTCTCTTGCAGGGCCATGGTCTCAGGCGCCGGCCACTTCGTGCAGGGCCCGCAGACCATCCTTCTCCAAGAGCACCGAACTGACCCCAGCCACTGTCGCGAGGACCTGGGTGGCAACCACCCTGGGACGCTTCGACAACGCAGAGACATTCAACGCATTGACGTCACCGGGGCACCAGATCAGAGGGCAGATCCGCCTCCGGTCCAGCCTCGCCGCCGATCGCCGCCACCAGCCGCTCCCGCGCCCGCCCCAGATGTGCGTCGAGAAGCAACGCGGCACCATCACCCTCGCCGGCTCCGATCAGTTCCAGGATCTTCTGGTGTTCAGCCTGGATCAGAGCCGTCCCCAGCAGATGCAGGGACTGAACCCGCGTCATGCACAGTCGAACCTCGCTCACCAGGGAGCGGTACATCTTGCTGGTCCGCTCATTGCCGACGGCATCAATGAGGCTCGTATGGAACCGCATGTCCGGTTCCACCACCGCCATAGCGGATCCTTCTCCCACGGCGGCAATATCCCGGTTGGCCTGGACCGCACCGTCGGGGACAGTACGGGTCCTGGCCAGCCGGCGCAGGACCTCGCTCTCCAGGTAAGCGCGTGCCAGGTAGATGTCCCGCACGGAGTCCGGTCCCAGCTCCACCACATGGGCGGTCTTGTGGACGCCGCGGACCAGCAGTCCCTCCCCAACCAGCTTTTCGATCGCAGCCTTGGCGGTGGGACGGGCCACGTCGTAGGACGTGGCAATCTCGGTCTCGGTCAGGGGCACATCCGGGGTCAGTTCCCCGGCGAAAAGCCGCGTCCGCAGGTCAATGGCGATGGCATCGACGATCGAGATTGCCGTAACACGCACTGTCATGGGGTGCCCTACCTTTCCAACCTCTGTTACCACCATCTTGCCAGACAAGATCACGAGATTCATTGACTTACCTGTGTACTTGCTAGACAATCAATCAGGTCACAAGGATGTGACGCAAGCCACAGTGTGGAGACCCAATGTTTGCAGACTCGAAGTCTGAGCAGATCCCCAATGACCCATGCGTGGCGCCGATGCCGACGATCGGTCGAGCCGCCAGCGGGCCCGAGCGCACTTTGGCGCACGGTGAACAGCACGGGATGGTCGGCGTGCTTCCCGGCTGCGTGCAACGCGAGTTCTTGCTTGAGGTCAACGCGGCCACCCCCCGGGTGCTGGCTGTTAAGGGCTTCAACATCGTCACAGGCGTTGGAAAGCCCCAGCCCCTGGGCGAAGCCACGAGTACCACCCCATTCCTTCCAAAGACAAGGTGACCCATGTATCGCCCAGTTCTCGATGCCCTGGCCGGATCGCTGGCCCTGA
>Ga0066789_10000013_pt1 | contig 41770 bp, 42 predicted proteins | sample OrgsoiDNA2013049_FD_70960 | JGI IMG/M metagenome (GOLD analysis project Ga0066789, IMG submission 70960) | Permafrost soil microbial communities from the Arctic, to analyse light accelerated degradation of dissolved organic matter (DOM) -... | ecosystem: Environmental > Terrestrial > Soil >...
CCATACCGGCGTACGTCGCCCACGAGCTCGGCGCCGCCCAAGCCCTTGGGCTGGTGTCGGTGTCGGTGGAGGGGCCCGGGTTGCGCGCTCAACGACGACTGGACGCAGGACGTCGCGAGGTCCTGCGGGTGCCGCGACCGGCCGTCTGCTCGGTGGAGGCGGCCGGGCTTCGACTGCGTCGGGCCTCGCTGATGGCCGAGCTGGGAGCCCAGCGGAGCACCGTCCCGATCACCTCCCCGCCAGCGACGGTCACCCCCGCGCCGGTGCACGTCGGCCGTCCGGCGTCCCACCGTCCCCGACCGCGGTTGGTGCCACCGCCCGCGGGCTCCGACCCACGCGAACGCCTGCTCGAGCTCACCGGCGCGCTGGCCACCCGGAGTGTGCCAACCGTGCTCGGTCCGATGCCGGCACAGGAGGCCGCCGACGTCCTGCTGCAGTGGCTGGCCGAGCGAGGCTACACCCCAGTGGAGCCGACATGAGCGAGCGGCAGTCCCACGCACGGACCCCCGAACTCTCAGTGGGGCCGATGGTGCTGATCCCCATCGGCTCCACGGAGCAACACGGCCCGCATCTGCCCCTTGGCCTGGACACTGTGATCGCCGAGGCGGTGGCCCGTCGGGCAGCCGACCTGATCAGGCAGGCGGGAGTGGACGTGGTGATCGCGCCAGCGCTGGCGTACGGGGCCAGCAGTGGGCACCAGCATCTCGCCGGCACCGTGTGCCTGGGACTGGAAGCTTTGCAACACCTCCTCGTCGAGCTGGTGCGTTCCGCGAGCTCGTGGGCGGGTCGGGCCGTGTTCGTCAATGGCCACGGTGAGAACGTGCCGGCCGTGGCCTCCGCTGTACGCCAGTTGAGATATGAGGGGCACGACGTGGGCTGGGCGCACTGCGCCCCCACGAGGCAACGAAATCCGGCGCCCGTCGACTCGCGCGCCGGGCTCATCCAGACGTCGCTGGCGCTGATCCTGACGCCCGAAGACGCACAGCTGGACTCCGCAGAGGCGGGAGCGCTCGAACCGCTGTTCGCACGCCAGTCCAGGATGCACGTCGCCGGCGTCCCCGCGGGCTCGCCCAGCGTGGTGCTCGGTAACCCCTCAGGGGCGTCGGCGCAGGAGGGGCTGCTGCTGCTGTGGGGCATGGTCGCCGATCTGGTCTCGTCGGTGGTGGCGTGGGCGCCGGACAGCCAGGGCCGCCTCTGTGACCAGAGACGCGAGGTGGTGGCGTGACGCCCGTGCGGCGAAGGTGACCTCGGTTGCGGGCGGCATCGGTGCAGCGGGCCTGGACGGCCTGAGCGGTGCGGGTGGGACGGCCCCGGCCGTGGACGGCTGCGCCGGCGGGAAGACGCGGGTCCCCCGACGCCGCGTCCCGCCGACCGGGCCGCCGTCGCGGCCCGGCGGCCGGGCCAGGTCCACAGAGCCGTTACGGACGTCCGGGATGCGCAGGCGCTGGCGGCCGGTGGCAGCCACCGCGGTGATCGAGGACAGCACAAGCCGTGGGACCAGCCGTCACATACTCTGCGGACATTTGCGGGAAGTCGACGTTGAACCGGCGTGGGCAGTGCTCACCTGCGTCCCTGCCAAGCATCCCCCGGTCAGGCTTGCCCTTGGGTTGGCCGCCGACCTACGCGCCACCGCCGTGACCGTGCCAGCGGTATCTGTGGGATCGACCCGCGCTCGGATACGGTCGGCGACGGCAGCGCTCTTCAGCCTGGAGGGCACCACCGAGCCGTCCGCCCGCCAGCGGGTGGGGTGGCTTCTGCAGCCAGGCGAGGTCACGGCGCCGAGGTGTTGGCGGTGTTCCGAGCAGGCATTCGCGGCGCCCGCAGCAGTACCGCACCGCGATGATGGTCTCACCACATGAGCAGCACAGGTCCGGTCTTTGAGCGACTGCCCATGGGCATGCGGGTTCGCCTGACTGCGCGCACGACCCGCAGCGACGGCGGGCGCACGTTGTATGGCGGGACTCCGGCCCGGGTGCTGTACCTGCTTCCTTACGCGGCGGGGCTGCTCGAGAGCACCAACGAGATCGAGGTCGTCAACCGGCGCACCGGCGACCTCGCACGGCTGCTCGTCGACGGCGGACTCGCCAGCCCGGTGCTCTGCCCGACACTGCCGGGAGTCCCCAAGCTGGCTGATGTCACAGTCGTGGTCCCCGTGAAGGACCGCGCCCAGCCCCTGGCCAGGCTGCTCGCCTCGCTGCCCGCCGAGCTGCAGCTGGTGGTCGTGGACGACGGTTCGTCCAACCGCGACCCGGCTGACGTTGCCAAATCGGCCGGAGCAAGGGTACTGCGCCACGAGGCATGTCGCGGACCAGCGGCTGCACGGAACACCGGATTGTCAGCAGTGAGAACGCCGTTCGTCGCGTTCCTGGATTCAGACGTGGTGCCCCGACGCGGTTGGCTGCAGACGCTCCTGGAGCACTTCGCCGACCCGGCGGTCGGACTCGTGGCGCCACGGATCGTCGCCCTGGATGACCTGCCTGCCGAGGGCAGCGCGGCAAGGTGGCTCACGGCGTACGAGAAGGCACGCTCCTCCCTCGACCTCGGACCTACGCCGGCCCTCGTAGTCCCGCGGGGACCGGTGTCCTATGTGCCCAGTGCATGCCTGGTCGGGCGGGTCGCAGCGATCCCTTCAGGCTTCGACGAGGACCTGAGGGTCGGCGAGGACGTGGACCTGGTGTGGCGGTGTGTCGCGGACGGGTGGCGGGTGCGATACGAACCGGCCAGCGAGGTGGCACATGAGCACCGGGTGAAGACCGGGCAGTGGCTTGGCCGCAAGGCGTTCTACGGCACCGGGGCGGCGTTGTTGGCGCAGCGGCATCCGGGGGCTCTGGCGCCAGCCGTGATGGCGCCCTGGACTGCTGTCGCGGTAGTGGCCGTACTCTGCCAGCGGCGGTGGTCGCTTCCCTTGGTGGTTGCCGCCTGCGGCTCGGCGCTCTGGCGGATCTCGCGGCGGCTCCAGCGCAGCGAGCACCCCGTGCGGGGGGCAGCACGCCTGGTGCCCCACGGGTTGGTGAGCGCGGCGTGGCAGAGCGCCGGACTGCTCAACCGACACTGGTGGCCCGCAGCTCTCATCGGCTCCGTCTTCTCGCCCCGGGTCCGGCGTGCGGTCATCGCCGCGGCACTGCTGGAGGGGCTGGCCGACTGGCGTCGCGTACGGGCCGAGCAGTCACTGCTGCCCTACTTCGCCGCGCATCGCCTCGACGACCTCGCCTACGGGGCCGGTCTGTGGGTAGGCGCGGCCAGGGCACGCACCTTGGCGCCGCTGCTTCCCGATCTCGGCCTACGGCGGCCGTCAAGACTGCGGCAAGGCTCAGTCTCGGGTGCGCACAAGCGGACCATACCGCCAGCGCCGAACCCGTAGGTCGTCACAGGTGAGACAGGTCCAGGCGGGCCTGGGTTTGGCTGGCGCGGTTGCACCTAGGTGAGCGACGATCAGGGCGCTCAGCTTCCTCGGTTCGCCAACCCCCCGGTGGTAAAGCGGGGGAAGGTGGCACCTGCCGGTGACCCGGGAGGCAACCAGTGGTTATCCGATGACGCTGGCACTGACCCGGTGCGATTGCCGGCAGTGGAAGGACGGGTCACCGCGGGCCGACGGCCACCGTCCCCAGCAACGACCTGACCAGCGAGCCCCGGCAGGGACAACACAGGACCATGGCGGAGAAGGCGGACCGGCCGGCGGCTTCCTCGCCAGGTCATGGCGACTACCGGATGAGAATCGCGGTTGCTCGCCAGAGAACACGGCGCCGACAGATTGAGGCTGAGCCTGCCCAAGCCGCCCACAGCTCCTATGGCCGACGCAGTCAGCGGATGACCGGGCTGCCAAGCGGGAGCGCCTTGCCACCGGTCGCGGAGTTCATCGCGTCGAAGAACAGGTAGGCACCGACGACCACGAAGGAGAACACGAAGTATCCGCCGACCTTGGTCAGGCTCTCGCTGACATGTGAGGTACCCAGGTAGACGAAAAGCAAAGCGAGGTCGATCAGGGCGAACAGCAAGGTGAAGGCCAGCGGCAGCCTCATCGAAGCCACCGTGAGCAGCACGATCAGAACCAGCCAGGTCAGCAAGAAGAGCTCCTGGGTCTTCTGCGCATCGGCCGGCAGGATGGCGAACCAGTTGTGAGTCAGCCCAAGCACCAGTGCGGCGTAGCTGAGCCAGAAGCCGGTGAAGATGCCGAAGATGCTTGCCACTGCGTTCTGCGCCAGCCGCGCCGCCCATCCTGCCGCTAACAGCTGGCCGATCCCGGTCGCGGTCATGATGATCGGAATGGAGGCACCGACCGCCCTGGCCGGCACGTAACCGACGAGCACCAACCCGAGCGCGATCGAGCCGGCCAGGAACGTTGGCACGCCGATCAGCGCGGGGTTGCCCTCCGGCGCCGCAACAGGGGCTTCCTCAGCAGGATTCGGACCGGGCAACGTGGTCGCGCCGCCAGTTCTCGCTGCGGATTCCAGATGATCGGTCACGGTGACTCTCCTCGCGTGAAGTGGCGCTCTCTTGGGTTGACCCGGTCCCGCATCCGGGCTGATCGTCAGGGCTGAAATCGCGGGACTGGGTCGAAGCGTCGCCCGCGTTGGTGGAAGTGGTCAAGGCTCCCGGTGGAAGTTTGACCACTTGGCGGGCCCCTCCCGCCCACTTGGCGGGCCCCTCCCGCCCACTTGGCGAGGGTCCTTACCTATACCTACGGCGCCCGTGGGCGGTCAGCTGACCGCCGGCTGGCCGGCCCGGTCATGGACGTCCTGACCGACGCCGAGGCCGTCGACGCACCCGGGCAGACCCGTACGAACCCACCGCTGCGCACGGCAGGTGAGGGCACCCTGAAGCAGAGCACCGCACGAGCGCTGGAGCTGCGCCGTCGGTTCTGTTACCAGCGCTGGGCAATCGCCCAGGATGGGGTCATGTTCACCGGCGCTTCCACGGTCGCCGTGGGCGCCACCGGGCAGCCGGGTCCCGGCTCCCGGACCCCGACTGACCCCGACTCCACCCAGGACTGAGCTCGCCGTCTGCCTGCCCGCTGGCCTGACAGCTCCTGCCGGCCAGGCCCGTTGTCACTAGCCGACCCGTGCAGTGGCTGGGATGGAAGGACACCACCATGACCAAGGCCATCCGGCAGGTGGCAGCACTGGTTATCGGCAGGGCCAAGCCGGTGTGCTGAGGCGGGTAGCTGGTCCAGACCGGATGGCTCAGAAGGTCCGGACGCTGCCCACGCTGGCCCGCTCATGGCCGGCAACGGCCCACTGGTTGAACGGCATCGTGACCCGGGTAAATGAGGACGACCATCGACTCCGCAAGGCCACCGTTCTACCTGCTGGAGGTCTCACTGCAGACCTGGGCGGTCAACGCCGGAGCCGTCAGGCACCTGCCGACATCCCAATACGGACCCGGTAGGACCGCTTTGTTTGGGTCAGATACGGCGGCCAGCTTCACGCCGCCACGACCGATCCGGACACGGCCAGAACGCACCCCGCTCCGGTTCTCATGCCGATGTCCGGGTCAAGGGCAGCCTCTGTGAGGGTCGGGTGCTGTCACGGCGTCGTGCAGGTCAGTACACGGCGCTCACGCCGTCAGGACCTCCTCAACGAGGAGGCTCTTCCTCGACCGGTGACGCCTCGTTGTCCGGTTCGGTGGCCTCAGTCACTGTCCGGGTCGGCGCGCTGATGACCTGCTCCTGACTGTCATGACGGCTTGCGGATGCCCAGTGAAGGAACATACTGGCACTCAGTGCCGAAAGGGAGGGTATGCCTCGAAGCTTGTCCGCCAGGGCGGCGCGGTCGCCTGCCGGACAAGGGCGCCGGCCCAGCTCGTGGCCGGCCGTTCACCCTGCCCGTACCTGTCACGCCCGCTCGACCTTTCGGCAGGATCTTCGGCAGGCCTGCCTGGACGTGCTCGCCCACGACAGCTTCGCGGCGACCCCCATCCAGGACGTCGCCGCCGGCATCGGCCGGCGCACGGTCTCTGGCTACGTCGCCTCCAAGAAGGACGCCGTCCGCGGCGACCTACACGAATCGCCTGATGAGCCGAAGGCCCGTCTGCTGAGGTGGGACGGCCACCCCTGGTTGATGACGACGACCCGGCGCGGCGTCGTCGCGTCCAACACCTGCGACCCGGTCAACGAGAAGTCGCACCGGGACCGCATGTCGCTCATTGTGAGCACCGGCCACCCACAGGCGCATTCGACGTTGCGGTACGGCCACGGGCGCCAGGTCGTCACCCGGTTCGCCGCCTACGCGACGGGCTGTCGCCCAGAACTGGCGGCGCGGGTCAGCGCACACCTGGCGCTGGGTGCCTCATCGGCTGCCTGCGAGCAGTGGCTGGGCGAAGTCGGCAGCGACCTGCCGACCCATCTGCAAACCGCGTTGTCCGTGCTGGACCAGAGTTCGGTCCTGCCCGTGGGCGAAGCCCACCGATGACCAACCGGCCCATGGCCGTGATCACCGGCGCAGCACGCGGCATCGGTCGGGCCACCGCCGTCTGCCTGGCCCGCAATGGATTTGACCTCACCCTGGGCGACGTTGGCTCGCCCGGACAGGTCGCCGGACTGGCTTACCCGCTCGCCTCGCCCAGTGACCTACAGCGCACGGCCCGGCTGTGCCGCGACGCTGGCGCTGCCACCCATTTTCAGTCGTGCGACGTCCGTACTCCCCAGGAGGTCCAGTCCCTGGTCGACCTGGCCTTGGCGAACGTCCCGACATCCGAGGCGCTCATCGCGGCGGTCGCCGTGGCGGGAATCATCGGGTCGAACGGACTCGCCTGGGAGCTCACGCCAGAAGACCTTGACCGGGACCTTTCCGTCAACCTTCACGGCGTCGCCAACCTCGCCCGTGCCGCCGTACCCCATCTCCTTCGAGCAGGTCGTGGCCGAGGCCGCTTCGTCGCGGTGGTCTCCTCAGCTGGCGAGGCCGGACTCCCCCGCCTCGGGGCATACGTGGCCGCAAAACACGCTGCCCTCGGCTACATCCGCTCGCTCGCCGCGGACCTGGGCCCGGCCGGCGTGACCGCGAACGCCGTGATGCCGGGCAGCACGCGCACACGGCTTCTGGAGTACAGCGCCCTGGTCTACGGGCTAGGTGACGTCGAGGACTTCGCCAGCCACCAACGTCTCCAACGCCTGCTCGACCCAGACGAGATCGCCTCCGCAGTCGCCTGGCTGTGCAGCCCTGGGGCCTCGGCGGTCACCGGCAAGGCCATCGGCGTCGACGGCGGGTTCCTCGCATGAGCCACTGGCGGCTGGTCGCCGGGACCCGCTGGCTCGATCACGGCGCTCCTGCCGGCAAGGCGCCCAGCCAGGTCATGCGTCTCACCGAACAAGAAACCCGGACCGGGCAGGCGATCCTGACCGGAGGGGACAAGCACGCGCCGGCGCCAGCTCAGAAGGGGCTACGTGACCGGCTCCGGTGGGCGCTCCTGTGATCCCGGCCGCGCCGGAGCCGGCAACCGTTCTGGACGTGACCGTGGTCATCCCGGCCCGATCGCCGCCAGACCCGGTCCGGCGGGTCCTGGCGGCGTTACCCCACGACGTCGCCGTGGTCGTGGTCGACGACGGTTCCCCCGTCCCCCTGCCCGACGCGCTCCAGCCACAGCCGAACCTGACCATCCTGCGGCACGAGCGTTCCCAAGGGCCGGCGGCCGCTCGCAACGCCGGCGCGGCCGCCGCGGCGACCACCTGGCTTCTCTTTCTGGACGCCGACGTCGAACCCCGCGCCGACACCCTCGCCCGGCTGCTCGAGCTCGCTACAGGGCTGGACGTGAGCGCGGTCGCCCCACGCGTCGTGAGTGGGCCGGGCGCCGGTCTCGCCGCGTGGTTCGAGAGTTCCTGCGCCCTGGATCAGGGCCCGCACCCTACCAACGTCGGCCACGGTCAAACCGTTTCGTACGTTCCCAGCGCCTGCCTACTCATCAGGACCAAGGTATTCCGCCAGGTCCACGGGTTCAGCGAGGACATGCACGTCGGCGAGGACGTGGACCTGATCTGGCGACTCGCCGACCACGGCCAGATCCGCTACGAACCCAGCGTGGTCGTGACCCACGAACCCCGTCCCCGGATTCTCGAGGCCCTGGACCGTCGACGCTACTACGGCACGAGCGCCGCATCCCTGTCCCTTCGGCATCCCGGCAAGGCCAGGCACGCAGACGTCTCCGTGTGGTCCCTCATCCCCTGGGCAGTAGCAGTGGGCGTCAGCCCGCCTCTCGGCTATGCCATGGCTGTCGCGACCGTGTTCAGCGCACCACGTGGCCTCCCCTTGCTGGACCCGCGACACGCCCGAGCACTCGCGGCCACCGGGCACGTCGTCGCCGCAGCCGGACTCGGACGATGGCTGATCCGACCACTGCTGCCGGCCACCCTCGGGCTCGCTCTGGCGCTGCCACCTCTTCGACGTCGGCTCGCGCTGGCTGCGCTGGCCGGCGTGGCCGACGTCGCCTGGCGAAGCCACAAGCAGATGACCACCGGCAGCGCTCGAGAGCGCACCGACCACATCGTGGGCACTGTCCTAGCGTCCCTTCTCGATGACGTCGCCTACTCCCTCGGCGTCTGGCAGGGCGCCCTCAGCCACAAGACCATCGACCCCCTGCTACTGACCGTGCGCGACCTGCCCGGCCGATCATGACCACGAGCAACGACACCAGCACTGAGCTGCCGCCACTGGCCCTGGCCAGCTGGCCACAAGTTGATCGCAGCGACCGACCACTGTTGGTCGTGCCCATCGGCTCCCTCGAACAACACGGCCCGCACCTGCCGCTGGACACCGACGCGCGGATCGCCTCCGCAGTGGCAGCCACGGTGCACGCCGCCCTTCCCCAGATCGGGCTGGCGCCCTGCATCCCCATCGGCGCCAGCGGTGAACACGCGGGGTTCCCGGGCACCCTCTCCATCGGGACCGACGCACTAGCCCTCATGGTGGTCGAGCTCGTACGTCACGCCTCACTGTTCTGGAAGCACGTGCTGGTCATCAACGGCCATGGCGGCAACGCCACGGCACTGCGATCCGCCCAGCAGGCCTGCAGATACGAGCACCGGTCCCTGACCCTGCACCACCTCGGCTGGGAGCAAGGCGACGCCCACGCCGGCATCAGTGAAACCTCGCTCATGCTCCACCTGGCACCAGAACTGGTGCGGATGGAGCTCGCCGAGAAGGGAAACACCGAACCACTACAACTGCTGCTGCCCCGCCTCGTGGCTGAAGGGGTGCGCTCGGTAAGTCAGAACGGGGTTCTTGGAGACCCGCGATACGCGAGCTCCGAGACCGGCGCCGGCCTCTTCTCCGAAATGGTGGACGCGGCACTGAAGAGCGCACGTCGGGCGCTTGGGTATGTCGCCCAAGCACACTGAGATCCTTGCTCAGCTGTGACGGGACCGCACGGCGGTCAGTGCGCCGCGATGGTGGGCTGAGCTGATGCGGTAGGTGCTGTGCTCGTGAGGTGCTGCGATGACGGCTCCACCGCCAGGCCAGGAATGTGCTGCTGTCCTACTCACCCGGGGATTCATCCGCAGCCGAGAGTGCACGTCGCTCCCCTTCCACCGGTGTCATCCAGGCGCCCAGGACGGGGAAGGCAGCCACTGCAGCGAACGCCCAGGCGAAGCCGAAAGAGCCCGCAAACGCGCCCACGAGCGGAGCGGTGGCAAAGGCAGCGACGTTCTGCATCGTGTTCTGCACACCCAGCGCCCGCCCCGACCACGCGCGTCCGGCGAGCTCGGCCGTGGCCGTGAAGCCCAGCCCGTTGTCCGAGACCGAGACGATCGAGGCGACGGCCAGCGCCAGCACAACCAACGAGACCCCGGTCGAGGCGGTCAGGGCCAGGAGCATCATGGACCCGCACGACATAAGGGCAATCACCCGCATCGGTGCGAGCCGACTACGGGCCAGATCTGACCAGCGGCCGGCCGCCATCCGGCCCGCGGCTCCACCCACGGCGACGACGGCCAGCAGCTGGCCCGCGGTCGTGGCGTCCCAGCCGCGTTCCGAGACGAGGTACTCGGCGGAGAAGGCCAGCGTCGCGAACTGCGGCACCACAAGCAGGGAGCTCGCCGCATGTACCCGCCAGAGGATCAGCCGCCGGTACGGCGAGCGCGCCCTGGGGTGCCCGGGCTGCTGAGCGGGGCCCTGACCGGGTGGGTCGGCGGCAAAGAGCAACACCGCCGCGGTCAGGACCAGGCAGATCGCCGCGGGGACAGCGAGCGCGAGCCGAAGCCCGCCCCAGCCGGCCAGCGGTGGCAGCAGTGCCCCGGCGAGCGCGATGCCGAGCGGTTGACCGGTCTGGCGGATACCCATCGCGAGGCCACGCTCATGGACCCCGAACCAGCCCATCACCAGCCGGCCGCTGGCCGAGCTCACCGCCGCCCCTGCGGCTCCCACGAGGGCGAACAGCACGGCCCGCCCGCTCAGGCTGCTCGTTGCGGCACTGGCGATCCCGAGCACACCGGTCAGCCCCAGCCCGAGGGTGATGGCCAGTCGCTCGCCGTAGCGGTCGGCAAACGCACCCCACGCGATAAGCGTGACCACCATTCCGAGCGAGGGCGCGGCCACCAGCGCCCCACCCTGGGCCAGCGTGAGTCTCTCGCTGCGACGCAGGTAGGGCAGGAGAAACGGCAGACCGAACAGGAGGCACGACGCGACCGCCTGAGCGGCGGTGCCCAGCCCCAACATCACCCAGCGACGTCGCGAGGTCTGTGCGGGGCTCTGGATGCTCACCCGCCCGAGGTTAGGCGCCGCACCGACAGCAGCCAGCGGCGCCTCGGTCAGCTCGACGCCGACGGCGGACCAACGGCCCGCGTCGGGCCCGATGAGGCGACCATGGCCGTCAGTGCCGGGCCCGCTCAGTGGAACGCCGGCCCCGTCGCGTCCCTGCCCTGCTCGAGGGTGTCGCCCATCGCTGTCTGCGCCGCCAGGGGGTCCACCGGCAACCGCTCGCGCCACGTCGCCGTGCAGGCCGGTGGCGGCCACCGAGGGCCGGGTGGGCGTGCGGTGGTCAACAGTGCCCCCGGGGAAGGGCTCGGCGACCGGAGCCAGCGCGGCGAACATCTGGTTGCCGCACGCCTCCGGCATGTTTTCATGGCATCAATGATGGATCGTTCAGGGAGCCAGCACCGACCGGTCCGGCCAACCTCAACGACAGGACCACAGGTGGCCCAGCAGGAACCTTGTCCACGCCCCTGGTGTGGGTGATGGGCGTGTCGGGCTCGGGTAAGACCAGCGTCGGTGCTGCCCTCGCCGAGCGGGCGGGCCTGGACAACGCCGACGCAGACGCGTTCCACAGCCGGGCCAGTGGCCAAGATGGCGGGCGACCACCCCCTGAACGACCACGATCGCCGCCCGTGGCTTGAGATGATCGGCGCGTGGCTGGCCGCGCTCGACCAGGCCGTGGCGTCGCGAGCTGCTCGGCCCTGCACCGCGCCTACCGCGACGTCGCTCGCAAGGCGGCGCCCCGGGTGCGCTTCCTGCACCTGGACGGGCCCCCCGCGTCGTGGCCCAGGGCGTGGCCAGCCGCCCGACCACTTCATGCCCGCGTCCCTGGTGGGCTCCCAACTGGAGACCCTTGAGCCCCTCGAGTCGGACGAGAACGGCAGCCGGCTCGACCTGAGCGCACCCGTGGACGACATCGTCGCCGACTTCGCCCGGAGCCTGCCTCAGACCTGAGAGCGAGCCTGAGAGCCAATCCGAACGGTGGACCGGCATCTACAGCAAGCAAGGACCCATGACTGGCCCTCACCCCAAAGCTCAGGGTGGACGCCCCAGTCTCTGGCAACGGCAAGAGATCGCCGTCGTGGGACGGACGCGTGCCAGACCAGGTCGAGGCCATCTGCGGGCTCGGGCAGAAGACCCTTTCCGCGTCGTGGGGATGAGAGGACGGCGGCGTCGGAACCTGAGCTGGTCATGCTCCTCCCCTGGGCAGGCCGGTCACCGGGTGTCGACGCTGTCAGACGATGCTGGCGGAGCCGGTGGTGGCCGGAATGAGCTCCACCCAGGTCTGGCCGGGTGCCAGCGTCAGGGCACCACCGGTATCGGAGGTGAACCGGAACGGGGCCTCGACCGTGGGCCGGCTCCAGTGTCCTCGTTCGACGACCCCGTCCCTGAGCACCTCGATGGTGCCAGCACCGTAAGCGCGCACGAAGGGGTCTTCGTTACCGGCGGCGTCGGTGATCCCCGAGCCGGTCACCGCTACGTGCATGAGAACGACGTTGCGCGTCTGGACCTGCCGTCCGCTGTCCAGCAGATGGGCAGAGCCGTTCTCCCAACGCAGGTACTGAGATCCGCTGAGCTTCCAGACCGCGGTTGACTGGCCACCGATGGTCAGGGCGACCGCGCTCGCTCGGCGCGCCCTGGGTGCAACAGGCCCGTAGGTGAACAGGCTCGGTGGGGCTTTCAGCCGCCCGCCGTGGCGGCCTGCTTCGGCCCGGAGGCTGCCGGTAGACGCGTAGACGTTCTCAGGGGCGTAGCGGGACTGGATCCGGTGAAACGGCGCCGAGTCGTAGTCGTTGCTCAGCAGGTAGGCGGTGGAGTATGCCTTCGCGGGTGCGATCTCACCGTCGGCGGCGCCGGAGTAGGCGAAGATCCCGCCGTGCAGGGCACGCAGCAGCGCTCCGTCAACAGGACGAGCAGAGCGGATGGGCCCGACCAAGGGTGCAGCGTGGGACTGGTAGACGGCCATGAACCGGCTCAGGCCACCCTCGACGAGGCACTCGAACACGATGTCGGCCTTGTCCAGACCCGACTGCGGACGCGCCACCGGAGCGTTGTCGATCTTGATCGACAACGCCGGCGCCGTCGATGCGCTCGACGCCGGCAGGCCGGTCAGGGGCCAGAAGTAGCGCCGAGGCGGGGCGGGCCGGGGGCTGGTCGACGGCGGGGCTGAGGACGTCTTGTGAGCCGCAGTCGTCTTGACGGGCGTGCTGCTGCAGCCCGCGAGCATCAACGCCGCGCTGGCGAGGGCGAGCACGAGACGAACAGGTGAGCGGGTCACGTCACCAAGGGTAGGACGAACCGGGCTGCAGGCGCGCCGACTCGCCGCACAATTGGCCAGACGTCGCCAGCCTCGATGCGGGCCGGCTGCCGCTGGGCTGGGCGAGCCCGCGAGTCGGGTTCAGCCGGCGTTGACACGTGCGGCGATGGGGTCGCCGGCGTACTCGTGCAGGGCGCTGAGGTTCCCCACGGCTGGGTGGCTCGCCCCGAGCGGCCCAACCGCCATGGCAGTCAGCAAACGGGTCGTGACGGCCGCCACGAGGGCGCTGCCGGCAGGGGTGGTGACACACCCCCGACAACTCTGGTCCAGGGCGGCGACCCACAGGCTTGTGCCGGCGTCGAAGACGCCGGCACCCGACGGCTCGGAGTAGTAGGCACTGTCGGAGTAGCTGCGGATGCCACGACACTGCACCGGAGAGTGGGTCAGGACCTCGATCCCCTTTGGGGTGGGAACACCCGGGTTGACCCGGTCGTACTCGCTGCCGACGATCCCCCGAACGCGGGTACCGGCGGAGGCGATTCCGCGCCAGAGCCAGGAGGTCGGGTCGGTCACCACGAGGTCGGCCTTGACGGGATTGCACTCGTAGAAGGTGCCGGTCAGGCTGGACTCCGGTTTGGACACAGGAGGCTCACGCCAGTCGACCGTGACCTCGGCGTCATCCTTGCCGTTGGCCGGGTCACCGTAGCGGCGTTTGTAGTTGACCTCCATCCGGTCGACGCGGTCGGCACCGTCGCGTAGTGGACCGTCCGCAAGTCGGATGTGGCGGAACACCGCGTTGGCACCCAGAAAGGCGATGTTGACGCCCCTATCACGAGCGGAGGTCGCAGCGTTCCTCATCGCCGTGGACCAGTACTCGTCATGACCCATGCTGATGAGGCCTCGGGCGCCATCCAGAAGGTGCGGATCGGCGTGCAGATCGACGTCGGTGGCGTAGGCCAACGGCAGGTGCAGCTTCTCGGCCAGCGAAATCGCCGGCAGCTCATTGCCAACGAAGTCCCCCTGCCCGTCACCGTCATAGGGTCGGTCGAACGAGACCACACGCGAACGGTGCGTGAAGTCGGACTCCCCCGCTGGACCGTGGTAGAGGCTGTAGTCACCCCATGCGTTGTACGCCTGCCAGTTCGTCACCGCGTCCATGAGGACCAGCGCCCCGACAGCGTGCTGGGAGCGCAGTGTCACCGGCACGAACCGCTGCGCACCCGTCGAGGCGTCGAGCCGGAGCAAGTAGGCGCCGGGAGGCCAGCCCGTCGTGTCGATAGTGGTCGTCGGCCGCCACGCAGTGGTGACCGTGTAGGTCGCTGCGATCAGCGCACTGGCCCCTTGACGTCGGCCAGGCAGAGCCGCACTCACATAGACCTGTCGCATCTGCGCACCGCCATACCAGCCCGCTCGATAAGCCCGGACCGTGTACGACGAGGCCGTAGTCGACACAGCCAGGTGCAACGGCTGCCCTGGAAACAGGTCTGTACGAGTGGCGAAACCCTCGATCTCGTGTGGACCGCCCAGCCGCCGGATGCGCCAGTTGCGACTTCCTGGCTTCGCGTTCTCGCTGGCAACATCGAGTCCGTCCATGGGCGCTGCTGAGGGGATGACCCGCCTGCCGTCGACCGCTGTGCGCTGACTTGACCTGGTCGCCTGGACAGGGGCAGCCGCACTGCTGCAACCAGCCGCCAGTACGATGACGAACAGGAGAACGGGCACTCGCGTGACCCCGGCAGCGACGGCAGCGAACATGAGACCTACCTCATCAGGATCCAGGAGCGGCCCGGCTGCGCCGACCGCCACTTAGCCTAGGACCACTTGGCGCCAGCAGGCGGGATCTTGGTCGGGCTCACCACCTCTGCCACCCCCCGTCGGCATGCGGTGGCTGCCATCAGGACGCGGCAGGAGGCGGGCCGCGTGTCCGCCGGCGCACGCGCAGCCGTCGGGTCAGCGATCTGTGTGTGGCGTGGCGCCATCGCGACACTCACGTTTGCCATCGTCGCGCACGGTTGCGCGACCGGCTTCTGCCGCAGGGGGTGCTCGGGGAAAGCCGCGGACAGGTACCCGCCCAGGCCGGCTCGGCTCAGACTCTGCGCCGGAAGACACCCACCGCCACCACGTAGGAGAGCCCGGCAACAGCGCAGATCAACGTCCATGGGCTGCCGGTGCCCCCTGAAGCGAGGTTGACCATGGCGCCGCCGAGGCAGAAGGCGATCGTGGCCAGCCCCGCGGCCGCTGTCGCCCGAATGTCAATCAGGCGTTGCCGCTCGTCACCTGAGAGCCTGATGATCGCCGCGACGTCACCGCTGCCACGCGACCACAGATAGGACACTGCACAACTGAGCAGATACAGACCTGCCATGGCGATCGCGAGGCCGTGCTCGCCGCCCACCCACGTCGCCCCGGTGACCGCGGCTCCGAGAACGGCGAGCAGGCCGGTCGTTGCGTTCCTGCGAGCCATGGTGCTTGTCTTCGCGGTCATCGCCCTGCCGCTTCCTCGTGAGGTGTGAACATCCGCTCGACGGTTGTCGAGAAGAATCGGGCAAGGTTGAGCGCCAGAGGCAGGGAGGGAAGATAGCGACCAGCCTCGATGGCGTTGATGGTCTGCCTCGACACATGCACGGCCGCCCCCAGGTCCGCCTGCGACAGACCCATGGCCGTGCGCAGCTCCCGCACCGCGTTCTGCATAATGTAAAGTTAACTTGTCATTCTGATGTGTGTCAAGCAAGCTTTCCAATCAGGTGGCTCGCCCAGCCAAACCCAACGTCCACTCCCGGTCGTGGGGGGCCAGACCGTCATCGCAGCAGCCGCGAGGATGCCGCGGCTGGCCGCCTCAGGCTCGGCGCAGGGCAAGGACCGGGATCGTTCGGATACCGGCCGTCTTCTGGGCGTACCCTGCGAAGCCGGGGTAACGGCGGGCCTGCTCCTCAAAGACGCGGTCACGTTCCTCACCTGCGAGCTCGGTGACCGACACCTGGTAGGCATCCGTCCCCACCTCCACCCGGGCCACGCCCGCGAAGGTGAGGTTGTAGTACCAGTCCGGATGGGTGAGGGCACCGGCCTTGGATCCGAAGACGTAGATGGTCGCGGCGTCACCCTCGTCAGCCAGGTACATCATCGGGGACACATACTCTCGCCCGCTCTTGCGTCCCCGGTGATGCACCAGCGCGATGGGCGCACCTTCAAACGCGCCGCCCAACCGGCCCTGGTTCGCCCGGAACGCGGCGATATTCCTTGCGTTGAAGTCGTTCGTCCCGGCCACTTCGTCCTCCGTTCGCGGATATCCCAGTCTCCGGGTAACGCCGAACCTACGGGCGAACTTCCGCCGAGCCCTCCCGGCTGGGCCTGGGCTCATCCCGGCAAGCAGTGGCCCACGCGGCGGCCGAACACGTCAAGGTCGCCCAAAGCTGGGGCCGCTGCGCCTTCGCCGGCGACCGCGCCATGCTGCACCCCGAGCTCAGCGGGTCCGCCACCCGGACCCAAGCAGCACAGGCCTCAGCACACGCCTCCTGCAACCGGACCTGCGAGCGCGCCATGACCAGCCACCGGCAAGGCATACCGCCATGTGCTCGAAGTGCTCGAAGTGCTCGAAGTGCTCGAGGAGCGCACCCGGGCCCAGCCCTTGGACTCGTGCTCGGTCCCGAGCTCGGCGAGGTATGCCCGAGCGCGACCGATGTGCCGCTCGTCGCAGAAGTCCCGCCATGCCTGCGTCAGGCCTTGGTCACCGATGAGGTCACGGAACCAGCGCTGGACGCCCTTGCCCTCGATGGCCCGGGCCAGGTCGGCGAACGTGTGGGCCGGACCTACCGCGAACACCCGCCCGGATAAGCCCACAACATCCCACCTCGACCACCCATGAGCTCCACCCTGATCCAGAGCCATCCACGCGCCATGAGGCCAACACCGACACGCCCCTGTCACGACTGTGGGCAGGAACCAGCCTCGTCCCATCCTGGCGCGCAACCGCGCCATCGGAGGTCGGGAGCTGACTCCACCGCAGGCCCGGTCAACCGCGGTCGCACCGCAAGGGATGGCCTCACAGGGACACTGCCTGCGGTCTCATTTGAGAATGTTGATGGCGCGGGCGATGACCAGTGCGGTGGTGGACAAGGCGATGGAGCTCTGCACTGTCATGAGCAGTTTCGCCCACCGAGTCAACGGCATCGTGTCGGTCGGTGAGAAGGCGGTGGCGTTGGTGATGCTGACGTAGATGTAGTCACCGAAAGTCGGTTGCCAGTCGTCGCGGGCCAGATGGTGCTGTGTCATCTGAGGGAAGAGAAAGTCAGGGTAGGGACTGATCGCAGCTGCACGAGCGAACGGACCTCCACGGTCGAGCTGCCAGTACCAGACGCCGAAGGCGATGATGTTGGTCAGATAGATCGCGGCCGCGGAGGCGAGCAGCGGGCCGGCCTGGGTCCCGGCGGTGCCTCGGATGAGCTTCGTGTCGAGCAGGATCGCGCTGATGCCATTGTCCAGGGAGATGACCGCGATCAGCGTCACGCTAAGGTACCGGGCGGCCGGAGTACGTCGGGTCAGACGGACCGGGTTGATGACCGTCAACGTGGCCAGCAGCAGAACCTCAAGTGCTGGCAGAACCCAATGCGGCCGGAAGAAGGTGAACCGTTGCGACAGCAGCAGCTGCAACCCGGCGGCGGTGAGGATCGCCGCCGCAACCGGGATCCGGTTCTCACCGACACTCGGGCGCAACCAACCGGGGACGAGATGCTCGGCACGCTCGAAGGCACCTTGGGCGCGGCGCCAAACCTCATGATCGATGGGCAGAGCGTGCGGGTCGGGGTCGGCGTGTGACTCGTCCATCGCAGCAGTCTGACACGGCGACCCCGGTCCACGTGTCGAAGGCGAACGCAACGACCGGTACGAATGTTGACGTGCTGCACGGCCAGGCATGATGCCCGTCCAGTCCCTGGCGAGACCTCGCCGACCGGACGAGTTTGTGCGTGATTCCAGCCCGCACCCAGGACTGCGCGACGGTGCCTGGTGGTGCTCGCATCGCAGAGCACAGCGCCAGGGTGTTGACACTGCCCGGGACAGGCGCATCATCTTTGGCACACCGGGCACGTGCGTGCCCTGACGGTCCACCGTGGCCACGATGGCCACCGGTGGTGAGGTTCGACTCAGGCCATGGCCAGGGCCAGGGCGGGCTCCAGGATTCTGGGTCGCGGGTGAGGGGTGGGCCTGCGGTCTTGTTGTGTCGCAGGTCGCAGTGCCTCGGTTCTGGCGCGCCAGAAAGTGAGCCCGGGGCCGACGCTGTGAGGCACGACAGAGTCGGGCCCTGGACGCCGATGCGAGCTCTGTGGGTCACCGGCTACGGTCGACCGCTGATGGGCAGGGCGTCGACCCGGTGACGCCGGCGAAGTCCGAGCGAAAATCTGTTCTCGTCTCACCGACGCGGGCGGCGGCCCCGCACCACGTGGGCGATGGGGCCCAGGAAGCTCACCCCACCGGCGGCGCCCACATAGCCTTGCGGCCGTTGACGAGCGCCGACGGCGCTCCCCGCCGCGGGGGCCGCTGTTCTCGTCACCTGGACTTGCGGGCGCGGATGAAGCGCTCCAGACGCTGTCGAACCTCCAGCATCGTGGACTCGACCGCCCGGTCCTGGGCGTCTCGCCGGCTCTCGTCCAGTACGGCCCGGACCGTCTCGGCAACAAGGTCGGGGGCGACCCTACCCGCCAGCTCGGCTGACAGGGTCGCGGTCATGCCCGCCGTCAGCTGCCGGCTGTCGCTGGTCACCGGACGCCTCGCCCGCACCTGGCTCGTGCGGGTAGCCGGGTGACGGCGACCCGCCTTATCCAAGGTAGTTGCACGGGTCGTTGCACGGGTACTGATGAACGGTGCCAGAAGGGCCCACTCGTGGCGCTGTGACCGGTCGCGACGGGCCTGGGTATGTCGCCGCCGGGGCGCCGTCGCTGGCAGATCCGTCACGGACGTGCGCGTGGCCTTCACCGGGTCGCGTGGGGACGGAGGGTCCGGCTGGGTGCGTCACGGCGGCAGGGCCAGTGAACCTGCCTGCATCAGTGGGCGACATGGGCGACTCCTCAGTTGCGATGGCAGCCTGGCTGCCGTGATGTTCCGGGACGGTCAGCGGCGGCGACGCCCCAGAGGATGGGCTCGCACAGGGCGAGCCAATCGAGTTCACGTGGACTTGCGGCTCATTGGGGGCTCCACCGACGCATCCGCCCCAGGAAACACCAGCGCCTCATGCCCGTCGTCGCGGCGGACGAGGTATGGCGGTGCGCCGTTCGGTCCCCGGATCTCGATGATCTCGGACATGTGGTCGGACGTGCCGACAACCCTGCCGTGCACGTGCAGCCGGTCCCCCACTACCGCACGCATGTCTGCTCCTCTCAATAGTCCTGCTCCGCAGCATGTACCCTCCCGACCGTCGGCGGAAGGGATACCAGCTTTCCCAGACCATGTCCATACCTTGGACAGCCAGCGACCTGGCGGAGCGCAACATGCGCTCGTGTGCATCCCGCACCGCCCACAGAAAGGGCCGACGGGGCCTGGCATCATGAGCAGCCGCGGGCGAAGGTGGTGCCTCGACGCAAGGTCGCTGTCGGCGCCCTCAGCACCGTTGCAGTCGTCCGGTCAACTGGGCACCTCACAGCCCGCTGGTCAACCAGAGCACGCCCCTACAGCGCTCCAGTATCCAGACCCGGAGCTCCCCGGCCATCCGCGATGGTGCCAGGGTCCACGCGGGGCAAGGTGCTGTGGGCAGGGACAAACCAGCACCCGGCCCGTCGGTGAGAAGTCTGCCCCTGAGGACCCCGAGGGTCCTCGCTTCGACCCGCCCTCTGGCACGCAACCGAGCTCAATGGCGCGCGAGCCCCCGGTGTTGGCTTCGCCCCATCCTCGTCGCCGCGCGACGCGGAACATGAGCACGCGTATGGCCAGTTTCGTCCGGTTCTGAGAAGTTCACGGTGCATCCACCTTCTGTTGCTCGCGCGGTCGTGTCGACCGTGTTCGTTTCATGGGATAGGTGGTCAAAGAGGCCGCCGGATAGGGGTCTGCTCAAGATGTCGCATCGCCAACGTCGAACCGCTGTTGTAGGTGCCTGTGCCGCCGCCGTCGTCACGGGACTTCTGCCACTCACCACCGCACAAGCTCAGGACCAGGGCAGTCAGCATCGCAAGGTCAAGGCCGGCCACGTACTGCTGATCTCCGTGGACGGACTGCACCAGGGCGACCTGGCGGCCTACGTGAGCACGCACGCCAACAGCGCCCTGGCCCGCCTCGTCGAGACCGGGACCTCCTACACCCGGGCGCAGACACCGGTGCCTTCCGACTCCTTCCCGGGCATGGTGGCCCAGGTCACCGGTGGCAATCCCGGCACCACCGGGGTCTACTACGACGACAGCTACAACCACTCACTGCTACCAGCGGGCACCACCTCCTGCAAGGGCGTGGCAGCCGGCACGGAGGTCACCTACTTCGAAGCCCTCGACAAGAACCCCAATGCCCTGGACGCAGGTCAGGGGCTGGCTGGTCTGCCCGCCAGCATCCTTCAGATGACCGGGCAGCCGCGCTACGTCATCGACCCGTCTAAGCTGCCGGTCGACCCACGCACCTGCACGCCGGTCTACCCGCACTCCTACCTGCGGGTGAACACCGTCTTCGAGGTCCTGCGCGCCCACGGTCTGCGCACCGCCTGGTCGGACAAGCACGCGGCCTACGACATCCTCCAGGGACCATCCGGAAACGGGATCCAGGACCTGTTCACGCCCGAGATCAACAGCCAGGGCGCAGGCCTGCCACCCGGACAGGACTGGACCACGGACAATGCCAAGACCCAGCAGTACGACGGCTACAAGGTCCAGGCCGTCCTCAACGAGATCGACGGCTACGACCACAGCCGCTCGACCCAGGTCGGCATGCCGGCCCTGCTGGGCATGAACTTCCAGTCCGTCTCGACCGCGCAGAAACTGCCCACCTCGGGCGGTCAGCCGGGTGGCTACCAGGCTGACGGAACCCCCGGGCCGCTCCTGGCCGGAGCTCTCGGGTTCGTCGACCGCGAGGTCGCCACCATGGTCGCCGAGCTCACAGTTCGCCGCGAGCTGGCGAGTACCACCATCATCTTGTCCGCCAAGCACGGGCAGTCGCCGGTCGAGCCGAGCGCGCTGACCCGCATCCCGGACGGGCCGATCCTCGACGGCCTCAACGCCGCATGGGCCGCCACCCATCCAGGCGCCGCACCCCTGGTCGCCCAGTCCACCAACGACGACGCCATGATCATGTGGCTCTCCGACCGGTCCCAGACCGCCGCCGACTTCACCAAGGCCTACCTGCTGGGCCATGACGGCACGGGCAACGACATCAACGGCAAGCCCAAGGCCTACACCGCCTCCGGCCTGACCACGGTTTACGCCGGCAAGCACGCCGCGGCCTTCTTCGGCACCAGCGTGGGTGACCCCCGCGTCCCTGACCTGTACGCGTTCGCCCAGCACGGCGTCGTCTTCACCGGCGGCAAGGCCAAGATCGCCGAGCACGGCGGAGCCGACCCGCAGGACCGCAACGTCCCGCTGGTCGTCTCCGGTGCCGGCACGAACCCAGGCACCAGCTCCGACGCCACCGTCCAGACAACGCAGATCGCCCCGACGATCCTGCGGCTCCTGGGCCTGTCCCCCCGGGAGCTTCAGGCGGTACGGCAGGAGGGCACGATGTCGCTTTCACTGGACCGTTGAGCCCCTCCCTGGTCGCCCACGGCAACCGCCGTGGGCGACCTGCCCGCGCGACCATCGTCGCCAACATCCCCGCACAAGACACCAGCAACTTCATCCCGGGCGTCCACCGCGCCAGAGTTTCGGCCGGTGGTTTGGCTGCGCTCGTGCCAGGCACGGCTCGAAGTGGGCACTACGTTTGCGGAACCGGTCGGCCACGATACTGACGTACTCAGCCGTAGCCGGGTACCGCGCCCGGGTGTCGGCAACCTCGAGGGTGAACCGTCGCGCCGCGCGTCCTGGGGGGACATCGCCGCTCCACCGCCGCAGCGACGTCCCACGCGATAAGCCGGGCCGGGCGGGGCCCGGCGGGAGCGGTGGTGGCGGCCTGCCTGCAGGAGCAGGTGAACCATCTGGTCATGGCCGGTCGCCAGGCCCGGGCAGACGGCTCGCCACCGTGCAAGCAGGCAATGAAGCGACCCTGCTCGGCGACGTTCGACTGAGCGCTACGATCGGCTCAGCCAAGCCACAGGAGGCGTGATGTTCGGGGCTAAACTCGTCGGCTTCGTCGGGGTTTGCGACCTTGACCGCGCGCAGCAGTTCTACGGCGAGAGGCTCGGCCTACAGCTCAGCGACGAAAGGCCGTTGGCGCTCGTGGCGCAGGTGGCCGGAACGATGCTTCGCATCACCGCAGTGGGCGAGGTGGCCACCGCCTCCTATACGGTGCTGGGTTGGAGCGTCTCGGACATCAACACGGTCATTGATGACCTCGTTGCCCGCGGTGTGAGCTTCACGCGATACCAGGACATGGACCAGGATGAGCGCGGCATCTGGACGGCTCCCGGCGGCAGCCGAATCGCCTGGTTCCAGGACCCCGATGGCAACAACCTGTCGCTGACCGAGTTCACCGGCGGCAACTGAACCTCAGCACCTTGACGTGGTGTCCGCGAGCGGGACCGCACCCAAGGCACCCTCCCTGGCCTGTGCTGATGCGCCTTCAGCCCGGGCGCGGAGGTTGAGCAACATCTTGCGCATCATCCAGATGTCACCGAACTCGAGCAGGGCGCTGAAGGCCATCGATGGTGAGAGCAACCGGTAGTGGGAGCGAACCCGGGTGATGAGTCGCGTCGACCCGTCGTGCCGCGGGTCGAGCTGCCACGCCCATGTGGTGTCGCCCGGTGTGCCCCAGATCATGGAGCGCGGCGGGTCGAGCGAGTGGACCGCAATGCCCTTCATGCCGTTAGGACTCATCGGGACAAGGTCGCCCGGCGCGAGGTGCTGGAACTCGGGGATGATGTGCCGTGCGCTGGGGTGCCCCAGGTTGTCAAGGAGGTCATAGCTGTACCAACCGGCCCGGGTGACCCCCACCTGGACAAGCCACGGCCAGATCTGCTCAGGGGGTGCGTCAATGGTGATCGCCCGTGTGGCGCTGAAACTCGGACGCGTCACCAGCTCGTCACCGGGCAGGGGACGGCACACCTCCTGTGAGGTTGCGCCCCACGTGAGCTGCCACGGACGCCCATACCGGACGTAGAAGGCCGTTGCGGTGGCAGCAGCCAGCAGAGTCAGGGGGGAACGCAGGTGCATGAGGACATCTTGGAGACGCGCTCAGGCGAAGCAAGGGGCAAAGGTCCCGAGGCCTGGGGGTGCTGGGGTGACTCCGGCGAGGCGGCTCAGGGCGGTTGAAAGGCCGCCCAGCCATCGTCGATGGACGACCCGGCCGAGTGGACCGCCCAGGGCAGTTGGCAGGCGCAACCGCGACGAACAGTGGCAGACACGAGCCCCGGCAACCGCCGCAGGACCGGTGTGTCGAGAGTCCCACATCCAGCGCTGAGTGCCCAGCGTCGCCGCGATGGCTGACGGTGGGGTGAAGGGTGCCCAGGTCGCAGTTGCCGACCCCACCTCTGGTGGGTTGCCGACCTGGCGACGGCGATGAGAGCCAGCCCGCTACGGCGTGATCGCCACCTTGGCTCGCGCGAGGCGGACCGCGTTGGAAAGTGTCTCAATGTCGTATGCGCCGTGGTGGCGTCGGCCGTTGAGGAAGAAGGTCGGGGTGCCCGAGACCCCGCTGAGATCGGCGCTGTCGACGTCTTGGGCGACCCGGGCCGCCCCGGCGTGGCGGTGAAGGTCATGGGTGAAGCGCGCGACGTCGAGGCCGATCTGTTCGGCGTAACCCACCAGGTCCGTGGTCAGCAGTGCGCCCTGATGGTCAAGCAGGAGGTCGTGCATCGCCCAGAACTGGCCCTGTCGTGCCGCCGCCTCGGCGGCCTCGGCCGCGAACTGGGCGTGCGGGTGGACGTCCCGCAGCGGGAGGTGGCGCCACACGTACCGGATGTCGCCGAAGTCGGCGAGCAACTCGCGCACGATCGGCTCGGCCTGGCCACAGTAGGGGCACTCGAAGTCCGCGTACTCGACCAGGGTGATGGGCGCCTCGCTCGGACCGCGGACGTGGTCGCGGTCTGGGTGTACCTCGTCCGCGAGGTCAACGATGGATTCCGCAGTGCCAAGCAGCGCGCGGGCCCGCCGTGGTGGCGGGAGTGCCGAGGTGATGCGAAAGAGCACCCAGGTCAGCCCTGCGGCGATCAGGGCTGCGGTCAAGATGCCGAGCTTGGCTTGCTGCAGGTCACGTCCGCTGAACGCCAGCGTGGCGATGAGCAGGCTCACCGTAAAGCCGATGCCGGCGATGGTGCCACCGCCGGCGACGGCAGCCCAGCCCACCGGCGGTCGCAGCCTTCCGGCGGTCGCCCGGGTGACGAGCCACGATCCGGCCAGGATGCCCACCGGCTTGCCGAGAACGTACGCGGCGATGATGCCGAGAGTGATCGGCGACCGGTACGCCTGCGACAAGAAGTCGCCCTGGACGGGGATGCCGGCGTTGGCAAGCGCGAACATCGGCACGATGACGTAGCTGGTCCAAGGGTGGAAAGCCTCCTGGAGCCGTTCGTTCGGTGAGATGGCTTGCTGCAGGCCCGCTCGGGCAGAGCGTGCGAGCTCTGGCGTGGGTTGCTCGCGGAAATCGCGGAATCGGTTGGTGGCACGCTCCAAGTCCTCACGGCCGGCGGGGCTGGCGTAGGTGAGCAGACCCATGGCCAGGCCGACGACGACGGGGTCGACCCCCGAAACGTGCAGCGCCACCCAGGTCGCGATGCCGACGACGAGGTAGACCACACCCTGGCGGACGTGCAACCGGCTCAGCACCAGGATTCCCGCGAACAGGGCAAAGGCCACCAGAAGTGCTGCGAGGTTGAGTCGGCTTGTGTAGACCGTCGCGATCACGAGCAGTGCGACCACATCGTCGATGACCACCACCGTGAGCAGGAAGGCGCGCAGGCGCTCGGGGAACCGCGGGCCGATGAGAGCGAGCATTCCGAGCGCGAAGGCGGTGTCGGTTGACATGGCAACGCCCCAGCCCCGCGCCGAGGACTCACCGGCGTTGACCACCAGGTACAGCAGAACGGCCACGCTCATCCCCACGATCCCGGCGGTAACTGGCAGTACCACCCGGCGCCGCTCACGCAGTTCGCCCACATCGAGCTCGCGGCGAGCCTCCAGACCCACCACGAAGAAGAAGAAGGTCATCAGGGCGCTGTTCACCCAGCCGACGAGGTCCATCGTCACACCCGAGCCACCGACCCGGACAGACAGCTCGGTGCCCCACAGAGACTGGTAGGAGGCGCTGGCGACGTTCGCCCAGACCAAGGCCGCCACGGTGGCCGCCAGCAGCACCGCCGCACTGCCGCTCTCGGTGCGCAGGAACCGACTCAGCGGCGTCTCGCGCCGCCAGGTCCAGTCGGTGTTTCCGAACGAGTGTGGCGGTCCAACCGGTGCCATAGGTGATCTCCTCCAGTTCGCGGCGGTCGCCGCAACCACTTCCCGGCCCGCATCATCTCCAACACAAGTGCCTGTGCTCAACTGTTAGCCGCCAACGCGCCGTTCACATTCCGCACGGCTGCGAATTTGGCGAGGCGACGACCAACGCCAGCCGTCGACCACCGGCGGTGTGGCTGCCCCGGGCGAAGTGTTCCCTGGTCCACCAAACCCTTCGGGCCCCGACAGTGACAGGCTCCCGTCCTGGAGAAGCCGTCGCCGGCGAGCTCAAGGTGTCCTGGCACCCGCGACGTTCGCTGCCGTCAATGAATCGTGGCCGCGTAGTCGGCCACCTCGGTCTGCAGGCTGCGCGCAGTGCGCACGTAGCCGGTCGGCGGCGGCCGAGGCGGCAGCTCCAGGCGGGGCCGCGCCACCTGCTCGTAGGCAATGCTCGAGAGCAGGTGGTTGATCATGTTGATCCGGGCGCGTCGCTTGTCGTCGCTCTCGACGACAAGCCAGGGGGACTCGGGAATGTCGGTGTGGACGAACATCTCGTCCTTGGCCCGCGAGTAGTCCTCCCACCGGGTGAGCGACTCCACGTCCATCGGCGAGAACTTCCACTGCCGCATCGGGTCCGTCAACCGGGAGCGGAACCGGAGCTCCTGCTCGCGGTTGCTGACCGAGAACCAGTACTTGCGCAAGATGACGCCGTCCTCGACAAGCAGCCGCTCGAAGATCGGGCACTGGTGGAGGAATCTCTTGTGCTCATCGGCTGTGCACAGACCCATGACCCACTCGACACCGGCGCGGTTGTACCAGCTGCGGTCGAAGAGCACGATCTCGCCGGCGGCAGGCAGCTGCTCGATGTACCGCTGGAAGTACCACTGCGTCCTCTCGCGTTCGGTGGGCACGGGCAGCGCGGCGATTCGGGCGACCCGAGGGTTGAGGTACTGCGTGACCCGCTTGATGGTGCTGCCCTTGCCGGCCGCGTCGCGCCCCTCGAAGACCACGACGACCCGCTTGCCCTCGGCTCGCACCCACTCCTGCAGGACGACAAGGTCGGCCTGCATGCGAAAGAGCGCCTTCTCGTAGACCTGCTTCTTCACCAGTGCCCAGCTCCTGTCATCATCCGAGTACAGCCCAGGTGATCGCGACCTTGAGTCTGCAAAAGCAGGTCACAGCGCGCGTGCGAATTGCTGCGGTGCCGTGTGCGCAGAGCTCCGTCCAGGTGCTGGCGAGCTCGCTGGAGCCACGGTGCGCGGCAGCAATCGCGTTCGCGCCGCGCCAGCTGGCCTCCTGGACCAGTGGCTCGATCGCCTGCTCACAACCCTGAGCCAACATCGTCGTCATTGCCTGTGCTCTTCACAAAGGAGCGATTTCAGGCTCGCTGCGATCTGAGAGCCGAGATTTGCGTGACCTCACGGTCAGACCAACAACCTCACCGAGCACCCGCGCGATGTCATGGCCCGGAAAGTCGTTCGCAGTCGTGATCAGCATTTCGTCCTCCGCGCCTCCAGTGCCACCACACGCGGCACGTTACTCCGGCGATGACTCCCATCCACCCCAACCGGACGCAAAGTTCGGTCTTGGCGGCCCCGGCTCGCCGGCGATCCACGCCGCTCGGCGGGACCCTGGCGATCCTCACCGTGCAACGGTTCGCAACCGACGACATCGGTTGCGACTTGCTCACCGGCCCTGACGCCGGGTCGCGATCGGTGTGCCTGCGTCGCTGGGCCCCGCCGCAGGACGTCCTGGCACATTTGGGCACCGGAGGGACTGCGTGCCGCCGATGCCCCCGCCCGCCTTCTTCGGGCCCTGCCAGCGTGCAGGCCGCCGCGCGATCAGGCCCTGGAGGCCACCGTCGCGGGTCGGCGCGCGGCGCAACACCCAAAGGCCCGACGGCCTCACGGGGACATCACCGACCTTGGTGACGGCGGACGGTGACGGGGACCCCTGCGGCGGACCGCGCTCAGGAGTATCAAAGACAGCCCGAGCTGTCCGAGTCCGGTCGAGCGCGGGTAAGCACCACGAACCCGGACATCCAGGAGTGCCAGTGAGCAGGACTGCGGTCCCGAACACGATCCTGACAATTCCTTGGCCCTGCCCGCACCTAGGCCGGGCAGCATTGTCGACGCAGAGCACTCACCCGATCAATGAATGAAGGAGCCCATCATGTGGAAGACCATCGCGGTAGCCGGCGCGACAGTGGCCATCATCGGCGGAGCGGGAACAGCCGCTGTCGCTGCGTCCGGGACCACCGCCCCTACCCCGTCCGCCTCATTGAGCAGCTCGGCATCGAACAGCGCGGCGAACGGGTCGACGACAAGCGCCGCCAGCCGCGGAGCCGTCGACCGGCTCCGAAGGGCGGTGCACGCAACCTGGGTGAGCGAGAACAAGAAGACCAAGACGTTCACGACGCACGACGCCATTCGTGGACAGGTCACGGCGGTGTCGGCCACGTCCATCACCGTCGTGGCAGCAGACAACGTGACGCAGACCTATGTCCTTAACTCGGGCACCAAGGTGCACACGCGAGCCAAGAAGGCGGCAGCCTCGATCTCCGACCTCAAAGGCGGCGATCCGGTGTGGGTTGCGGGCACCGGGACGACCACGCTGACTGCCTCCCGGGTCGTCGACACCAAGAAGTAGCTCGGCTCTCACCCCGCCACGGGTCCGGCGGTTGGCAAACGAACGGTGAAGCGGGCGCCCGCCTCCGCGGAATGGCCAGCTTCCACCGTGCCACCCAGTCGGCGGGTGAGTCCGTCGACGATGGCCAACCCCAAACCGGTGCCGACCTGCCGGACTGCCCGGTAACGCTCGTACAGCACCGACCGCTCGAAAGCGACCGCCAGATCAGCATCGGTCAGACCGGGACCGCCGTCGCGCACCTCGAGCAGCACAGTCTGATCTTCCGCCTCGACCCGCACCGACAAAACGATCGGCGCCCCCGGCGGCGTTACTCGAAGGGCGTTCTCGAATAGTCCGTCCAGGATCTGGCGAACACGGGATGGGTCGGTATGGCACCAGATAGGAGTGGCGGGAGCCTCGAGTCGAAATATCACGCCCACTGCCCGGCAGCGGTCAAGCCACACCTGGGCCGCGGCCTGGGCCAGTTCGGTCAGGTCGACGGTGGCGAGATCGATCCGGAACTCCTGGGCCCCCACCCGTGCCAGATCGAGCAGGTCCGCGACCAGGCGGTTCAGCCGCTGCGCCTCGGTCGCCATGACCGCGCCGACGGCAGGCGCTTCCTGCGGGCCCACCACCCCGTCCGCCAAAGACTCGGCGTAGCCGAGGATCGCCGTCAGCGGGGTGCGCAAGTCATGCGATACCGACAGCAAGAACTCCCGTTGCCGAGCCTCGGAGTGCGACAGCGCAGAGGCGAGGGTATTGACCGCCGAACCAACCTCGGCCACCTCGGCCGGACCCTCCGGGGTAACTGCGACATCCCGGCGACCCTCGGCCAGCGCATGGGCGGCCTGAGCCGTACGTCGCAGCGGACGCGAGATCCGCTGGGCGACCAGGACCCCCAGTACAATGGCCAGTACAACTCCGACAAGCAACGCGATCAGCACCCGCCCGATGACCTCGTCGCCGAAGGCGGTGGCGTCGGCGCGCCGTTGCAGCAGCACGATTCCCCCCACCCGGGTGGGCCGTCCCTCCACGAGCACCTGCTGGCCGACCACGGTTCGTTGTTGCGAGACCGAACTGCCCCCCAGCAGCTGGGTGATATCAGTTCCAGTGATGCTGGCCCGGCCCAAGGCGCTGGCCCCGACCAGCTGGCCGTCGGCGGAGACCGTGACGGACTGGATCTTGAGTGCCTCCAGGATTCGGCGGGCCCGTTGCTGCGACGCCTCGGGACTGACGCCAAGGCCGGCGGTGGCTTGAGCGGCATTGGCCAACTGGGACAGGGTGCTGCGGGCATTGTCAGAATTGCTCTTTAAGATGAGCCCGATCGCGAGAGCTCCAGACAGCAGCGCGGTGATGACGGCGATCGCGGACGCCAGCAGCGAGATGCGTACAGCCAGCGTCCCCCTCCACATCATTGCTGTCCGTCCGACAGCGGGCCCCTGCGGTGGGCCGGCTTGTCCACCGCGTAGCCGACTCCGCGCACAGTCCGGATCGGGCTCGCCTCACCGAGCTTGACCCGTACCTGGGCAATGTGCACGTCAACGGTACGAACGCTCCCGGCGGGGGAATACCCCCACACCTCGCTGATGAGTTGCTCACGGCTGAAGACTCGTCCCGGCCGGCGCATCAGATGGGCGAGCAGGTCGAATTCGGTCGCGGTCAACTCGACCTCCCTGTCGTTGACGAAGACCCGCCGTTGCCCCTGGTCCATCCGGACCTCGCCCACGACCATGCTGAGCTGGTCGTCGGGGCTGCCCTGCGATCGGCGCAGCACGCTGGTCACCCGGGCCACGAGTTCACGTGGTGAAAAGGGTTTAGTGACGTAGTCGTCGGCACCCAGTTCGAGCCCGACTATCCGATCCACCTCGTCGTCGCGCGCGGTGACGAACAGCACAGGAGTCCAGTCGTTGTCAGATCGAAGTCGTCGACAAATCTCGATTCCGTCCAGCCCGGGAAGTCCGATGTCGAGGATCACGGCGGCAGGCTTGAGTGCTCGGATGGCAGCCAGCCCGGAGGTTCCATCCCGCTCGACGTGAACCCCGTAGCCGGCTTTGGCCAGGTTCAACCGCATGACGTCGGCGATGGCGGACTCGTCCTCGACCACGAGGATGAGTCCGCGCGCGGCTCCGTCCAAGCTCATAAGCCCCACGGCGATTCCAAGGGCGGGATCAAAGAGGATGCAGGGCGCACAGTCGGACTCTACTTTCACGCCCAGGCCATTTCCGCCTACGCAGTGCTCGGATTCGGTGGGGCTTCATCCATGGCGCCCCTGGATCGGACCCCCGTCTGAGGCAGGCCGGTGTGGTCGGCGCGTGGTCGGCGCGTGGTCGGCCCGGTCATCGCGCGAGCGGGTCGCGATTCCCTGCGGTCCTGCAGGCTCGTCGGCTACGGCAGGTTTCTTACGCCGGTTTGACTTCCGGAGGGCCTAACGCTGGCCGGACCCCGGTCGTCGACTCACCCAAGTCTGCCCCGAGATGCGGCTGCGGGGATGACTGCCGCGTTCGGGGCCGGACCTGCTGGGCAGAGCGCTCGCCTGCGCGCACCACCACACCCGCCTACGCCCCTGACACGACCAAGCTGTTGACCAGGGACCTCTGCAGGTTGGCACTGGTGCTGGCCGCCCGGCTGTCAACCTGACAGGATCGGGGGCGTGACAGGTCCCTACGCGACGACAATCATCGTCGTCGCCCTGCTGTTCGCGGCCTGGGCGCTGATCAATGCCGCAGCGAACCGGCCCAAAGGGGTCGCCCTGCTACTTGCAGGCGTGGCACTCGAGGTGCTGCTTGTGGGGTTCGCCGTTGGCGGGATCGTGCAGATGGCCGGAAGCGCCCGCAACTTCGTCCGGGTCGAGTTCGTGGGCTACCTGCTGGGCTGCCTGGCCATCCCGCCAGGCGCATTCCTCTGGGCGTGGGGGGAGAAATCCCGGGCGGGCAACGTCGTGATCGCCTTCGCCTTCCTCATCACCCCGGTCATGGTGTTGCGGGTGCAGCAGGTTTGGGCAGGTCCCGTTGGCTGAACCTGTCGAGCAGCCGACCCCTGCGGCGACCGGACGAGGCTTCGGGCGGGTGCTCGTGGCCGTCTACGGTCTCTTCGCCCTCGCCGCGACCTCCCGATCGGGGGTTCAACTCGCCACCCAGTTCGCCGAGGCGCGGCTCGCCTACCTGCTGTCCGCATTCGCCGCGATGGTGTACATCGTCGCCACGGTCTCGCTGGGCCAAGGCGGCGTGACCTCGCGGCGCCTCGCGACCGTGGCCATCAGCATCGAGCTGGTCGGGGTGCTCATCGTGGGTGCCGCCAGCGTTCTGTTTCCCAGCGCCTTTCCCCACGCAACGGTGTGGACCGGGTTCGGCAGCGGCTACGGGTTTGTACCCCTCGTGCTGCCGTTCGTCGGGCTGTGGTGGCTGCGGCATACGCGCTGAGCCGTGCCCAGCCCGGGCATGACCGACCAAGGTCGGCCCATCGCATCTTTGACTGGTAGATCGGTCTTGAAGAATCGCGACAAGGCGCGCGGCAACATGGCACACGATGTCACCGACCAACGTCGTCAACGCCATGACCGCACTGGTCACCGGTCCACCAGGGCCACCCCGGGTGAGCTCGGTCGCAACTGAAAAGGTTCAGGGCCGACCACGAGCTGGCCCACCAGCCCCGCAGCCGACCGGGGGATCCTGTCGCGGGAGGCCTGACCGGTTGTCAGGCAGTGAGTCAACGCCGCCGCATCCTGGCGGCGTGCTCATGTCCTTCTCGGTGCACAGCAGGACCAACTGAGCAGGTTGGGACGAGCCCCGCTGGCCGTCGATGAAGGAGCCGGTGGCCAACCCTGGGTGCGCGACGGTGGGGAGCCCCAGGTGAGGTCATGGCCACTGCTGAACTGGCCAATCCTGACCCTCACTGCCGGGCCAACTGCCCAAGCTCTACTGCCCGTCCCAGGAGTGAATCCGTCGCATCAAAGTCCTGCTCTTACGTTGCACCTCGCCCATGCGGGCGAGGATGTGGTCCAGTGCTCGGATGGTGTCCAAGATGTAGGGGCCCTTGTTGAGCATCACGCACTCGGCGCGCTGAGCGGTGGCGGCGTCCGTGACTTCTGCGCGCGAAGGCTGTCCGGTCTTGGCAAGGGTCTCCAGAACCTGGGTCGCCCAGATGGCTGGGACGTGGGCCGCCTCGCACAGGGCGAGGATCTGTCGGGGCACCTCGGAGAGCCGTTCGAATCCGACCTCGACGGCAAGGTCTCCGCGGGCAATCATCACGCCCAGCCGCGGGTGGCGCATGGCCATGAGCAGGATGGCAGGCAGGTTCTCGAACCCCTGTCGGGTCTCGATCTTCAGTAGCAGTCCCAGGTCAGTAGCCCCCGCAGCTTCGAGGCGGTCCAGAACGTACCGGACGTCGTCGGCGCTGCGGATGAACGAGATCGCGACCAGGTCGGCGTGCTCGGCCACGAAGGGCAGATAGGAATCGTCCTCGGGGGTCAGCGCGGACAGGGGCAGTACGGTCTCGGGCAGATTGATGCCCTTCTGCGCACCGAGGCGCTGACCGCCCGGTTTGGTCTGGACGACCCGCAGGGTGGCCTGCCCGGTCGTGACCGACTCGACAACCGCCCCGATCGCGCCGTCGTCGAGCAGAACTGGGTCACCCCCACGCATCGCGCCCATCGCTTCGGGCAGCGTGCATCCGATACGGGCGACCTGCCCGGCAGCGGGTGGCTCGACCGGTGTCAAATCGCTGGTCAGCACCAGCTGGTCCCCAGCGGCCAGGGACAGACGGTGGACAAGCGGCGGGATGCCGGATGCGGTTGCCGGGGTGCCCGCGCACCACAGCTTCATACCGTCTGCGATATAGGCATTGTGCATCCCCTCGGCCAGCGCCCCGTCCCGGCCGACCTCGACCACGGCGAACGCGCGCCTGGATCCACGTGCATCGCTCATGGTGACCACGTCACCAGGGCGTCGGACCGCCAGCCAGTCCCCATCAACTCGCAGCGCAAGGGTCGGACGCACCGCCGGGGGGGTCGGCGCCTGCGGCGTCGTCGGCGCGTCCGCGGCGGTGAGCCAGATCCTGGCGGGGGCCAGGACGCGGCCGCTCTCATCCCGGGTGACGCGGGCGCGGCCCACCGACGGCCCCTCGACAATGGGCCCGGTCCGCAGCTTGGGACCCGGCAGATCCATCGACACCAGCACCTGACGTCCCGCGTTGGCGGCGGCGGCACGCACACATGCGGCCATGCGCGCCCAGGCAGGCGGGTCGTCGTGGGCGCAGTTGATGCGGGCGACATCCATGCCAGCGTCCACGAACGCAGCGACCAGCTCGGGGTCATCGGCTGCCTCGCTGGGCAAGGTCACCATGATCCGGGTCGGCCGACCCGGACGCATCGGCCCGAAGACGGCGTGCGAGTTGGCTTCCAGGATCTCGTCGCCCTCGTCAAGCGCGTCGTCGATCGCTTCGAGGTCCCAGGGGCCAGGGTCACCCCGCAGCGCTGCCAGCACGTTGCGCGCCGCACGCATCTTCGCCCGCACATGCGCTTCGGTAGTCGCCAAGGACGTCGCACCGATATCCATCAGGTCGCTCTGCAGCTCACGTAGATCGTGCTGACGCAGCCTGGTGTAGTTCACCAGGTTCACCGCGCCCCGGCGATGCTGCCCCGCGACCGCGCCGATGGCGTCGGCATGCTCCGCCTCGGCCCGTACGAGATCCTCAAGCAGGTTGTCCAGCCGAACGATCAATGCATCCAACGACTGCGGCATGGGGCACTCCAAGACGACGATAAGCACTACCAACCCTAGTCATCTGGGGCTCGGACGCCCACCGCCACAAGAACGAGGCCGACGCGCTGCGCCGTTCGCCCGCATCGACCTGGACATAGATGGCCGCCAGGACGTCGAGAACGGCGACGGACAGATCACGGTCCCGATGGCCGAGGGACACCCACGCTGTCGCGGTGCACCACTGCGACGACGTCCAGTCGCCGGGCAACGGCTGCGACCGCCGACATCAGCTCAGGTAGGTCAGGACAACATACCCATCCCCGGATGCCCGGCCCCCGTGACAGCCAGCTTCGAGGACGCCACGTTCATCCCCTGCTGGTTCGGCGCCAGGTCCGCGGCGAAGCGCTCAAACCGGCGGCCTTGCTTGCGATGTGCCTCATGCCACGCGAGATCAAGGGGCCGGGGCGTCCTCAGTCAGTTTGAAGACCGGATGGCGCGCCCCCTCTGCGGCGAAGTCCTGCACGGGGTCGCCGGCCTTTGCGTCGAAGAACGGAGCAGTCACCCGCACCTGGCGGACGTAACGCTGCAGGACGGGTCCGGCGCTCGCTGAGCCAACCTCCTCAGCGTGCAGCACCTGGGTTGTCCTGCCGCGACGCAGCGATACTTCGGGCCTGGCGCGCACGTTGTGGACCCAGCCCACGAGTCCGTACGGCGACACCAGCCAGCGTTCGCCGCCGGCCTCCACCAGGATCACCGGAGTCGTCCTGGGCCTGCCGGTCTTGCGTCCCGTGGTCGTGAGCAGATACGTCGACCTGTCGCCGACGCCAAGTCGCAGCAGCGCTGTCATCAGCACGTTGACGGTTCGACGGGCTGGCCCTAGCTGGTAGGTCTTGGCCACGTCCTCATCCTTGCCCTGCGTCATGTCCCCGGCAAGACCCAGGGTTGGGACGTGGGCACGCACCGGTCAGCGCCCCTGAAGATCACCTCACGGCACTGTTGCGAAACAGGAAGGCGAATCGGACATCTCACGTGAAGTTGTCGCCAGGCGGGCGATCTTCACTACGTGGGCCAGGCCGGCTCGGACTCTGGGCAGCAGCCCCGGTGGCAGGGTCAGTCACGATGGCGTTGGCTCTGGGGCTCACCCCGGCGCGATCCGGACGCAGCAGGTCTGCATCCCAGCCGTTGTCCGTCCTGACCGAGCTCGCAGCAACCTGGGACGGACAACCCCCATGGTGTGCACCAAGGACCTGCAGCGGTGACCCGTGGAATCGAGCCGTTCGAGATGGTCGTCGAAGAGGTAGGGAACATTGCCGGCCGGCGTGAGTAATTCAACGAGCGTTGACTTCGTGAGGACCGCGGGTCTAGCCTCGCCGCTATGAAAGCGATGATCATCAAGGAGTTCCGCGAGCTGCGCCGTGACCGTCGCACCGTGGCAATGCTCGTCGTGCTCCCGGTGCTGCTGCTGGTGATGTTCGGGTACGCCGCGAACTTCTCTCTCAGCTCGCTGCGCACCGTCGCCGTCGGCTCGCAAGCCGCCGTGGCCCAGGCTAAGCTCCCGCCGCTGTTCGACGTGGTCTCCGTGCAGACGGACTCCGGGAGCACGCAGGCCCAGGACATCCTCAGGCGCGGCGAGGCCCAGGTCGTCATCGACACGACGACGACGCCGCCCACAGGGTGGGTCGACGGTGCGGACCTCTTCGCGGCGCAGACGGCCACAGGTGCGCTCGCCAAGGCGGGGAACCAGGTCTTCGTGAAGGTGCTGTTCAACCCCGACCTGAAGACGTCGTGGTACATGGTCCCGGCGTTGATCGGACTCATCATGACCTTCATCGGCACGATCATCACCAGCATCGGACTGGTCCGTGAGCGTGAGACCGGAACCCTCGAGCAGCTCGCCGTGATGCCGTTGCGGCCCAGCGACGTCATCCTGGGCAAGATCGCGCCGTACTTCCTGCTCGCCGGCATCGATCTGATCCTGGTCACGGTTCTGGGCACGCTGGTGTTCGGCGTCCCGTTCGAGGGCAACCTGCTGATCTTCGCCCTCGGGGCCGCCGTGTTCCTGTTTGTCGTGCTCGGTCTCGGGGTGCTCATCTCGACCCTGTCACAGAACCAGGGGCAGGCCATCCAGGGGGCGATCCTCGTCCTGCTGCCCCAGGTTCTGCTCTCCGGAATGATCTTCCCCCTGGCCGCGATGCCGTGGGCGGTGCGCTGGCTGGGGTACTGCATGCCGCTCTCGTACTTCACGATGATCAGCCGAGGCACCCTGCTGCGGGGCACGCCGATCACGGCGGTCGCGATATGGCTTCCGCTTCTGGTGCTGACCGTGATGGCTACGGTCATCTTCACCTTGGCGGTCCTGCGATTCCGACGCGACCTGGCGCCGACGCGCAGCGCGCGGCGTCCGGCGTCGTCACCGGACGTGGTCCCCAGTGCCTGAGCCGGACACCCGCTGGGGGTTGCAGGATGTCACCGTGTGCTTCGGCGCCCGTGTCGTCCTCGACGCGATCTCGCTGCGTGTCCGACCCGGACAGGTCGTCGCCGTCGTCGGGGGCGACGGAGCCGGCAAGTCGACCCTGCTGCGCGCGCTCATCGGCCGGGTGATGCCCGACCAGGGCGAGGTCCACACCCCGGGGCGCGAGCACCTCGGCTACCAGCCGGCAACCTCGGGGACGTGGGCCCAGCTCAGCGTGGACGAGAACCTCGACCTGGTCTCGCGCGCCTACGACCTGGATCCCGCGGTCGAACGGGTGCGACGCGACCTGCTGCTCGACGCGGCCGCTCTGGCGCCGGCCCGATCGCGGCTCGCGTCTCAGCTCTCCGGCGGCATGCGGCGAAAGCTCGGTTTCTGCATGGCGATCCTGCACGAGCCGGCCCTGCTGGTGCTCGACGAGCCGTCGACCGGCGTCGACCCAGTCAGCCGGGTCGAGCTGTGGGGGCTGATCACCGACGCCGCGGCGCACGGAACCGCCGTCGTCCTTGCCACGACCTACCTCGACGAGGCCGAGCGCGTCCACGACGTGCTCGTCCTGGACGAAGGCGTCGCCCTGCTCAGCGGGGCACCGGCGCAGGTGGTGGCGTCCGCACCGGGCACCGTGACCCGCGTGCCCGAGGCCATCGACCCCGTCCGCGCGTGGCGACGCGGGCGCGAGGTGCATCAGTGGCACACCGGGCCGGCACGTCCCGGAGAAGTGGCAGTGGAACCCGACATGGAGGACGCCGTCGTCGCGGCCGCGTTGCATCGACGGGGGGACGATGGTCCGGCGGCGGTACGCCGTCCTACCGCCCGACACGTGGTCACCGACGAGGCGATGTCGACGGCGGACCGCGTGACCCGGCGCTTCGGCGACACCACCGCCGTGGACATGGCGTCGTTGTCGGTCTCCGCCAGCGAAATAGTCGGACTCATCGGCGCGAACGGTGCCGGCAAGACGACCCTGATCCGCATGCTGCTCGGTGTTCTGGCCCCCACCGAAGGAGACGTCCGGCTCTTCGGCGGCCTACCGTCGCGACAGACCCGTCGACGGCTCGGTTACGTCCCCCAGGGGCTCGGGCTCTACCGCGACCTCACCGTCGCCGAGAACCTCGCGTTCGTCGCGTCGGCGTACGGCGGCGCGTCGTTACCCGAGGGGGGGCTGGCCGATGTCGCCGACGACCTCGTCGACGACATCGGGCTGGGACAGCAGCGTCAGCTCGCGTTCGCCTGCGCCCTGTCGCACTCCCCGGACCTGCTCGTGCTCGACGAGCCGACCTCCGGTGTGGACCCCATCTCGCGTGCAAGGCTGTGGGAGACGATCCACCAGGAGGCCGAGTCCGGCGTCGGACTGCTCGTGAGCACGCACTACATGCAGGAGGCCGAACAGTGTGACCGCCTTGTCCTCATGGACCTGGGTCGGGTCGTGGCCGAGGGAAGCGTACAAGACATCGTGGGTGACACCAGTGCCGTGCAGGTAGAAACCGACCACTGGGCAGATGCCTTCGCGGCTTTACGGGCCCATCACCTGCTGGTGGCCCTGTCGGGCGCCCATGTCCGCGTCGCCGACACGGACCCGGGCTCCGTGGCCGCGATCCTGTCCGCAGCGCACGTGACATCGCGGGTCGACGTCGTCCCTGCGACCCTGGAGGAGAAGATGACGGCGATCACGCGGGCCGGGTCCGCAGCGGGATCGCGGTGAGCTTCTCGGAGTCGGAAGGTTCGGCGCCCAAGACCGCCGGCCGCCGAGGACGACGCCCCGGACCGGACAGCGCCCGCACCGCCGTGCTCGATGCGGCGCGCTCCCTGTTCGCCGAGGTCGGCTTCGAACGCGCCACGATCCGCGCGATCGCCGCGCGAGCCGACGTGGATCCGGCGCTCGTGCACCACTTCTTCGGCACCAAGGACGCACTGCTACGCGCCACGCTCGTGCTGCCGTTCGACCCGGAGGCAGTGTTCTCGATCCTGGACGAGCACCCCGGTGACGAGGGCCGCGCCCTGGTCGCACGCGTCCTGCAGCTGTGGGGCCAGCCGCAGGTCCGCGAGCAGTTCACGGCGCTCCTGCGCGCCGCTGTGTCGCGCGAGGCGGCAAAGGTCGCGCTGCGCGAGCTGCTCACCCGCGAGCTGGTCCGGCGCCTCGCCGGCCGGGTACGCGTCGAGAACGCACCCCTGCGCGCCGGTCTGGTCGCCTCTCAACTAGCGGGTCTGGGCCTTACGCGATTCGTCGTCGGCATCGAGCCGATCACAGCAGCCAGTGACGCCCAGCTGGTCGCTGCGGTGGGCCCCACCATCCAGCGCTACCTCACCGGCGACCTCGACTGAGGTCGCGCGCGCCGGATGGTCTGCGCGGCAACGATGCCCAACGCTGTGCCTCATGGTCACCGCGGGCCCCACCGGGCAGGCGGTGATCGACGCTGACGTCCTACCGGCCGTCGTGCCCAACGGAGCACAAGACACCGCAGAGCTTCACGTGGAACCCACCAATGGCCTCGCACGTGTCTGACACAAGCAGCGCGCTCAGCGCTGCCCTAATGAGCCCCAGACCAGTGCGTCGACGTCCCCGGACGTCCAGCCGATGCCTTGCCCGTTGTCACGCGGCTGGTCACCTGCCCAACCTCGCGCAGGCCATCGCAGGTCCATGGACGAACCGATAGCCAGACTCCCAGTGAAGACACCGTCCCCGGCTGCCTCGCAGGACAAGACCAGCGCAAGACAAGCCAGGCCTGCAGGCTCACCGGCCCGCGGTGTGGTGATGTGGACGCGTGAAGATTCAGTCGCCGGTCGGTACAGTTGTCATGTGAGGACTGTCGTGTGAGGGCCAGACCACCGCAGTTTCCGGCACGGATGTGCCATGGCGTGGCCGCACAGTTCGAGGTCTGAGCCTGATGACCATCGGACCAGTCAGCTCCGGCGGCGAAGCCATCATCCGGACCATGGACCTGACCAAGGTCTACCCGCAGACCAGCGTCGCGGCGGTTGACCGGTTGAACCTTGAGGTCAAGGCGGGTGAGATTTTTGGGCTGCTCGGCCCCAACGGGGCGGGGAAGACCACGACAGCAGGGATGCTCACCACCCGAGTGGTGCCCACGTCCGGACAGGCGTTCGTCGGGGGCGTCGACGTCGTGGCACACCCGGCGCTGGCCAAGCAGCTGACCGGCATCGTCTCCCAGCAGAACACCCTGGACCGGCAGCTGACGGTCTGGGAGAACCTGTACTTCCACGGCCGGTTGTTCGGGATCAACCGGCACGGCTCACGACGGATCGCAGACGAGTTGCTTGAGCGGTTTCAGCTCACCACCTGGGCTTCGAAGTCGGTCTACGCGTTGTCCGGCGGGATGGCCCAGCGGCTGATGGTGGCGCGTGCGATCTTCCACCGCCCCGCCGTGCTGTTCCTGGACGAGCCGACCGCCGGCCTGGACCCGCAGAGCCGGCTCGCGCTGTGGGACATGCTCGGCGAGCTCCACCGCGAGGGCCAGACGGTGGTGCTCACCACGCACTACATGGAAGAAGCCGATCACCTCTGTCAACGTCTGGCCATCGTCGACCATGGACGGGTGGTCGCGCTGGACACCCCCGCTGAGCTCAAACGCAGCCTCGGGGCGGACACCATCGTCACCGTGAAGGCCGACGGGGAACCCGAGAAGCTGGCCACACTCCTGGCTCACGTTCTGCAAGGAGTCACCCGGACCCGATGTGTCGCCGGGGGCGTCGAGCTGCATCTCAGGGGCGCACAGCGGCTGGTTCCACGCGTGGTCAACGCAGCTGAGGACGGCGGCTTCGACATCATCGACGTGTCGGTCGCCGAGCCGACCCTGGAGACGGTCTTCATCCAGTTGACCGGCAAGGAGCTGCGTGAGACATGACATCGCTGAGCGCATCCACCCCTTCCCTGACCCCGATCCGCACCACCCCTGCCAGGTCGGTCACCGCCGCTAGTCTCAGCGCGTTGGGCGCACTGCTGCTGCGCGACCTGGTGGTACTGCGAAAGCACACCGCAGAGTTCATACTCCGGACGCTGGTCCAGCCTTTCTTGCTGTGCTTCGTATTCCTGTTCGTGTTTCCTAAGATCGGACAGGGCATCGGCGGAACCGGCGGCAGCGCGCAGTCGGCGTTTGCCACCGTGCTCGTCCCGGGCGTGGTCGGCATCTCGGTGATGTTCCAAGGGGTGCAGTCGATCGCCCTGGCGATGGCCCAGGAATTCGGGTTCACCCGTGAGATCGAAGACCGGGTTCAGGCGCCCTGCCCCATCTGGCTCGTCGCCATCGCCAAGGTGATCTCGGGAGCAGTTCAGGGCTCGCTGTCTGCCGCGATCGTCCTGCCGATCGCCGCGGTCGTCCACGCCTCAGGAGTACAGGCGCAGCTGAACATGCACTGGCTGCTCATCATGACTCTCGTGCCCCTGTCCTGCCTGGCAATGGCCGGGCTCGGGTTGGTTCTGGGCACCAGCTTCGAACCCCGCAACATCGGGCTGATGTTCGGCTTCATCATCTTGCCCATCACCTTCCTCGGCGGCACCTACTACGAGTGGAGCCGCCTGGCACCGGTCACCCTCGGTGGCTGGCACTGGCTGCAGACCATCGTCCTGATCAACCCGCTGATCTATGTCAACGAGGGGATGCGTGCCGCCTTCACTGACGCCCCGCACATGCACCTCTACGTCATCTACCCGGTCCTGATCGGCTTCGTCACACTGTTCCTCACCCTGGGCCTGCGAAACTTCCGCCGACGCGTCCTGTCCTAGCACGCAGCCGATACCGGCGCCGGCCACCGGCCCTGCCCCCCGGGCCCCGGCGCAGTTGGCAGCTGCCCAGCGGCCATCTGCATCGCCGACCCATGCACGCCCCGACCGAGTCTTTGACATCCAGGTGCTAGACCTGATCGACGCGAGCGAGCGTCAACCTTGTTCTGTCAGTTCAGTCCTGCCACCTGTCAGCGTCGGTTTCAGAGTCGTCTGGCCGGTTGATCTCGTGGGCTCGGTGGCCAGAGCCCGCGTGGCGACCTCCGGGGAACGCTGGTACCCCCGCACCGGGTTGAGCGCCGTGACCAGGGCGGTCGACCGTTGCACGTACCCCGCTCAGCTCGCTGGCCTCGGCCGCCATGGCCACGGTCTTGTCAAAGCCGATGACCTCGAGGCACAGCTGGTTGACCATCTCCGGCACCACAGGGTCGACCTTGCCCGACATGTTGGAAGCACTGGGTTTCATCAGCGGCACGTTTGATCTCGTTGCGCAGGCACATGGCCCGCCGGACAACCACGGTACGTAAGAATCGCGAGCCCCGCGTCGGTCTGGTACGGGTGCGAATTGGCTCAGGGCACGCTCCTGGGGCGACCCCGGCTTGCGACGAGCTCAACCCGTGGTGGGCTGCCTCCACCGTCGCCGGTGAGTCGGGTATGAGGTGCCTGAGGTTGCGACGATCGATCTGTGCTCAAACGCGAACGCGCACGTAGCTCCCGGGGGCGCTTTCGATCACCGGGTGATCCTGGCTGCCGAGGTAACGGGGGGCCTCGACCTTGGGACCGCCCTGCTTGGCGATCCACGCGGCCCAGTCAT
>Ga0066789_10000014_pt1 | contig 41381 bp, 38 predicted proteins | sample OrgsoiDNA2013049_FD_70960 | JGI IMG/M metagenome (GOLD analysis project Ga0066789, IMG submission 70960) | Permafrost soil microbial communities from the Arctic, to analyse light accelerated degradation of dissolved organic matter (DOM) -... | ecosystem: Environmental > Terrestrial > Soil >...
GTGCGTGAAGCGCCGTAGGCCGGAATCGCCGAACTCAAGAGCCCCGCTAGAATCGCCACACCCCAGGCTGTTGGGGCGGTGAATTTCCACTCATGCAACGCGATCACGAACAGGTTGGCGCCCTGCGGAGCGTGGGTCCCGCCGGAAAGAGCCAAGAGAGCAATCAGCGTTCCCATGACGCCCCCGACCGCGGAGATAGCGACGGCTTCTCCGATGAACAGTCCAAGTATTGTTCCCCGCGTAAAGCCAAGCGTCTTCAGCACTGCCACTTCGCGAGTGCGTTCCCGAATGGACATCGCCATGGTATTGCCGGACACCAGCAGAATGGTGAACACGGTCGCCGAAGAGATAATCAGAATGAAAGCCTTAATATTTCCCAGCATGGCAAGGAAGCTGAGTCCGAAGGCCTTTTCGGTCTCGGTTCTGGTAGGTTCGGGCGCGTTCGCAAACATCGCATCCACTGCCTGGGAAACACCATTTACATCCTTTGGTGAATCGACCATGACGCCGAACATTCCGGCCTGGCCCTTGGCAAACGGAACTCCTTCTTCCACATACTTCCAGTTAAAGTAGAGCGAGTTGTTCGGAATCTTCGCGGTGTAGAGACCTCGAAGAGTCAGTTCCAGGTTGGTTGGATAAATATCCCCCTGCAACACAATGCGGTCGCCGATCTTCCAGCCATATTTCTTTGCCAACTCGACATCGGCAACCGCGCCAGCTCGATCTTTCTTCCAGGCTTCTTCTTGATCCGCAGGCAAGGAGAGTTCGGGGTAAACCTCGAAAAACTCATCGGGATCGGTGCCGAAGCGAGCAAAAAAGTTCTTCTGGGTGGTGTCTTTATAAACCCCGCCGAACCAGTTGAACGGCACAACATGGGTAACTCCGGGTACCTGGCGAATCTTGTCGCGGTAAGAGACGGGAATCAAATTCGCGAGCGAAACCTTATGCCGCACAATCAGCCGCTGGTTCGATTCATCCGAGCGCAAATCATCGGCATAGAACGCTCTCCACAGAGACATCAGAAACGAGAGCAAGAGCAGCGGAAAGGCAATGCTCAGCACCGTCAGGAGGGTGCGCCGCTTATTGCGAAAGGCGTTTTTTCTGACAAAAGTAGTCAGGGTCATGTTCGAACTCCGGGAGAAATCATGTTACAGCAACGAATGAAAGCACTGGAAGCAGCCATTCAGCATAGACGATGTGAAGCCGTTCAACAACCATGCTTAGAATCGTTTACCCGGCTTTAAGCTGCCAGTGCAGATCGTCAGCGGAGGCGGCTGACATTTGTCACGTGGCCAGGCGCTGCCTTGGGGTATCAGGCCAGGCATTGGACAGATTCTTCCATCCTCCTTATCACTACGTAGCCGGCCACGCCCGGTTCGGTTTTCAGCGGCTTCCCGAGGCGGGCGTCTCCCATTTTGAGGAAATGGCTGATTTCAATGCCCCAGCGGGGATTTGAGCGCCCCGAATCCGGTCTGCTCCCCCGACTGGGTACTTCGGTAATTCCCGCCTTAACGAGGTTACGCCTTATGATTTCTTGTCCGTCAGTGTTGGTTACCAAACATTGCCGGAAAGGTTACGGAGATTCGGAAAACACAAGATGCCGGATAAGATCGGACGTTTCGAACTCGTTAGCCAGCTCTCGCAGTCGCCGACTGCGACGATTTATAAAGCGCTGGACACCGAAAGTCAGCAGACAGTTGCGCTCAAAGTCATGAGTCTGAGCGCGGTGAAAGACGGCGCCGCGCTGCTGAAGACGGTTCTCGAAGAAGCCGAGCAGGCAAAGCCGTTGAGCAGCCACAATATCGCTGTTCTGTATGGCGTCGGTGAAGAGGACGGCAAACTTCTGGCCGCCGCCGAATACGTTCAGGGCAACTCTATCGCAACCACGCTGGCCCGCAACGAGGGCTTCTCGATCTGGGACCTGCAGGATATTGCGCGTCAGGTATGCCACGCGCTCGACCATGCGCAGGGACACAAAGTTGTCCACCAGTCGCTGGAACCGGCAAAGATCATGGTGCAGTGGGACGGGCAGGCCAAGGTGGCGGGCTTCGGAATGTCCGCCATGAGCGCGCACGCCATGGAGCTTTCGGGCGCCGTTCCCCCGGTGCTGCATTACGCTTCCCCGGAACAGGTGCGCGGCGAGGCTTGCGACCATCGCTCCGTGCTCTTCAGCCTGGGCGCAGTGCTTTACGAAATGGCAACCGAGCAGAAGGCCTTTCCTGGAGAAACCGCGGAACAAGTCCGCCAAGCCATTCTGGAGAGTCAGCCGCCGTTGCCCGTTCGCTTGAAGCCGAAGGTGAATCCTGGGCTGAGCGATCTGATCATGAAGGCGCTTGCGAAGTCGCCGGACGAGCGGCATCAGTCGGGTCACGAACTGGTACAAGATCTGGAAAAATGCAAGTCCGCGAACACACTGGCGGCAGCGGCACCGGGACAAAAACCGAAAGCCAAGGCCGCTGCAGCAGCTGCGGCACCGGCACCCAGCGCAGCGAGCTCAGCCGAGGTAAGCCCGGCCGCGCCTGCCCCGACCCCAAAAGCACCCGCAGCACCGAAGGTGACGGCGTCTGTCGCTCCGGCCGAGGAATCTAAGTCCGGCTTCTCCGTTGATCCCATGATGGCTGAGGACGAGAACAGTCCAGCGGCGAAAGCGCGGCGCAGTTTCTCGGATCTGAGTGAGATGCCTCCGCTGAAAGAACAGTACGTGGCACCTCCACCGCCACCGCCTTCCAGCGCCGGGCCGCCTGCAGTTGAGGAACCCCTGCCGCAGGTTGTGCTCAATAAATCGGGGGATGAAAAACCCAAAATTCAGGTTCGTGAAGCGGCGCAGAAAGCCGTCAGCGAAATTCGCCACACGCCTCCCAAGCTGTACTTGTACGCGGTGGGCGGGGCCGTGCTCATCATCGCGCTGATCATGGGCGGAATGGCGATGGCCAACTACTGGCAAGACCGCGAGGCCGACGGCGGGGGAAGCAACGTGGCTCCCGCAGCGCCGGCGGCAACGCAAGCAACTCCGGCTCCGCAGCAAGCGGCTCCGGAACAGCAGGCGCAAGCCGCTGCCGCGCCGCCGGAAAATGTTCAGCCGCAACCAGCTGCAGCGGCCCCGGAGCCATCTTCCGAGCCTGCGAATTCTGGCCGGAACGGACGCGGCAGAAAAACAAAATCGAGGCCCGTCGCTACAGCTCCGGCCGTGGCGCAGCTTACGGTGTCGTCCAATCCCGCGGGCGCGCAAATCACGTTCGACGGCAGCCCGCTGTGCGTAACGCCGTGCACCTTGACCGGCATTGCGCCCGGGCAGCACGCGATTTTGGCCAGCAAGAATGGGTACAGCTCCGCGAACCGCAACATTGTGCTTTCCTCAGGAGGCAACACCACAATTTCCATGGACCTGAGTGCCGCTTCATCGAAATTGTCGGTGGCCAGCAACCCTGCCGGCGCAACCATTTTGGTCGACGGCCAGGACACCGGCAAGCTTTCGCCGGCGCAATTCCTGTTCAACCAACCGGGAGCGCACACTGTAGTGCTGCGCCGCTACGGCTATCTGGATGAAACGACCACGGTGAACTCCGAAGCCGGGCAGACGGCGACTGTGAACCTGGTCCTGAAACAACTGGGCAACACCGACGAAATCCGCGCCGCAGGCGGGCATTTTAAGAAAGTGTTCGGCGGCGGCAGCGATACTGCCAGTATGGGCATCGTGAGCGTTAAGACCACGCCCAAGGGCGCGCAGATCATGATCAACAACCGGGTGCTGGATAAAACGGCGCCGTTCGACTTCTACCTGAACCCGGGGACCTACGTCATCGACATCACGATGTCGGGATACCATAGCCTGCATCGCGTCATCGTGGTGGAGGAGCGGGAAAAGGTGGCCATCGAAGAAGCACTGACGCCGGAATAATCGCCGCACAAGACTAAGAAAGCCGCCGGCATGCGGGCGGCTTTTTCTTTCTCCCCCAAAAACTCACCGGTTATATCCGTCCCGACGGAAAGCGTTGGTATAGCCGTCGCGGTAGGCTGCGCTGTATTGCTCGCGATATTCACGCTTGCTGCCGAACTCGCCGCGGTAGCCATTGTCAGCGTGATTGTTGCCGCGCGGATTCGGATTGAAGCGCTTGTTTTTCCACATGTCTTCGCGGGCCCCCTGGGCGCCGTCGCGGTAGCCAAAATCCCGGGCTACGTCCAAGCCACGCCGGAAACTGTCATCGCGGCCGTAGTAGCGGTTGCCCTCGCGATCGTTGTAGTGGTAATCCTGAGCAGCCGCAAGACCTGCGCTGCCAGCCACAATTGCGAGAACCATCGCTGCCAGTGTTAACTTGCTTTTCATCGTGCCCTCCTGCGGGGTCTCAGCCTCCGCCTATGCTCAGAAATTTCAAACCCCGGCTCTTGGGAGAAGTTTCGAGGCGAGGCAAAGTCAAAGCAGCCACGGATTTACACGGATCCTCACGGATTCTTGATTTCTGGAACTCATCCCGGACCGCGACAAGAGAAGGACCCGATGTGATTTATCCGTGCGCATCCGTGAGACTCCGTGGCCCGCTTTTTTCCGGCAGTGTTAGACTTCTCCAGTTTCCGGTTCTCCGGGATACGGGGCATGGCAATGGCAATTCAGCGAGTCGGAGTCATCGGAGCAGGCACTATGGGCAACGGCATCGCCCACGTGTTTGCGCGCAGCGGCTACGCGGTGGTGCTATGCGACGTGGAACAGAAATTCCTGGACCGCGCGCTGGCGGTGATTGCCAAAAATCTCGACCGCGAAGTTGTCAATGCGAAAATCAACGACGCACAGAAGGCCGAGACCCTCAAGCGGATTGCTCCCACCACCAATCGCTCCGGCCTGACAGTTTGTGATTTCATCGTCGAAGCTGCTTCGGAGAAACTTGAGATCAAGTCGGAACTCTTTCGCGAGCTTGATCGCATCTGCCGTCCTGAGGTCATTCTGGCTTCGAACACGTCTTCCATTTCGATCACCAAACTTGCGGCCACTACCTCGCGACCGCAGCAAGTCATCGGAATGCACTTCTTCAATCCGGTGCCAGTGATGAAGCTGGTGGAAATAGTGCGTGGCCTGGCAACTTCCGACGAAACTTTCCAGACCGTACGCGAACTTTCCCTCAAACTGGAGAAGACGCCGGTCGAAGTCAACGACGCACCCGGATTCGTTTCCAACCGCGTACTCATGCCGCTGCTGAATGAAGCCATGTACGCAGTGATGGAAGGGGTGGCAACTCCGGAGGCGGTGGACGAGGTTTTCAAGCTGGGCATGGCGCATCCCATGGGTCCGCTGGCGCTGGCGGACTTCATCGGACTCGACGTTTGCCTCGACATCATGCAAGTGCTGCAGCGTGGGCTTGGCGATCCGAAATATCGTCCGTGCCCGCTGCTGATCAAGATGGTGGATGCAGGGCGGCTGGGCAAAAAATCCGGCCAGGGATTTTATAAGTATTAGCCATGCGGAAATCCGACATCTTCATCTACGTTCTGGCGGTGCTCTTCGGACTCAGCGCGGGACTACTGGAGATCACAGTCAGCGACTTGCTGGCGACGGCGCTTTGCGTCCTGGTCTCGACTCTGGTGCTTGGCTTCCTGCGTCCGCGGCACGCGTGGAAATGGACATTGATTGTCGGGATATTCGTCCCACTGATGCGCCTTGCCGCTTACCTGGTAATGAACCAAAAGCCTTACCGGGCGCAGATCTGGGAGTCTGGACTGGGCATGGTCACAGGAATTGCCGGCTCCTACGCCGGCGCCATGGCCCGCATGGGCGTGGATGTGCTGTTTCGTCAATCTAAGAATTGACTTTGCTTGGTCGTCGCTTTAGAGTTGCGCGCGCCGTCTTCCAATTTTTCCAATCGAGGAGCTTCAGATGACGATGAAATCGACTCTGCTGATTGCAGCGCTATGCTTGGCAATGATCACAACCGCTTCGGCGCAGCAGCCGAAGCCAGCAATGGCCGCCACGCCAGCGGCTAGCGCGCTGGAAGCGAAGGTGCGTGAGTCGTGGGAGCAATTCAAGAACAAGGACAAAGCTGGTTTTGCCGCAGGGCTGGCCGACGGCTACCGCGCGGTGGAGGACGATGGCGACGGCGCTCGCGACGCAAAAGCGGAAGTTGCCGAGATCGATGATTTCGAGCTCAGCCAGTACGCTCTAAAAGACTTCCACGTCGCGCCGCTGGGAACAAGTGCGGCACTAGTGACCTACACCGCCGCGTACAGCGGGACGGCTGGCGGGCAGCCTGTCCACGACAAGATTGCGGTCGCCGAGGTTTGGGTCAAGCGCGGCAGCGACTGGAAGGAACTCTACTCCCAGGACACGAAAGTGAAATGACTGCACCTGATGGGCATTCCCGCGGCGATTGGGAGTCCCATCCAAATTCGCTCAAAAGTCCCGCTTAACTAGATTGTTACTCCCAATTCCACCGTAGCTGAATGTATGCTGCGGATATGAGCGTCTCGGTCTCGGTACTGGCCAGCGGCAGCCGGGGAAATACCACGGTCGTTGAAACCACCAAAGCGCGGCTGTTGGTGGATGCTGGCATTTCCTGCCGCGAAACTTTCAAGCGCTTGAAGTCGCTGGAAATTGATCCCCACACGCTCTCCGCAATTCTCATCACCCACGAGCATTCCGACCATGTTTCCGGATTAGCGACGCTGGCAAAGAAGCTGAAGATTCCGGTATTCATGACCGGCGCCACTCACCAAGTTTGGGCGCGCTCGCTGCGCGATGATTCCGGCAAGCTTCCCGAGGTCGCAAAGCTGGAGATTTTCTCTGCCGGACGCTCGTTTCAGATTGCCAACATCACGGTCACGCCATTCACCATTCCGCACGATGCCGCAGACCCGGTCGGCTTCACTTTCCGCGCTGAAGGAACGAAGATCGCAATCGCCACCGACCTCGGGTACATCCCGGCCAGCGTGCGCGACCATCTGCGCCAATGCGATGTGCTGGTGGTGGAATCGAATCATGATCTGGAAATGCTGCGGGTGGGACCGTATCCCTGGTCGGTAAAACAGCGGGTCATGAGCCGGGTGGGACACCTCTCCAATGAGTCACTCGCTGATTTCTTTGCGCAAGACTATGATGGGAGTGCATCGCATGTAGTATTGGCGCACCTGTCGGAGCAGAACAACCATCCGGAAATCGCCCGCCAGGCCGCGGAAAAAGCGTTGGGCCAGCAGCAGACTTTGTTGGGTAACCGGGTCATGCTGGCGGCGCAGGACGCGCCCACAGAAAGTATCCGCCTGTAGCGGTTTTATGAGCGAGTGCGTTGATCCCGTAGTAGGGAAAATTCTAGCTGGCTGGCGCTATGATATTTCCAGTCTGGCGCCGGAAATGCGCGGCGACTATGAGGAGCATTTTGCCTCCTGCGAGCGCTGCCGCTCGCGCCAGAGTCTGCATCGCGGAATTGATGTTGGATTGATCGCTCTGGCGTCGGTTTCGGCGGCAGTCTTTCTGCTGGCCTTTGGAGTGATCCACCACTTCGCGCCGCGTCATTCTCTGATTCTGGAACTCGCCGCGCTGGCTGGATTTGCGCTATCGGCGCTGATCTGGCTGGCGGTCGCGGTCGCCACCCCTGCTCCAGCAACCATGGTTGATGTTGCCAGGATCGGCGCACGGCATGTGCACGATCGGCTGCCGGCGGAAATCCGCGAGCGATTGCCGGAAGAGTTGCGAGTGAAGCTTACGGGATCGTAAAACCTACTAGGCCTTGATGTGGCAGCTCGCCAGGCCGCGCTTCTCCAAATACTGCTGGTGGTAGTCCTCAGCCTCGTAGAAAGTCACTGCAGGTACGATCTGGGTCACGATGGGGCGACTGAAGCGGCCTGACTTCTCTAGACTGGCTCTCGACGCCCGCGCTGCCTGCTCCTGCTCTGGCGAATCGAAGAAAATTGCCGAGCGGTATTGGCTGCCATAATCGGGGCCCTGGCGATTCAACTGCGTGGGGTCGTGGTTCTCCCAGAAAACATTCAGCAGCTGGTCGTAAGAAGCTTTGGCCGGATCGTACTCGACTTCGACGGCTTCGGCGTGTCCGGTGCGATCTGTGCAAACGTCTTTGTAGGTGGGATTGTCCAGCTTGCCGCCGGTGTAGCCCACGCGGGCGGCGGTCACGCCGTCCACCTGGCGGAATGCTGCTTCCACGCCCCAGAAACATCCTGCCGCAAATGTAGCTTTGGCCATAGTTCGCTCCTGAGTTTATCACTTTGGTCTCTGACGATTGGATGCTTTACCAGCCAAAAAGTAGCACAGGGAAAACCATTCACCCCAGAGAGACAGGGCCACCGAGGAAACAAAAGCAAAGGAAATATCCTCTCGTTTTGGTTTCTCTATGGCCCTGTGTCTCTGGGGTGAATGGTTTTACTTACAGAATCAATCCGCCGGTAAGCTCGGAAATTTTGCTGACCTCATGTTCCTTGCACCAGGCTTCCAGCTCAGCCGCAATTTTCTCGGTTGCGCGCGGGTCCCAGAAGCTGGCAGTGCCCACTTGCACGGCGGTCGCGCCGGCGAGCATGAACTCGATCACGTCCGCGGCGGTCGAAACGCCGCCCATTCCGATGACCGGAATCTGCACTGACTTCGAAGCTTCATAAACCATGCGCACGGCAATCGGCTTGATGGCCGGCCCAGAGAGTCCGGCGGTGACGTTGGCGATGCGCGGCTTGCGTGACTGAATGTCGATCGACATCGCGACGAAAGTGTTCACCAGCGAGATTGCGTCAGCCCCTGCTTCCTGCGCCACGTGGGCCATCTGGCCGATGCTGGTCACGTTGGGGGAAAGTTTCACAACCAGCGGCCGCTGCGAGAAGCGTTTGGCGGTGGTAACCACTTCGTCGAGGGTTCTGGGATCGCTGCCGAACTGGATTCCTCCGTGCGCGGTGTTGGGGCACGACACGTTCAGCTCGTAGGCGGCGATGCCGTCGCCTTCATTCAGAATCTGGATGGTGTATTCGTAGTCTTCGCGGGTATAGCCGAAAACGTTGGCGATAACGACGATGTCCTTAATGGCGCGGAGCTTGGGCAGCTTGTCGTCCACAAACGCGCGGGCGCCGATGTTCTGCAAACCAATGGCGTTCAACATGCCAGCAGCCGTCTCATACAGGCGTGGCGGGGGATTGCCGATGAGGGGTTCGCGCGACAAGCCTTTGACCACGAATCCGCCCAGCCGCTGCAGGTGGACTACGTCTTCGAACTCGACCCCGTAACCAAAAGTGCCGCTGGCGGCGAGGACCGGGTTCTTCAGCTCGACGCCGGCGAAGCTGACATGAAGATCGGGAGTCACGCGGCGGTCTCGCTGGTGCTGATTTCTAGAGCGAAGCTCATTGGGTGCTAGTTTACACGCGAGCGAAGGCGCCCGAATAGAATCTGACGCTGGCGCCGCCCATCACGTGCAAACCCCGAATATTTCCATTACATTTATTCTTCTATTCTTCTCCTATGCTCGACTTGAGTTTTGTTCGCGACCACTTGCCGCAAGTTGAGGCTATGCTGCGCGACCGCGGCATGGATCCGGCTGGCGTCCTCCGGGGTTTCCACGAAGTGGACACCCAGAGGCGGCAGGCGATCACCACCGCAGAAGAGTTAAAGGCGCACCGCAACCGGCTGTCGGACAAGATTCCGGGGATGAAAAAGGCTGGCCAGGACGTCAGCCAACTGATCTCCGAAACCAAATACATGCGGGTACAGATTCAGGAACTGGAAAAAGCGGCGGAGGAGTATGACGCGAGGCTCAGCGAAATCCTGGTGGGGCTTCCGAATGTTCCGCACGCGACGGTGCCGGTGGGCAAGTCGCCTGCGGACAATGTGGAAGTGCGCCGCTGGGGAACGCCGCCTAAATTTGACTTCGCGCCCAAGCCACACTGGGAATTGGGCGAACAGCTTGGGATTCTCGACCTGGAGCGGGCGGCGAAACTCACCGGCGCGCGGTTTGCGGTTTACTGGGACGCAGGCGCGCGGCTGGAGCGCTCTCTGGCCAACTTCATGCTCGATGTTCACACCCGCGAGCACGGCTACACCGAAGTGCTGCCGCCGTACCTGGTGAACTCGAAATCGATGTACGGCACTGGACAGTTGCCTAAGTTTGCGGCCGATCTATTCCGCGTGCCGCACGGGGAGAAGGAAGACCTGTGGCTGGTGCCGACCGCCGAAGTTCCGGTTACTAACCTATACCGCGATGAGGTACTGGATGGAGCGAGGCTACCGGTTTCGCTCACCGCCTACACGCCGTGTTTTCGCAGTGAAGCTGGCTCGCACGGAAAAGATGTGCGCGGAATTATTCGCCAACACCAGTTCCAGAAAGTTGAGCTGGTGAAATTTTCGCGACCTGAGGATTCCTACGAGGAACTCGAAAAGCTCACTTGCAACGCCGAAGAGATTCTGCAGAAGCTCGGGCTGCATTATCGGGTAATGGTGCTCAGCACCGCGGACACCAGCTTTTCTTCTGCGAAGACTTATGACCTGGAGGTTTGGCTTCCGGGCCAACAACTATTCCGTGAGATTTCGTCGTGTTCGAACTTCGAAGCCTTTCAGGCGCGGCGAGCCAACATTCGCTTCCGCCGCGACGGCAAAACCAAGCCCGAATTCGTACATACCCTGAACGGCAGCGGCCTGGCGGTGGGACGCACATGGCTGGCAATACTGGAGAATTACCAGCAAGCCGATGGCAGCGTACTGATTCCAGAGGCCTTGCGGCCTTACATGGGGACGGATCGCATCGTAAAGAGCAGCCGTTAGCTCTTAGCTGTTAGCATTTAGCTTTAAGACAACCTCCTGAGGGCAATTTCAAGCCTCAGGGATGAGCGCAGCTTTCTGGCAGAGGAACCCAAAATCAAACTGGACAACGCAGAGTTGAAAACGGCTGCCGCGGCGACATCATCTGCGCCCGCAGGCAGCGCCTGGCGCACCATCAAGGGTTTCATCTTGTGGTCGCACGAGCGCGGGACTATCCAATACGACGTGATGGTCACGCTGATCCTGCTGTTCGTGTTCCTTTCCCCGCGGGTAATTAATTTCAACGCCAACCCGGTGGAACGGAACCCGCACCCTTCGGATATTATCGTTTCCCCGGACGGAAGCGGAGGCATCGTTTACCAGATTCAAGGCAAGGCGATCCAGAGTGGGACGAATCAGAGCGGCGCAACACCGTGCGGGGATGACCCTGCGGTGCGGGCGCAATTATTGCGCATCATCGAACCCATTTCCGGCGAAATCAGCATCAAAACGTGTATTGCTGTAACCGACAAAAAGGGCACCGTCCTAACCTACAAGGTTTGGGTTCAGCGGTAGCTAGATTGCGATGCCAAGGATAAAGATGCCCAGACGCGCCGCAAGATCTGTATGGAAGGCCGGACTCTGGCTGCCGGTGTTCTTAGTGCTTTCTCACTGCGTTTTCCCGCAATCCAGTCCCCCGCAGTCCAGCGCTGATCTGGAGCAGGTGCTCGGCCAGATGGATGAAGCGGCAGCGAAGTTCCGCACCACCCAGGCAAGCTTCACGTGGATCCAATACAACAAAGTCATCGATGATATCGCCGACACGCAAAAGGGGAAGATTTACTTCCGCCGCTCCGGAAGGGACATTCAAATGGCGGCTGACTTCAGCGAGCCGGACTCCAAGCAGCTGGTTTTCTCCGATGGCAGGATTCAAATTTATCAGCCGCGCATTGACCAAGAGGACATCTATGACGCCAAAGCGCATCGCGAGGAATTTGAGAGCTTCCTGGTGGTCGGATTCGGCGGCGGAGGACACGATATGCTGAAATCCTTTGCGGTCACATTCGTGAGAAACGAAAAAATCGGAGACACCGACACCGCCAAACTCGACCTCGTTCCCAAGTCCGATGAGGTCAAGCGGAACTTTTCGCATCTGCTGCTGTGGATCGACCCGCAACGGGGAATCTCGGTGCAGCAACAGCTGTTTGAGACCAGCGGCGACTATCGGCTGGCCAAGTACTCCGATATCCAGTTGAACCTGAAAATCTCCGAAAATGCATTCAAGCTGAGGACCAACGCCAAGACCAAAGTTCTAAGTCACTGAAAAAAAATGGGATCGCGGCCTTCCGATGAAGCATTTTTGGCTACAGGAAAGCATAGACGACGGGTTATACTCGACAAGCGTAAGCCAGTTTGGTCGAGAAAATAGCCTTAAAGTCGGAGTGTCATGGCCAAGGTCTTCACCATCCCTGTTCCCCCAGAAATGCTCCGAAAGAAATCGCGTGAGCGCACCTCGGATCCACGCTACGTGGACGGCCAGCGGTTGCTGGTTGAAGCGATGCGGTACCTGGCGCAGAGCGACCCGTTGGCCAACCGCGGCGCCATCGAGTTGTTGTCGGAGCACGTGCGAACCCGGTTTCGCATGACTGACTCGCCGTTGAGCTAAGCTTGCTTTTCCCTTTCCCTTCGGGCCAACCCGGCCGCCAGCACAATTGCGACCGGATACATTTCCAGCGTGTATCGCGGCTCGGGATTTTCCAGCGTTCCCAGAAATGCCGAGCGCAGGACGACAAACAGAATCAGCAGTCCCAACATTTCAACTTTGCGGCAGCGCAGCCATCCGGCGATTGCGGCCAGCACATAAAGCACATTGATCGCGCCGAGGGCGATCGCCAGGACCAACCAGCGCGGCTCGTCATCAAACTCCCACCAGCGGCTGTTGCTGGGCAGCAGCTCCGTGCGCGGGCGCAGCCACATGTCAGCGATGCGCAAGCCCGGAAGCCACAAGTAGTATCGCGCGGGGTGGGCACGAATCCGCTCGGCAGCGATGGCCTCGAATCTTTTATCCAGTTCCGGAGAAATATGCAGGACCGGATTGTAGTCGCCGATCAACTGCGCGGTTTCTTCCTGTTGCTGCGGAGTGTCAAACGCCCGTGATGGCAGAACCTCGGCATCCAACTGGCTTCCTGGAACTGCCCAATAGATTTCTTCGACCGAGGCGTAATCCGCGATCCAGGTCTTGGTCCAGTGATTGAATCCCATGGGAACGAATTCGTCTTCTTCGTTGGCATAGCGCGGCGCCAGCGGCTGAATGCGGTGAAACACCTGCCAATTGCGCCAGCCCCAGGGGGCCAGCGGCAGCACCGCGATCACAGCGACCAGAACTGCGGCGTGGAACAGATTTCGCGGGCTGACGACCGACCCAGATCTTCCCTGAAACACTACCTTCGCCAGCACATACAGTTCCAGCGCGATCAGCAACAGAACGCCGTCGGGACGCAGCAAGATGGCAGCGGCACACGCAGCGCCGCACGCGACCCAGTCGCGAAGCCACGCGCGCTCGAACGCGCGAAGAGCCAGATGCAGTGTCAACGCGGTAAAGAACACTTCCAGCGTCTCAGTCAGCGCGGCGGCGGAGTAATCCGCAAGAAACGGGCACAGACCGGCCAGAACGAATGCCAGCTTGGCGCATCTCGGCCCCAGTAAACGCAGCGCGATGGCGGCGCATAAAAAGCAGGTTCCGAGATCCACAAACATCTGCGTTACCAGCACGGCGCGGTAGTGGTCCACGCCAAAAATCGCAAATATGACTGCCAGAAATGCCGGGTAGCCGGGCAGGCGAATGTAGGTGGGCGAGATTTCGCCGCCGCCGCTCAGGCCGTAGGTCCCGTGCTGCAGCCAGTTCTTGGCAATATCTCCGTAGATGAAGGAGTCGGTTACCACGCCGGGAAAGCGGAGTAGAAATATCAGCCGCAGCAGGAGCGCGGCGGCGGAGAACAGCAGGAAGAATCGCAGGTTTTTGCGAACCAGTTCGCGCACGCTGCGAATATATCGTGTTTTGCGAAATTCTCCATCCGGCAAAATGTTTTCGGACATGGCCGACGGAGTCCACCGAGGTTTGACCCCTCACAGTCCTCCCGCTAGGATGAGACTGGTCTAGGTGGCATGGCACAACCTGTTTTTTATGATCCCCGGCGGGCCCGGTGGAAGCGGCTCCGGTTCCTGCTTGACGTCACCGGCATTGTCGTCAGCGCAGTGATCGTGGTGTTTATCTACACCGCGGTACGCAGCGAACCTCTCCCCAAGCTGCTTCTGCAATATCAGAAACACCCTTTCCACGCGCTCAAAGAGACAGAAAAGGCCAAGGCCATAGAAAAGCGGGCGCAAGCGGTCCGCCGCAGTCACCGGAAAACCAACCTCCCCCCATCGCAGGTCGAACTGAACACCGATGAAGGAATCCGCGGCGCCTTTTACGTGCCCTGGGATGCGGCCAGTTTCTCTTCCTTGCGCGAGTATGCGCGCCAGATTGACTTGCTTTACCCGGAATGGCTGCACGTGCTCACACCCGACGGCCATTTGCAGGGCGTGGATCCACAAAGCAATAAGTTGTTTGAGGTGGTGCAGGGCGGAGTGGTGCGCCCGGTGGACGACAAAGTCATGCCCTTCCTCAAGTCGGAAGACACGGGCACCGACGTTTTTCCCCTAGTGAACAATTTCGACGGAGCCAACTGGATTGATATTTCCGGCTTTCTCCGCGATGAGGATGCGCGTTCCGTCTTTCGCCAGCAGATCGCAACCTTTCTTGCCAGCGATAAGTACCGGGGCTTGATGGTGGACTTTGAAGACATCCCCCAAAAAGCTCAGCCCGGTTTCGCGGATCTTCTGAATGGGCTTTCTGAGGACCTCCACGCCAAGGGCATGAAGCTGTACGTGAGCGTACCTGCGGGGAATGGAGAGTTCGACTACCGCTCGGCAGCGAACGCGGCCGATGGCGTGGTGGTAATGAATTACGATGAACATTTCGCCGGCGCGGGCGCCAAGGCCGGCCCGGTGGCCTCGCAGGATTGGTTCGCCAATAACCTGACCCAGATCAAGAAAGTCGTTCCGCTGGACAAAATTGTCTGTGCCATCGCGAACTACGGTTACGACTGGGTGCAACGGCCAACGCGAGGAAAACTGCCCGCCGGCGAGGCGGACCACATCCTCACCGTGCAGGAAGCCTGGCTGGCGGCGCGCGATTCCGAGGCCGACGTGGATTTCGACGGCGACAGCCTCAATCCGCACATCACATATTTGGATGAGCACAACCTGAAGCACGATATCTGGTTTACGGACGCGGTGAGCGCGTTGAATCAGATGCGCGCGGCCCGTCACCTCGGGGTCCGGACGTTCGCTCTGTGGCGCCTGGGATCCGAGGACCGCTCGCTGTGGAAGATCTGGGATTTCCCGCTGGACGCGGCCGCGCCTGACCGGCTGGCCGATGTGCCGCCGGGGCAGAGCGTGGACATGGAAGGAGAAGGCGAAATTCTCAATGTTGAAGCCACTCCAGAAAACGGGCAGCGAAAAACAACCGTGGATTTTTCCACCGGCCTGATCACCGATGAGACCATGGACGCGCTGCCGGAGCCTTACCGAGTCGGCCGTTATGGGGCCAGCCCGAACCAGGTCGCGATCACGTTCGACGACGGCCCGGACCCGCAGTGGACCCCGAAGATTCTCGACATCCTGAAACGCGAACACGCAACCGCCACTTTTTTTCTAATTGGCAAGGAGGCTGAGAGTTACAACTCGCTGACCGAGCGCATTTACAACGACGGACATGAGATCGGTAATCACACCTACACGCATCCCGACATCAGCAACTTGTCGGACTTTTTCGTCGAACTGGAGATCAATCTCACGGAGCGGCTGTTCGCCAGCCGCCTGGGAATTCGCACAATTTTGTTTCGTCCGCCGTACTCGATTGACGCGGAACCGGACACTGAAGATCAAGTGAGGCCGCTGGAGATTTCCGAGAAGAAAGGCTACCTGACCATCGGCGATGGGAATGACCCCAACGACTGGCGGGAAACGCCGGCCGACCGCAAGGGCGCGGAAGAAATTGCCAGCTATGTGCTGACTCATCTCCCGACCTGCGAGGCCGGAGACCGGCGCTTTTGTGGGAGCATCATTCTGTTGCACGATGGCGGCGGCGATCGTCGCGAAACCGTGCTCGCGTTGCCCATGATCATTGCAGGAATTCGCGCTCGAGGACTGAAGATTGTCTCGGTCGGGGACCTGCTGCACATGACCAGCGCGCAGATCATGCCGCCTTTGTCGGCCAGCGAGCGATTGTCTGCGCAGCTCACCGGACTGGGATTCTGGCTGTTCGACGCAGTACAGAGATTTATCGTCCTGGTCTTTTTTATCGGCGACTTGCTGATGACCGGGCGCTTGCTGTTTGTCGGCACCTTTGCGATTTACGATCGCGTCCGCCATCGCAATGAGATACGAGAGCTGGAACTGGACTTCCATCGCACCCGAGTCGCGGTGCTCATTCCCGCTTACAACGAAGAGAAAGTCATCGAGCGCACCATCCGGGCGGCCTTGCGATCGAGTTACCGGAATCTGCGGGTGATCGTGATTGACGATGGATCGACGGACAAGACCCTCGAAGTCGCCAGGAGTTGCTTTCCAAAGGAAGAAGCTTCGGGGCGCTTGCTGATTCTGACCAAGCCCAACGCCGGCAAGGCGGAGGCCCTCAATTTCGGCTTGCGGCGTCTCGATCCAGACGAGGAAATCTTCGTTGGCATTGACGCCGATACGGTGATCGCGCGCGACGCCGTTTCGCTGCTGGTGCCGCACTTCCGCAATCCCAAAGTCGGCGCCCTTGCCGGCAACGCCAAGGTGGGCAATCGGGTGAACCTTTGGACCCGCTGGCAGGCGCTGGAGTACATCACCAGCCAGAATTTCGAGCGCCGGGCGTTGAACACGCTGGGCGCGGTGAGCGTTGTCCCTGGAGCCATCGGAGCATGGCGGGTTTCGGCGGTCCGCGAATGCGGCGGCTACCACACCGATACGGTCGCAGAGGACGCCGATCTCACTATGGCGCTGCTCCGCAACGGATACCGCGTGGAATATGAAGACCGCGCCCTGGCCTACACTGAAGCGCCGACCAATGCCAGCGGCCTGATGCGCCAGCGCTTCCGCTGGTCATTCGGCATTTTGCAGGCGGTGTTCAAACACCGCAAGGTTTTCGCCAGAAAGGGTGTGTTGGGCTGGGTGGCGCTGCCCAATATCGTTATCTTCCAGATTTTGCTACCGCTGGTTTCGCCGTTTATCGACATTATGTTTGCGGTTGCGGCGTTCTGGTATTTTGTCCAGAAACATTACCATCCGGAATCCACCGACCCGGCAAGTTTTCAGCGACTGGTGATTTTCTTTGGTGCGTTCCTGATTATTGACTTCATCACGTCGGCGATCGCGTTCGCACTCGAGCGCAGCACACCCGACACACGCGAAGATTCTTGGCTGCTGAGTCAGGTCTGGCTGCAGCGGTTTGCCTACCGACAACTGTTTTCGGTGGTGTTGTTCAAGACGCTGAAGCGCGCTGCCTCAGGCGAGCCTTTCGCCTGGGACAAATTGGAGCGCACCGCCGCGGTCACTTACGAAGAGTCTGAAGATTCTGTCCACGTGCGATAGATCATGACCCGCACCATCATCGAGCCATTTCGTATCAAGAGCGTTGAGCCGATCCGATGGACTACGCGGGCGGAGCGGGAACAACTTCTCCGCGCGGCGCACTACAATCTTTTTCTGCTTCCTGCCGCCGACGTTCTCATTGATCTGCTCACCGATTCCGGCACCGGAGCCATGTCCACGCACCAGTGGGCAGCGATCATGGAAGGCGACGAAAGCTATGCCGGAAGCAAGAGCTTTGACCGGTTTCGCGTTTCTATTCAGGATATTTTTGGTTACCGTCATGTGATCCCTACCCACCAGGGCCGCGCCGCTGAACGCATTCTCTTCGGAGTGATGTGCAAGAAGGGCGACATCGTCCCCAACAATACGCACTTCGATACCACGCGGGCCAACGTTGAGTCTGCGGGCGCTGAAGCCGTGGATATGGTCATTCCCGAGGGCCGCGAGCCAAGTACCAGGCATCCCTTCAAAGGCAATATGGACGTTGCGGCGCTGGAAGATTTAATCCATCGCGAGGGCCGGGCGCGCATTCCGCTGGTCATGTTGACGGTGACCAACAACTCCGGCGGTGGGCAGCCGGTTTCGATGGAAAATGTCCGCCAAGTGAGCGCGGTCTGCCGCAAGCACCGCATTCCGCTTTACTTTGACGCCTGCCGCTTCGCTGAGAACGCCTACTTCATTAAGCTGCGCGAAAAGGGGTACGAATCGAAAACCCCCAAGGAGATTGCGCAGGAAATGTTCCGCTACGGCGATGGCTGTACCATGTCGGCGAAAAAAGACGGCATGGCCAACATCGGAGGCTTCCTGTGTACCAACAATGATCTGCTGGCACAACAGGAAAAAGATTTGCTAATTCTCACCGAGGGCTATCCGACTTACGGCGGCCTGGCCGGACGTGATCTGGAAGCCATCGCGGTGGGCTTGCAGGAGGCGCTGGAAGAAGACTACCTGCGCTACCGAATCGCCTCCACGGCTTACCTCGGCGACCATATCGCGGAGCAAGGGGTCCCGATTGTGCAGCCGCCGGGTGGACACGCCATTTATATAGATGCGCGCGCGTTTTTGCCGCACATTCCGGTTGGGCAGTTTCCCGGCGTCGCGCTGGCCTGCGAACTTTATCTGGAAGGCGGAATCCGTTCGGTGGAAATTGGCCGGCTGATGTTTGGACCCGCAGCAACGATGGACCTGGTGCGACTAGCGATTCCGCGCCGCGTGTACACCCAGAGCCACGTGGACTACGTAGTCGAGATAATTCTTGAAGTCTGGAAGAAGCGCGACTCAATTTGCGGACTCAATCTCACCTACGAAGCGCCATTCTTGCGCCACTTCACCGCCACGCTGGAACCGATCAGTGAGTAGAACTCGCGGCCGCGTGCTGCCCCAGCTTCATTGCGGGTGACATTAAATCCGGGATGAAGCAGTGGCTAGTGACTAGTTGTTCGTGGGTAGTAAACACACGCAAAATCTAATCGGAAAGGGCATAGCTTCCATCCGTGCCGCGTCGTACCTGATCCACACTAGCAACTAGTCACTAGCCCCTAACCACTGCCCCCTAGCCACTGGTTATACAATGTCAGTCGTCAATGACTGCGCTCCCACATCGCAAGACTGTCGTCGCCTCGGGCCTGCTCTGCTGTGCGCTGATACTGGTGGTGCTTTTCACCAGCCCGGCGGCGTTTCGTAGTCCAGCCGCGGTGGTCGTGATTTCCGCAATCGGCGCGGCCGCAGTGCTGTTGCAGATGCGACTTCGCAACGACCCCAAGGCGCGGCCTCCGCTGGTGCTGAACGCGCTTGGGATTCTGTTCGCGCTGGCTGCATTATTCCCTGCCGCGCTGCATCTGAGGCCGTGGCTGGTTCGAGCGGCGGCGCTGGGCGCGGTGGGAAGCTTCGCCATCAGTAGCGCCATCATTCTCCACTCCTTCCGCAAGCAGGCGGCGAAACCGGAATGAGCGGCGCCGGGGGAGAACAAGATCATGAAAAGCAGGCGGCGGCAAGGGCCGCGGCTCAGATGGTTGACTCCGGAAGCATCGTCGGCCTGGGGTCCGGTTCGACGGCCACCTTTGCGATTCGTTTTCTCGGTGAACGCGTCCGCGACGGCTTGAAGATTGTCGGAATCCCGACCTCGCAGAAAACCAAGCAGCTTGCGGAACAATTGGGAATCCCTCTGGCCACGCTCGAACAGCATCCCCAAATTGACATCGATATTGACGGCGCCGATGAAATTGATCCGCAGCTGAATCTGATCAAAGGTGGCGGCGGCGCGCTGCTTCGCGAGAAAATTATTGCGTCCGCTTCGCAGCGTTTCCTCGTGGTCGGCGACGCGAGCAAGCAAGTGAAGCATCTGGGAAAATTCCCGCTTCCGGTCGAGGTCATCCCTTTTGCCCAGTCGCTGATTTCAAGACGAATCTCGGCGCTCGGAGCGCAGGTTTCGCTGCGCGGCGGCGCGGCACCGTTCGTCACGGATGAAGGGCATCACATTCTGGACTGCACTTTCGGCGAAATTCTTGATCCGGCAGCGCTTGCGGCAAAGCTAAAGGCCATCCCCGGCGTGGTCGAACATGGGCTGTTTATTGGGATGGCGGAGATGGCGCTGATTGGAAAAGACGCAGGGGTAATCCGGGTGCAACGCTGACCTTTTAATTTAATCGTTATCTCACAGCATGGATTTAGCGGGCCACATGAGCAAGTCTCGCTTCAAAGCCCTCGGGATTTTGTTGTTCCTGTTGTCCGCTTCCGCAGTTCACACCGAGCCGCTCCCCGGCGTCGTCACCGTTCAAGTTCGGTTCGACCATCCCCAGCAGCCGTTCCTTCCGGTATGGAATTATTTTGGCTATGACGAGCCCAACTACACCTACGCGTCAAACGGACGAAAACTGCTCGGCGAAATTGGTGGGCTAAGTTCACAACCTGCCCATGTTCGCGTTCACAATCTGTTCACTTCAGGAGACGGATCTGCTTCTCTGAAATGGGGATCGACCAACGTTTACACGGAAGACGCTGCGGGCAATCCGGTTTATGACTGGAAAACCGTGGATCGCATTTTCGACACCTTCCACCAGGCCGGCGTCAGGCCGCTGGTGGAACTCGGCTTCATGCCGGAGGCGCTTTCGACCCATCCGGAACCCTATCGCCACAGTTTTCCGAACGGATCGATCTTCACCGGCTGGGCATATCCGCCGAAGGATTACCAGAAGTGGGGAGAACTTGTGTTTCAGTTCGTGCGGCATTTGCGCCAACGCTATGGCGACGCCGAAGTGAAGACCTGGCCGTGGGAAGTCTGGAACGAGCCCGACATCGACTACTGGAAGGGCACGCACGAAGAGTTTTTCAAACTCTATGACTATTCCACCGACGCAGTCCTGCGCGCGCTCCCTGGCGCGACAATCGGCGGCCCGGATGCGACCGGCATTTCGGAGCGGTCGGCGCAGTTCCTGACTGAGTTTCTCACGCACTGCGACACAGGGCACAACTACGCCACAGGCAAACAGGGCGCGCCGCTCGACTTCATCAGTTTTCATCCCAAAGGGTCGCCCAAGTGGCTCGGCGATCACGTGCAGATGGGCATCTCCGCGCAACTGCAAGCCGCTGAGCGAGGATTCAAGATCGTGGGTGCATCGCCCAAGTGGCGCAACACGCCAGTCATTCTGGGCGAGTGGGACCCCGAAGGTTGCGGCGCGTGTTCCGCGCAAAAGAACCTGCAGAATGGCTACCGAAACGGGGCCCTATATGCGAGCTATACAGCAGAAGCCCTGAGTCACACGCTGGCCCTCGCCGAACGCGAACACGTCAATCTGACCGGAATCGTGACCTGGGCCTTCGAGTTCGAAGATCAGCCTTACTTCGCAGGCTTCCGAGAATTAGCGACAAACGGCCTCGACAAGCCGGTGCTGAATGCCTTCCGAATGTTCGGCATGATGGGCAACCAGCGGGTCGAGGCAATCAGTTCGGGAGCGCTTGAGACCGAACTAGTCTTGCGCGAAGGAGTGCGTGCACAGCCGGAGATCAACGCCATCGCCACTCGAAAAGCGCGCGAGATCGAACTGCTGGTTTGGAATTACCACGACGATGACCTTCCCGCGGATGCCGCTTCGATCGAGCTGACTATCAGCGGCTTGCCGAAAGGAGTTGCGCGGGGGTTGCTGGAGCACTTTCGAATCGATTCCAGCCACAGCAATGTCTTCACCGCATGGAAGGAATCAGGCTCGCCGCAGTCGCCAACAGACGATCAGTACAAGCAACTGGAATCCGCGCGACAGTTACAGCTCCTGGATTCTCCCAAACGGATCAGCATCGATCACGGGACGGTGCAACTTCAGTTCGCCTTACCGAGGCAAGGACTATCGCTGCTGCGAATTGGATGGTGACGTTGGCTGGGTGATCCGGGAAGGGCACGAGTGCCCTCCCGCTTCGGCACTTCCCGTTTCGAGGACCAGAGAGACGCCCCTCACCCGACTTCCTCGCTCCACCCTTCCATCATCTTCTTCACCAGCGCCATGAACTGGTCCGCCACCGCCCCGTCGATCAGGCGGTGGTCGTAGCCTAGGGTCAAATGAACGACCGAGCGGATTGCGATGGAATCGTTGCCGTCGGGGTCGGTGACTACCAGCGGGGTCTTGGTGATTCCGCCGACGCCCATGATGGCCGAATTCGGCTGGTTGATGATGGGCAGGCCGAACACGGCGCCGAACTGGCCGGGGTTGGTGATGGTGAACGTGGAGCCTTCCACGTCTTCGGGCTTCAGCTTCTTGCTGCGGGCGCGCTCCCCGAGATCGGTGATGCCGCGCTGCAATCCGAGGAAGTTCATCTCGTCGGCGTTCTTGAGGACGGGAACGATCAGTCCCCAATCGAGCGCGACGGCGATGCCGACATTGACGTGCCGGTGGTAGCGGATGCTTTGGTCTTTGCCTTCGCCCTCGAGCGAAGCGTTGACGATGGGGAATTGCTGCAAGGCGATGATGGCGGCGCGCACGAAGAACGGCATGAACGTGAGGCGGGCGCCGTTGCGCTGCTCGAATCCGGATTTCAGTTTGTTGCGTAGGGTGACGATTTTGGTGATGTCCACTTCAAACATGCAATGGACGTGAGCGCTGGTGCGGCGCGATTCGATCATGCGCTGCGCGATGATCCTGCGCATGTTGGTAAGAGGGACAAGGTCTCCGGGGATGGCGGCGGGCGGCTTCGGGGCGGCGGGGGCCGATCCCGGCTCTGGGGCCGAAGCCGGAACGGCGGAACCTTGTGCGGACGATCCGGACTGGCCTTCGATGAAGGCCATGATGTCCTGCTTGGTGATTCGTCCGCCGAGTCCTGAGCCGGAGACTTGCGAAATGTCCACGTTGTGTTCGCGGGCGATTTTGCGCACTAGCGGCGACGAGCGGGCGTGCTCGTCTTCGTCATGAGCGGCGGCAACGACGGGGGCGGGCTCGGACTTCGGAGCAGATTGAGCAGGCGGGGCAGATGGAGCAGCAGCCGGAGTCGCTTTCTTCTCTAAGACGGGCGCGGCGGCTTTCGGAGAGGACTTCGCAAGCGCTTCGCCATCGCTCGCGATCGTGCCGACGACGGTGTTCACCTGCACGGTCGCGCCCTCGGCGACTTTAATTTCCTGCAACACGCCAGCGGCGGGTGACGGAATTTCGGCGTCCACTTTGTCAGTGGAGATTTCAAACAGCGGCTCGTCGCGCTGCACTTTGTCACCCGGCTTCTTCAGCCACTTGGTGATGGTCCCTTCCACAATGGACTCGCCCATCTGCGGCATGACAATATCGGTCGGCATGATTTCCTTCCGCGCCAGCCCGGTTGCGAAGTCAGGGCCAGACGCAACCTGCAATTATAACGAACGCCGGAAGTATGCTCCGAAGACGAACGTCGCGGTCGCTCATTCGCGATTGGACTAGAGGGCAGGCCTCCTGAGGCGGGTTGCGAGCCAGGTGATCGAGGCCAGCATTCCAGTCCACCCCAGCAATCGCACCGTGCCGGCAATCCACGGAGTGTAATCAAGAACGCCCAGTCTCGTAAAAATGGCGTTCCAGTCATGCCGGGCGAACTCGGGATCGCCCAGAGTGACCAGCGGCAGGTCCATTGCGATCGCATCCGCCATATACGAGGCGGTATAAAGCCAGTTCTCGAAAAAGAAGAAAATACAAAACACAAAGGCTGCGGGCTGACGCTGGTGGAAGAAATAGCTGGCCAGAAGGAACGGCACAAGCCACTGCAGAATCGTGCCACCCCAAAGACCGATCGTGGATCCAAACCAGCCGAAGAGCGCATGTCCGCCTTCGTGCACCACCAGGTTCGCGGTATCAATGAAGAGAAATTCGCCGTGCTTGCTGAATGCGTATGCCGCGAAGGCTAGATAAAAGACCAGCCACGCGATGACCGCTGGTCGCGAAATGGGCTGCCAGGGTTCCCGTGCCCCGGTCCAATCCATGATGGCGTCGAAGACCGCGTCGAGTTTTTCGCGCATTAGGGCTTGCTCTGGAGTGTATACACAGGCTGGAACGGCTCAAGCTTTATTCGTGGCTCATGTCGTGCATGCTGTGTTTGTGTTCTCCCTCATGGGTCTTGGGCGAAACTCCGAAGGTCTGTTGCCAGTTGTCCTGCACGGCAGGGGGAAGTTTATCCAGTCGCGAGAGAAAAGCGGTAATTTTCCAGATGTCCTCATCGGCGAGGGCTTTGTTCCACGCCGGCATTCCGGTATAGCGGACGCCGGTGCGAATGGCGTAATAGAGGTGCCATTCGGGATCGTCGAGCGGATCTTGAATAATCTGCGGCGGCGGCGGGTACATGGAATGTTCGAGCAGGCTGGGACTGTAGTCCAGAGAGCCGTGGCAGACGGCGCAATTCATGCTGTAGAGCTTCATGCCGGCGATCAAGTTATCGTCGGTCACCGGAACCGGGTTGGCAATCTGCGGGGCGTGGCGTTCCATGGAGGCATCGAGCGCGCTCATGGCGATATGCTGCTCGAACTCCGGCGGGGTGGCATCGGCATTGGTCGGCATCAGGCCGAAATGCGCGATGATAAATCCGACCACCAGAATTAGAACAATGGTGGCGACAATTCCGAGGATAAAATTTCGCATCGTGGCGCCTCGTTTTCATAGCGAGACGTAACCAGTTACGTCTCTACGGATTTAATATGCTTTCAGCCAGCGCGCTGTTTCTACCACATCTTTCAAGTGCGGCAGAAAGTGCTCTTCCTGCGGAGGCGAAAACGGCACCGGCGTGTCGAGTGCTGTGATTCGGACAATCGGGCCGTCGAGATCGTCAAAGGCTTCTTCGTTGATGATGGCGGCGAGCTCGCCCGCGATTCCTCCAGTGCGCGTGTCCTCGTGCAGCAGGATGACTTTGCTCGTCTTCTTCACCGTTTGCGCGATGGCCTCGCGGTCGAGCGGGGCCAGCGAACGCAGATCAACAATTTCCAATTCGATCCCTTCTTTGGCGAGAAGCTCTGCGGCTTCGAGGGCCATGTGCACCATCGCGGCATAAGTAATCACGCTGATGTCGCTTCCCGCCCGCGCAATCCGCGCTTTCCCCAGAGGAATCACGTAATCGTCCTCTGGCACTTCCTCTTTGATGCGGCGGTAGAGGTACTTGTGTTCGAAGAAAATGACCGGATTGTTGTCGCGTATGGAGGCTTTGATCAAGCCTTTAGCGTCGTAAGGCGTTGCCGGGCAGACAACCTTTAGCCCGGGATTGTGTACAAACCACATCTCCGGGTTCTGCGAATGAAACGGGCCGCCGTGAACATTGCCGCCACTTGGGCCGCGCAGGACCAGAGGCGCAGGCGCACCCCACAAATAGTGCGTCTTGGCAACCATGTTGCTGATCTGGTTCATGGCGCATCCGATGAAGTCCATAAACTGGAACTCGGCGACCGGACGCATGCCGGTGAGCGAAGCGCCAAAGGCCGCGCCCACAATGGCGGATTCTGCGATGGGAGAGTCAATCACACGCTCGGGACCGAAGCGGTCGATGAAGCCGTCGGTGATCTTGAACGCTCCGCCGTAGATGCCGATGTCTTCGCCGATACAGAAGACCGTGGGATCGCGCGCCATCTCTTCCCAGATTCCCTGGCGGATGGCTTCCAGATAGGTGAGTTGCGGCATCGCCAACAGAGTTTACTACTTTCGGAACGTCATGGATGTGACGCAACTGTCACGTGCTCTTGACGTTGCACGTGGCATTCCCGTAGGTCTATGATTCGGAGGCTTAGGAGGAGTCTTGCGAATTCTCATCAACTGGCTATTGAGCGCGCTGGCAGTCTGGCTGGTTTCGCGGTTTGTGCCAGGATTTTTTGTTTCGGGACTGACGGCTGCGCTGATCGCGGCGCTAGTCATCGGCCTCGTCAACGCTACGCTGGGCGCGCTGATGAAGCTTCTGACCCTGCCGTTGACCATCCTGACGCTGGGGGTTTTCTGGTTTGTGATCAACGCGCTGATGCTGGAACTCGCCTCCAAGCTGGTGCCCGGGTTTCGCATTGACACTTTTCTTGCCGCCTTCGAGGGCGCGATTGTTCTGAGCCTGGTCAACATGCTGCTGCGCTGGCTGGCGGGAACGAATGAGCGCGAGAGCAGATCTTAAATCCCGCCCGATTGACCTCAGGCCCTCTGAGAGTTTAGGTTGTATCGCCATGCGGACAATCTTGAAACTGACCATAGTCTTTGTGCTGGCTGCGGGGAGCCTGGGACAGGACAGCGTCCCCGCCTATCGCAACCCCAAGCTGCCCATTCCTGACCGCGTCGCCGATCTGCTGCAGCGCATGACGCTGGAAGAAAAGGTTGACCAGCTTGCCGGCGGTCGGCGCCGGATGATGACCATCCAGGACCCCGAGGGCCAGGCCATTTTTCAGAAGTTTCGCGCGCTCTTCGGGAATGACTCGCAAACCAGCGCGAACGATGCTGCAGTACTGCGCAACCAAGCCCAGAAATACATGTTGGAAAAAACGCGGTTGGGCATACCTATGCTGTTCATGGGCGAAGCGTTGCACGGCTATATGGCTTATGGCAGCACCAGCTTCCCTCAGGTTCTAGGGTTAGCCAGCACCTGGGACCCGGAACTGGTGCAGCAGGTCTTCACCGCCGCCGGGGACGAAATGGGCTCGACCGGTACTGACCAGGCATTCACGCCAGTGCTCGATCTGGCGCGTGACCCGCGCTGGGGACGAACCGAAGAAACTTACGGCGAAGATCCTTACTTGGTATCGCGTATGGCGGTAGCCGCCGTCGATGGATTGCAGGGAACATCGTGGAACATTGACCGGCATCACGTAGTCGCGACAGCGAAGCATTTTGCTGTGCACGGCCAGCCCGAAGGCGGAACCAATACCGCGCCGGGAAATTATTCCGAGCGAATCATTCGTGAGTCATTCTTTGTGCCGTTTCAGGCTGCGGTGGAAGAAGCGCACGTGGGCAGCGTGATGGCGTCGTACAACGAAATCGACGGCATCCCGTCGCACATCAATCACTGGCTGCTCGACACCGTCTTACGCAAAGAGTGGGGGTTCCAGGGCTATGTGACTTCCGACGGGAACGGATTGCAGATGCTGGTCGAAACCCATCACGTAGCCGCGGACAAAGCCGAAGCTGCGCGCAAAGCGCTCGCCGCCGGAGTGGATTTCGATCTGTCTGACGGATCGGTCTATGCGACTCTAGTCGATCAGGTAAAGCAAGGCCTGGTTCCCGAGAGTGAAGTAGATCTCGCGGTCAGCCGGGTGCTGGCAACAAAATTCCGTCTTGGACTTTTTGAAAATCCTTACGTGGATCCGGATTACGCGCAGCAAATTACCAACAGCCCGGAGCACAAACAACTGGCATTGAAAGCCGCACAGAAAGCCATTGTTCTTCTGAAAAACGACGGCAACCTTCTGCCGCTTGATCCGGCGAAACTGAAAACCATCGCCGTGATTGGACCCAATGCGGCGGACGTTCATATCGGCGGCTACAGCCGCGATCCGGGGCCGGGAAATCAGACCAGCATTCTCGATGGAATCCGTAAGCGGGTTGAGCCGGGGGTGAAGGTGGTATTTGCCGAAGGCTGCAAGATCACTAACGGCAAGCAGGGCTGGTCGGCGTGGTACGAAAATAAAGTTGACATTCCAGACGCGGCCTCGCAGGCAGCCAGCATTCGCGCAGCCGCTGACGCCGCTCGCAAGTCGGATGTTGCCATCGTTGTGGTCGGCGAAAACGAGAGCACAAACCGGGAAGCCTGGTCGGAAGAGCACTTGGGCGACCGCGATTCGCTCGACCTGATCGGCGCTCAGGAGCAGCTAGTCGAGGCAGTGGTTGCGACCGGGAAACCGGTCGTCGTGCTGTTAATTAATGGACGCCCTCTCTCCGTTAACTTCATCAAAGAACATGTGCCGGCGATTCTCGAAGGCTGGTACCTCGGCGAACAAGGCGGTACCGCGGCGGCGAATGTGATCTTTGGAGACGTCAACCCAGGAGGCAAGTTGCCGATTACGTTCCCCAAGTCGGTCGGCCAGTTGCCGGATTTCTACAACTACAAGCCATCGCGCAACCGCGGTTACTTGCAGGACGGACGCGCACCGCTCTTCCCTTTCGGTTACGGTTTGAGCTACACAACCTTTAAGTTTGAGAATCTGCGGGTTGATCCGCCACAGATTGGGACCGGGGCAACCGCAAAGGTCTCATTGGATGTAACCAACTCCGGCACGCGCGAAGGCGATGAGGTGGCACAGTTGTACATCCATCAGCGAGTCGCGTCGGTCACGCGACCGGTAATGGAACTGCGCGGCTTCAAGCGCGTGACCCTCAAGCCGGGAGAAAAGACGACGGTCGAGTTCATTCTGACGCCGGAAGCGCTCTCGATGATTGACGTGGACATGCACCGCGTAGTCGAGCCGGGCATGTTCGACATCATGGTCGGCCCGAGTTCTGCCGAGACTTCCTCGGTGGCGCTGCAGGTAGTGCAACCGACGTTTATACCTCCGCCGGTCGGTACGCCGCCCACGAAGTGAACGACAAAATGAAAAATCTGGGCATCCTACTCTCGGGACGCGGGTCGAACTTCGAAGCCATCGCGAAGAACGTCGCGTCGGGAAAGATTCCTAACGCCCGAATCGCAATCGTAATTTCCAATCGCGCGGACGCAGGCGGACTCGACGTTGCGCGCAAGCTGGGACTAGAAACTGCCGTCATCCCATCAAAAGGAAAAGTCCGCGAAGAGCACGACCGCGAAGTAGTTACGGCGTTACAGCAGCACAACGTTGACCTGGTTTGCCTCGCCGGATACATGCGTCTGCTTTCGCCCTGGTTTGTGAAGCAGTTTTCGCGCAAGGTATTGAATATTCACCCATCGCTACTGCCAGCGTTTCCGGGGCTCGAAGCCCAGGAGCAGGCGTTTGCCTACGGCGTGAAAGTTTCAGGCTGTACGGTGCACTTCGTGGACGAAGAACTCGACCACGGCCCGATTATTGTGCAGAAAGTGGTCGCGGTGATGGACAAAGATAACGAGCATTCGCTTGCGGCGAGGATTCTGGAACAGGAACACGTTGCTTATTCAGAAGCTATCAATCTCGTATTGAATCGGAAGTTTCAAATCACAGGAAGGCGATTCCTGATCGACACGTAAATTCCTCCGCTCCCGTTATAATCACATCCCATGTCCACCTTCGCCCCTGTTGACGAACAGCTGACCTACATCAAGAAAGGAAGCGCGGAGATCATTCGCGAAACCGAGCTGCGCTCAAAGCTGGAGAAGTCGCTCGCGTCCGGCACACCGCTGCGCGTGAAAGCCGGGTTCGATCCCACCGCGCCTGACTTGCATCTCGGCCACACCGTACTGCTGCGCAAGCTGAAACATTTTCAGGACCTCGGCCACACCGTCATTTTCCTGATCGGCGACTTCACCGGCATGATCGGCGATCCGACCGGACGCTCGGCCACGCGGCCTCCGCTGAGCGCGGACGAGCTGATGAAGAATGCCAAGACCTACATGGAGCAGGTGTACAAGATCCTTTCGCCGCGCACCACCGAAACGCGCTTCAACAACGAGTGGTTCGAGAAAATGAAGTCGGCGGACTGGATCAAGCTCACCGCGCGGACCACGGTCTCGCAGATGCTCGAACGCGAAGATTTTCATAAACGATTCAAAGACGAAAAGCCGATCGCGTTGCACGAGCTGCTCTATCCGCTGGCGCAGGGATACGACTCCGTCATGCTGAAAGCCGACGTGGAACTCGGCGGCACCGACCAGAAATTCAATCTCCTCGTCGGACGCGAACTGCAGCGCAGCTATGGCCAGGAATCGCAGGTCGTGCTTACCATGCCGATCCTCGAAGGCCTCGACGGCGTGCAGAAGATGTCGAAATCGTACGGCAACGCCATCGGGATCAAAGAAGCCCCGCTTGAAATGTACGGCAAGCTGATGTCCATCTCCGACCAAATGATGTGGCGGTATTACGAGCTGCTGACCGACGTGCAGATTTCGGAGATCGAGAAGATGAAGAGCGAGTCGCACCCGATGCAGGCGAAAAAAGATTTGGCCGCGCGCATTGTGACCGACTTCCACTCCGTGGAAGCGGCGGTGAAGTCGTCGGAGGATTGGGCGAAGCAGTTTCAGAAGGATGAGGTGCCGGAGAATGTGGAGGCGGTCGAGGTCCCCGAGAACCACCTGCGAATTGACAAATTGCTGTCGCGTGTCGGACTCGCGGAATCGGTCAGCGATGCGGTGCGGAAGTTGAAGCAGGGCGCCGTCAGAGTTGATGGGGACGTTGTGAACGATCCAACGAAAATCCTAGATCTCTCGTCCGATAGAATTCTTCAGGTTGGGCGTAAAATCAAGAAGGTCAGAGCCAGCCGGATTCCGGGCACAGGGGTAGTGAGCAAAACTTTGTCATCCTGAGCGGAGCAGAAGGACCCCTAGTTGACTACGCAATTTGCCGGGTAGAGGCATTCCCACGGCCCGCGTGCGCCGGAAGAATTCCCTGACACGCCGCCGCGGCTCCAGAGATACGAGGGGTCCTTCGGCGCGCCAGTTCCCTCGCTTCGCGAAGGAACTGCCTTGCTCAGGATGACAGAGCTATTTTGATCAAAGAATCAGCGTGGCGGGTGACATGAACCGAGAGTTCTGATAGAACTTCCGTCTCATGCGGGCTGCTGCCATCCTTGGGCCGGGAAATATCGCGAGATTTGTCGGGAAGGTCCGACACATTGGCAACGCGGAGTGGAGCGAGGGTCCGCCAGCATCTTCGAATCATGCCGATGTTGTGATTGTTTTCGGCGGGGACGGCACGGTTCATCGCCATCTTTCGCAGCTCGTGAGTCTCGGACTCCCCGTTTTGGTCGTGCCGTGCGGCAGCGGGAATGATTTCGCGCGCGCGCTCAATTTGCGGAGGGTGAGCGATTCGCTCGCGGCGTGGCGTGAATTCGCGACGGGTGGGAATAACATACGCGACATTGATCTTGGGGTTATCCGAGAAATCCCGGCGCTGCCAGAGGCGGGCGGGGCGCCCGCCCCACACAGACACTATTTTTGTTGCGTTGCCGGGGCTGGCATCGACACCGTAATTGCCCGCCGCTGCAATGCTCTCCCCAAATGGTTTCGCGCGCATGGCGGATATGCGCTTTGTGCGCCTGGCGAATTTCTGCGGTTCAAGCCACCTTCGATGAAGATCTCCATGGAAACCGAAGGCGATGCAAAACCAACCATCCTCGCCGCCTTCGCCAACGCATTCGCATACGGCGGTGGGATGAAGATTGCCCCGCAAGCGCAGCTCGACGACGGTAAGCTGGACGTCTGCATCGTGCGCGCCATGGGCCGGGCAAAACTCTTTTGCCTTTTTCCCACGGTTTATTTCGGCGGCCATCTCAGCTTTAGCGAAGTTGAATACTCTCAGACTGAAACTGCTCGACTCGAAACCGAAACTCCGCTCGACGTTTATGCCGACGGCGAGTACGTATGCCAGACCCCGGTGGAGTTCAGCGTCACGCGAAATGCGTTGCGGGTCGTCGTTCTCGCCTAGCGAATTCTTTGCGCCGATAAGTGCTAAACTACTGGCAACTTTATGGCTGAAAATACACGTTCGCGCGTCTGGTTGTGGATCGTCATCGGAGGAGGCGCTTTCTTCCTCTTTGTTCTGGCCGTATTTACCCTGGTTTATGTCGCGGTGCACGCGAACCAGCAACAGGCGGGATTCCACGCGTTCGGCGACAAGATCGGCGTCGTCGATCTCGATGGCGTGATTCTTGATCCCAACGAAGTGGTTGGCCAGCTGCAGCGCTTTGCCGACGACGATTCCATCAAGGCGATCATTATTCACGTGAATTCGCCCGGCGGCGGCGTGGCTGCGTCGGAAGAGATCTATCGCGAAGTCAAGCGCATCCGCGACGAGAAGAAGAAGCGCATTGTGTCTTCCATCCAGACCGTGGGCGCAAGCGGCGCTTACTATGTCTCATCCGGAACCAACAAGATTTACGCCGACAACGGGAGCGTTGTGGGTTCCATCGGCGTGATTGCCGAGTGGGTGAATTATGGCGACCTCATGCGCTGGGCCAAGCTGAAGCCTGAACTGCTGAAGGTCGGTGAATTCAAAGACACGGGCGACCCCACCCGCGAGCTGACCCCCGCCGAGCGGGCTTACATGCAGGGGCTGATCGACAACATGTATGGCCAGTTTGTGCAGGCGGTGGCCGACGGACGTCATGCTAAAGTCTCTGATATCAGGGCGATAGCCGATGGCAGGGTCTGGACCGGCGAACAGGCCCTGAATCTGCACCTGATTGACCAGATCGCCGACTTCCGCAGCGCGGTTCAGGATACGGCTAAGTCGGTTGGAATCAGTGGGGAGCCGGTGCTGGTGCATCCGGAGAAAGACCGCCAATCGCTGCTGGATCTGATCTTCGGAGATGTTTCTCCCTGGCTGCCCACGAAGGAGAAGCTGCTGGATCAGCAGACGGGCTTTTACTATCTTTGGAAGTAACAGCGCCGGGAAGTAGAAGCAGGAACCAGGAAATAGAAAGTGACCCTCTTGCCAACAACCCCTGAAATTTGAGAAGGTTAAGCAGACCCCGGTCGCGGGGCAGGGGTTTCCGGCAAGAATTCAGCAAGAAATGGGAGCGAAGAGGCTATGACCAAAGCGGACTTGATCGACGAGATTTCCCGTCTGGCGGAGTTGACCCGCAAAGACAGCGAAGTGATTGTCGAAACCATCTTCGACAGCGTGGTGCGCTCGTTGCGCGCCGGCGACAAAATCGAGATCCGCGGATTTGGCAGCTTTCGCACCCGCCAGCGCAAGCCGCGCGTAGGCCGCAATCCCAAAACCGGAGAGCGCGTCGAAGTACCCGCCAAAAAGATTCCGTTCTTCAAGCCCAGTAAAGAACTGAAGGACTTAGTGAACAACTCGGCCGGACCGATCCCAGCAACCGCGCCTTCAGCTCCGTAGTTCCCGCGGCTCCTCTCCGGGTAGCAACTGAGCGAAAACCTTTACCACAGGGGGCACTGAGGATCACGGAGGAACTAGGTCTTTACCTCCTTTCTCGGCGACCTCGGCGTACTCGGCGGTGAAATGCTCTTCCGCGGGCAGCGCAGGAATCAGCTTCTTTTCCCTTCCCCAATCCCCCATTTAGAAGCGCCTCCCGTTTAGAATCAGTCCAGAATGTTCTCCCGCAGAATTCGTGTCGAATACGAGCAGGATGGGAAGCGGCGGCGGTGTCCGCTGAAATGGCTCGACAGCTTTGCCATGCGCAACTTCACCAACGAGACTATCTTCGATGACACCCTGCCGGTAGAAGACGGAGTGATGGAGATCGGCGAACGCGTGCCGGTGGATAAACTGCGGGACGCGCTGGAGAATTGGTTTCAGCGCAAGGGTTACTTGCCGAAACCCGCAGTCTTGGTTGTCGAGAGCGCGTAAGTTCTGCCGGATTTCACCGCGACGATGCCGCCGGCCCCACCAGCTCTCCCCGGCTGGCCGTAAGTTCCATCATGCGGGCACGCAGCCGGACCACTGCCATCGAGTGGATTTGCGAGACTCTCGACTCGCCAACGCCGAGCACCATTCCTACTTCCTTCATAGTCAGCTCTTCGAAGTAGTGAAGCACCAGAACAATATAGCGCATTTGCACATCCTCATGAATCGGGATGGCTCCATTCTTAGGGTGGCTTTCACATACACAAGAAAATACGCCGGAACGAATGGCTCAGAGCGCTGGGGAAATTCCAGAAATGGAACAGCATAGAATGAAGAGGATCAGGCCTTATGGAGTTTTTGAGCCAAAGAACCGTCAAATCCATCCTCCTCCCCGGAGGAGGCATTGTTCTTGCCGCGGTGCTGCTGCTGGGGACAAACTGGTCCGCGCTTTCCGCCGCCAACATTAACTTCTTCTACATCGCGGTCTTTATCGCCGCCGCGCTTCTTTCGTGGCGATTTCATTCCACGCGGATCGTTTTTGCAGCCGTCATCCTGCTGCTGGGTCATCACGCGATGGAGTCTTACGCGCAAGGCCAAATCGCTTCCGCCGGTGCAGGCCGAATCGCCTTCGACGCGGTTGCGCTCCTCATCCCGCTCAACTTCATCGTGCTGACGTTTTTCCCTGAACGAGGATCTGAAGACCGCACCCTGGGATGGTTTCTTGCGCTACTGTTTTTTGAGTCGGTGTTCGTGGCCGCCGTCTCCCGGCCCGGGCCGGAGCCAGAATTTCTTCATTGGTCGCTGATTCCTTCTTACCACTGGCGCGTGCCGCAGCCAGCGCTGCTGATTTTTGTGGCGGCGCTTTCTTTACTGCTGGTTCGCTTGGTTCAGCGCCATCGCGCTACTGACAGCGGGATGTTCTGGGCGGTGATCGCCACCTGGCTGGGGTTCCAGGCTGGCGGCGCAGGAAAAACTGGCAGCGCCTACTTCGGTACCGCTGCACTCGTACTCGCCAGTTCCATTATCGAAAATTCGTATTCCCTCGCCTATCAGGACGAACTTACCGGACTCGCCTCGCGGCGCGCCTTCAACGATGCCTTGCTTCGTCTCAAACCTCCTTACGCCATCGCCGCAGTTGACATAGACCATTTCAAACGCATCAACGACAACTTCGGCCACGACACTGGAGACCAGGTGTTGCGATTAGTAGCTTCACGCCTCGCCCACGTGAGCGGCGGCGGCGAAGCCTTTCGCGTCGGGGGAGAAGAATTCACCATTCTGTTTCCTAGACGAACCGCAAAAGACGTGACCGGTCATCTGGAACTGCTGCGGATGAATATTGAAAGCTCATCTTTCAAAATTCGGGTAGGAGAGGAGCGGCGGAAGCTTGCGCGTGAATCCGATCGCAGGTCCGCAGGTGCGCGCAAGACAAAGAGGCGCCCGGCGGCGGACCCTGAAGCGCGACCCGGCGCCGTGAGCATGACCGTCAGTATTGGAATCGCGGAGTCGCAGCCAAAGCTGCGCGCGGAAGAAGTTATCGAACAGGCCGATCAGGCTTTATACCGAGCCAAGCAAGGCGGCAGGAATCGAATCGAAACCGCGACCGGGCCACGAAAGATTAAGGAAGCAAGGAGAAAATCGGCGCAACTCTAGCTGCCATTGGTTCTGCTCCGAGGCCGGGTGCGCTCGACCGCAATGTCCACAATCTCGCCGATAAGCTGAGTGTAGTTTCGTCCCGATTTTTTCGCCGCCATGGCGAATTCATGTTTACTCGAAAGCCACGGATTCGGGTTTGCCTCGATCACGTACACATCGCCCTCGGGAGTGAGGCGCATATCAATGCGCCCATAGTCGCGCAACTTCACGGCGCGATATGCAGCCAGCGCGGTCTCCGAAAGTTTTTGCGTAGTCTCTTCATCCAGGTCGTCAGCTACGTGCGACTTGGTCACTTTGTAGGCCCGCGAGTTACGCGCGAATTTCACGTCGCGGCTGGCAATCTTCGGAGTCCCCTCCGGCAATTGCGAGAGATCGAGCTCGACCAGCGGCAGCACCTCGGTGTTTTCGTAGCTGCCCAGGCAGGCGGCGTAAATCTCTCGGCCCTCGATGTACTCTTCGATCAGCGCCGGCGAGTCGAACTCGTTCTGCACGTATTCCACCCGCTCCATCAGTTCTTTTATGCCAGTGACCACCGCCTCGGCGTCGATGCCGATAGAACCGTCTTCCGACTGCGGCTTCACGATGAGCGGAAACTTCACGTCGTGCGCGTGATCAATGTTTCCGCGATACGCGGTCGCAAAAAACGGTGTGCGGATGTGGTGGAACGCAAACATCTTCTTGGCCGTGGCTTTATCCTGCGCCAGAAAATGCGCGTGCGGACCGGCTCCGGTGTAGTTGAGGCCGATCAGGTCCATATACGCGGCCACGTTCATTTCCTTGGTGTCGTCGCCGGCGTAGGACTCGGTGAGATTGAAAACCAGGTCAGCGCCGCTCTTCGCAAGTCCGTGCAGCGTCTGCGGACGGCCGTCGAGCACATAATAAAAAGGTTCGTGACCTAATTTCGTCAGCGCGTCAAAAATTTCTTCCCGGTCTTCTTTTTCTTTTTTCTTACGGCCAGACTCAGCCGCCGCCTCGGAGTCGGGAGTTTCCTCCTCGCCCCAGACGTCATACAACACCGCAATTTTTAGCGGGTCGCTCATTCTCCCTCCAGCTTACGCCTGAAAAGACCTGCTCCGCGCCAGATGGTTCATTACCAACGTGGTTACAAACACGGTGAACTCCGAAAGGTATCCCGCTTCTTTTCTACGATCAATTTTCAGATTCAACTCGATACTGCGTTTCTCAACCGCCTCCATAAGCTTGCGAACCATGGGCCGCTGCATTGCGGTCCAAGCCGCAACGTGGTCGGCCAGGGCTTTTCGATTCTTTCGCAGAAACGTCCCCGCAGGCTCGGAGGTCTTCTGCCGTTTCGATGCATTGAAAATGGCGGCCAGATCGCTGTCGAGGTTCACATCCGGCAGCGAGACTTGCTCCGTGTTGTGGCGATAAAACTCGCCCACCGTCATCTCCATTTCGTCGACCGTAATATCCGGCGAGCCCCGCTTGCGCAACGGATCAACGTTGCCCACATCCTTGGCGATGCGATCCATGTAGCGGAGTTTTTCCAGCGCATTCCAGCCGCGATACTTCTTGCGCCAGCCCGAGCGCGGCGTCATCCACACCGCAAAGGTTTCCGCAAAATCTTCATCGGGATGCTTCTGCGCGTACCACCCCGGCAGATAGCGTACGTAGTCTTTCGAAAACAAAACCGGCCGGTAGTTCTCGCGATACGGACGGCGATACGGCCCGAACAATTGCTTCCACTCCGGCGTACGATGCAGTTTGTACGCGTAGTTGAACGCGTGCCCAGCTTCGTGCCGCAGATATTTCATGATCTCGCGGGTATCTTCGAGATCATTATTTTCTTTTTCGATCTGCGCCAGGTCCGGCCGCGCCAGATAAAACGGTATCCCGATGACCGGCTCTCCCGACGGGCATCCCCATTCGTCAGTCAGGTAACAGGCCGGCCGGAACTTCGCGATCTTCTTTTGGTCCAGCTCCCGATACAGCCGCTGCACCAGCGCCTCAACCGGCGAGCCTTCGATCTTGAGACCGAGGTCGCAGATCTTTGTATTGACGAGCGGTGTAGTAGGCGTCGGCTCATTGAGGGCCGGTTCCTGATCACGCGACACTGGTTCGGGAGTTTCCATTTCTCTAACCACTAAGTGTATGGAATAACGTCAATTGCTGCGACAATCCATGGTAACAACCAAGGGTCGGTTGCTCGCTCCATTCGCTTAAAGGATCAATTTTCCTGGACGCCAGCTAGCGCCGTTACAATCTCCTGATGACCGAAATGGAGCATGATTTGTGAAAGCGCTGTTGCGATGGGTTCGCATCATCGGTATGTGGTTTACCCTAGCGCTGCTTACTTTGTGGGCAGTGGCAGCTCTTTACGTAGATTTTCGGGTTGCCGCGCTGCGCATCCCGGTGACGGTGATCTACGTTCTTGGGATCATCGCGATCTTATTCAAGCTTGACTCAAAGCGCTGGGCAGCGGCTTTGTGTTTCGCAGGCTTCTGTGGCGTGCTGGTGTGGTGGCTCAGCCTGAAGCCGTCGAACACTGCCAATTGGCAACCCGACGTTGCTCGAACAGCTTGGGCTGAAATGGACGGAGATCGAGTCACAATTCACAATTTGCGTAACTGCGCCTACCGTACTGAAACCGACTATACGAATTGCTGGAGCGACCGGTCTGTCTATCTTTCACAACTCCGGGCCGCCGACTTCTTCCTCACCAACTGGGGGTTGCGTTGGGCCAGCCACCCGGTACTCAGTTTTCAATTCGGAGACAACGAACATATCGCGTTTTCTATTGAGGCTCGCTATGAAACTGGTCAGTCGTATTCGCCGATTCTGGGATTCTTTCGTCAATACGGATTGATTATTGTCGCCGCGGACGAGCGCGACGTCATCCGGCTGCGTACTAACTACCGGAACAAGGAGGAAGTGTACATGTACCGCGTCCAGTTAGAACCGCCCGTGGCGCGGGCCATGTTCCTCACCTATACCTCTTACTTGAATAAGTTGAGAGATCATCCCGAGTGGTATAACGAGCTGACAAGAAACTGCACCACCACCCTTGACGATCAACTTGCTGTCGATGTCAACAGCCCACATCCATGGAACTACCAATTCTTATTGAACGGCACGCTGGATGAGTTGCTGTACGACCGCGGGCGGCTGGTTACTGGAGGTCTTCCATTTCCGGAGTTGAAGCAGCGTGAGCACATCAACGCAGCCGCCCGTGCCGCGAACCAGTCTCCGGATTTTTCTGCCCTGATTCGAGCCGGGCGAATCGGATTTTGAGGAGTACTTAGAGAGTGAAGAAACTGGAGGTTCGCGATGAATCATCTTTTCGCGTTTGGGAGCAGTCGCTCGCGTTTTTGCTTCCGTCCAATTAGGATTGGGCTCCTTCTGCTCGCCGGAATCGTGTCGCCGCTCCTGGCCGTTGCTCAGAACCAAACCCAGCCTACCAAGCGGCTGAAGGTCGGGGTTGCGCTGGAAGGCGGGGGTGCGCTTGGACTGGCCCACATTGGAGTGCTCAGGTGGTTTGAGCAGCACCACATTCCAGTGGACTATGTCGCCGGAACCAGCATGGGTGGCTTGGTGGGAGGGCTGTACGCGACCGGCAAGAGCCCCGACGAGCTCGAGCGGCTGGTAAGAGGAATAGATTGGGATTTTGTTATAGGCGGGGGAACTCCGTATGAAGACCTTTCTTACCGCCGCAAAGAGGATGCGCGTGCGATTCCTGACGGCATCGTCGTTGGTTTCAAACGAGGAGTGTCGCTCCCTTCCGGATTGAATGCGGGACATCAGATCAGCCTCATCATTGACCGCGAAACCCTGGCCTACTCGACCGCCAAGTCGTTCGACGACCTCCCAATCCCCTTCCGTTGCGTTTCCACCGAACTGATTTCAGGAAAGGCGCACGTGTTCTCCGACGGTCCGATTGGTCTGGCCATGCGGTCTACTATGTCCCTGCCGGGAATCTTCGCGCCTGTCCGCGACGGAGACCGCATCTATGTGGACGGGGCATTGGTGGACAACCTGCCTACGGATCTGGTTCGCCAGATGGGGCCCGACGTGGTCATCGCGGTTCATCTCCAGGTCTCTCCCGCCTCCACGAAAGAAATCCAATCTCTCTTTAGCGTTCTCGACCGCGCAATCACCGTCGGAACCGAGGCCACGGAGCTTCGGGGAATGGAGTCGGCGGACCTCGTCGTCAAGGTGGATGTTCGGGACTTCGGTAGCCTGGACTTCAACAAGGCGGAAGCCCTTATTCAGAAAGGAATGGAAGCGGCGGAGGAGAAATCCAAAATCTTGCTGCCGTACGCTCTCGATGAGGCCGCATGGGCTGAATATGTCGCCCAGCGCGATGCTCGCAAGAAAGGAGCTGTGGGCGTTCCGCAATTTGTAAAAGTGCAGGGGACCAGCGCCGACGCGGAGAAAAAGATTCAGAGATTTCTCCAGCCTCTGGTAGGCAAGCCGATCGACACCCAAGTCCTGGACACCGATCTGACCCGCTTGACCGGAGTGGGAAAATTCGAGAGTGCTTCCTATGGTCTGACCCAGAATGAAGGCGAAGTCGGCGTGCTGGTCACCGTCCACGAAAAAGACTATGCGCCGCCGGTTCTGCAACCTGCGTTTGAGGTGAATGGCGCGCAGCCCGATCACGTTACCTTCACGCTGGGAGGGCGATTGACGTTCCTCGACATCGCAGGATATGGCTCGGAATTACGCACCGACTTCCAATTCGGAAACACCTACGGGATTTCCAGCGAGTTCTATAAAAGATTTTCCCAGACCTCCAAGTGGTTCTTCGCGCCACACGCCAATGCAAGCCAGGCCGAGCAGAGGATCTATTCCAACGGCGATCCACAAGCCGACTACCGGATCGGGAAAGCGGGAATCGGGACTGACCTCGGCTACGCGCTGAGCCGGTTCAGCGAAGTCCGCGGCGGCTACGAAGTCGGCTACCTGGATGCAAGCCTGAGGCTGGGCACTCCGCAATTCTCATCCGTCCAGGGACGAGTCGGCGCCTCGCGGTTTCGCTTCACCACCGACCACACAGATGATCCAATCATTCCGCGCCGCGGTTATTTGGGAGAATTGGATTTCCACTGGCTGGACACCAGCCCGGGTGCGCCAGCGGCGTTTCCAACTCTGGAGCTGAAAAGCGCAGTGTTCAAAACCATCTCGCAGCCGGCTTCTGTCTTCCTGTACGCTCAGGGCGGATCCACCTTGGGCTACGACCAAACCGGCATCCCGCAATACTTCCTCGGCGGGACCGCCGGGTTGTATGCCTACGGACAAAACGAAGTACGTGGAGATCAGTACTATCTATTCCGCGCCGGATACGTGCACAATCTGTTCACTCTCCCCCCGTTCCTCGGCAAGAGTCTTTACGCCATGACGTTCTATGAGGTTGGCAAAATGTACGACGCTCCCGGCGTGAGCCGGCTTCCCAACGACGGCGCGGCAGGCGTCATCACGCGGACAGCTTTTGGACCCCTGTTCATTGGCGGGAGCGTAGGAGATACAGGACATGCCAAGTGGTTCTTTGCTCTCGGCCGGGTGTTCTAGCCTCGCGCGCACGCCGCGGGTGCGGTCACGCCTTACAGCGTGTGTGATCTTGATGGATTGGCGAGGCGATCGCGTCCACATGGTAAACTGTAGCTCCGCATGCCGGAGAGATGGCCGAGAGGCTGAAGGCGGCGGTTTGCTAAACCGTTATACGGGCTAATACCTGTATCGAGGGTTCGAATCCCTCTCTCTCCGCCAGTTCTTACATTCTTAATCGCTTACGCCTCATTCGATTGCAAGCGTCGTCATCACCGATTTCGGTTCAGGTGTCCCGTCGGTGTCCTATCACTGTTTCAGGCCACGACAAAACGGAGCGAATGCGGAACCGTTTCCGATTCGCCCCTGCCGAATTGACCCTGGGAGCTAACCGCGTCCAAACGTGGCGTCAATCTTCTCCATAATCCTCTCCGCCCATTGAATGCTTGCGGCAATCAACTTGTCCGTTCGCGGGCTTCCCTGCGGCCCTCCAAACAGGTCGTCCGCCGTCTGCATGTGCAGGCTAGCCAGGATCGCCGCCATGATTCCGATGACCCGCTTCCGGCCCTCGTCCATCGGAGCAGCCTAGCAGATTCGCCATTTGTTCGCCACTACCCCCCCCGCTAGGGGAAGAGGCGATCCTGAGTCTCGGTCAGCTCGACGGGTGTCGAGCACTCTACGTCGTCATTCCCAACATGGTTGACCCTAGTACTCACGGGGTAGCAGCGCATGATTCGGGCGTCGCAGGGTCTCAACATGTCCGAGACTGCCTCAACATTCGTCATCCCCGGATCGAGCCACTGATCGTAATCGGCTCGGTCGAGGATAACTGGCATACGGTCGTGGATGGCGGAGGTCACCACGTTCGGCGCGGTTGTAAGGATTGAACAGGATTTGACCCAGTGTCCGCTCGGGTCCTTCCAGCGATCCCACAGTCCCGCAAATGCGAACAACTCGCCGTGATTCACTTCAAAG
>Ga0066789_10000015_pt1 | contig 41214 bp, 39 predicted proteins | sample OrgsoiDNA2013049_FD_70960 | JGI IMG/M metagenome (GOLD analysis project Ga0066789, IMG submission 70960) | Permafrost soil microbial communities from the Arctic, to analyse light accelerated degradation of dissolved organic matter (DOM) -... | ecosystem: Environmental > Terrestrial > Soil >...
GAGCACCCCTGGAACGCGGTCAGGGTCGCGCTGGCGCTCGCGCTCATCATCGCGATGATGCTGGGCCCCTGGGCCGCACGCCTGGGGGCGGAGCTGCGGACCTGGACCTTGGCCTACACCGGCTACTTGATCCTGGTCGACGCACCATCGACCAGCCTCTTCCGCCATCTGCTGCCACTGTTTCCCCTCACCGTGGTCGCCATCGGCGGCGGCTGGCGGGATCGGCCCGCGCGGGCCATGGCGTGGCGGAGCGCGTTCCTGATCGTCGTCGGTCTTGCGGGGCAGGTGTGGTGGGTCTGGGCGCTGCTGCGTTTCGTCCCTCCGACGGACTTCCCGCCGTAGTGGGCACACCGTTCAGCGACCGTGGAAGGTTGCCTTCTGCTTGGCCAGGAACGCTGACACCGCAGCGGCGTGGTCCGCGCTACCGCCGGTGAGGGCCATCTGGTCGGCTTCGTGGGCAAGGGACTCGTTCAGCGGGTGGCCCCAGGAGAAGGCGACCGAGCGCCGGATGGAGCCGTAGGCCAGCGTCGGGCCTGCCGCCAGGGTCCGGGCAAGCTCGCCGACGACGGTGGGGAGCTGTTCGGCGCTGACGACGCGGTTGACCAGGCCGAGCTCGAGCGCCTCAGAGGCCGGGACGGTGCGCGGGAACATGAGAAGCTCCTTGGCCCTGGCCGTACCGATCAGTCGCGGCAGGGTCCAGCTCGCTCCCGAGTCGCACGACAACGCGATGCCGGCGAAGGCCAGGTTGAAACCACCCGTGTCGACGATGATGCGCAAGTCGGCGGCGAATGCGAAGGACGCACCTGCGCCGGCAGCGACACCGTTGATCGCGGCGACGACCGGCTTGTTCATCGTGCAGAGCAGCTCGACGATGGGGTTGTAGTGCTCGGGAACCGTTGACCACAGGGACCGGTCTGAGTTGGAGAGCAGATCGATATGCTCCCGCAGGTCCTGGCCCACGCAGAAGGCCCGTCCGACGCCCGTCAGCACCACGCAGCGCACCGCCGGATCCTCCGCCACCCGCGCCAGGGTTGTGAGCAGGTCGTTCTTGGTCGCGGTGTCCAGTGCGTTCATCGCCTCAGGACGGTTCAAGGTCACCGTCGCCACGCCGTCGGTGAGGTCGAGCAGCACGGCTCCAGATGGTGATGTCGAGCTCGGTGCCTGCGGTGCAATCTCCTGCTCTGCCATCTGCGGTCAGCTCCTTGTCTTGACGTCTGCGCACAGGCAGCCGTCCCCGGCTGCTGTGCCAACGGCAGTAGTGTCGCAGCAGTTGTGGACCACGGCAGCCACCCGGGTGTGCGGATCGGTCAGGCATGCCCGCGTTGGTCCTGGCGCACACCGGGCTCGAGCCAGCCCCGAGCGGCCTGTGCTCATGGCCGCCCGGCCCGCGCCGGGGACGTTGGCCCAGTTGCCCACGCAGGTCAGCTGATCGCCATGGAGGTCGAACAACACCGGGCAGGCATGTACAGCACACAGTTCTCACACGGTTTGTCTGATCCAGATTTCCTCCTGGGGGGCGTTGGCGCGATAATGGTGGGCAAGAGAGTGTGCACCGCAGGTCTTGGGCCGCGCGCCTACGTGCAGGACTTCAGGTAAGCAAGGAAGAGGGATACCCATGGCGGCGATGAAGCCGAGGACCGGAGACGGGCCGCTTGAGGTCACCAAGGAGGGCCGCGGCATCGTGCTGCGCATGCCGATCGAGGGCGGTGGGCGCTTGGTCGTCGAGATGACGCCGGACGAAGCCGCAGCGTTGGGCAAGGCCATCCAGGGTTGCCCCGGCGTCAGTTGAGAGCTCCCGAATGCCATGAGCCCCGACCGGGTGCCGGTCGGGGCTCACTGTTGTCCAGGTGCGCGGGCCTGGGGCGCTGGCTGCAGGCTCGGGGTCGTGCCGGTTCATCGGCCCGCAATGTCACGACCACGGGTCGAAGCCGCGCGTTGGCTGGCGCACAGGACCACGGTTGTCTGGTTCCGGTGCAGGCGGCGGTGGGCGCACAGAGGCTGGGGGCGTCCACACGCGTCTGAGGGGGTCGGCTGTTAGCGCTTGACCGCGGCCAGGATGCCGTCGCCGACCGGCAGCATGGCTGGTAGCAGCGAGTCGTCGTCGCGCAGCGCCTTGCCCAGGTCCCTTAACGTTGTCGTGGTCTGGTCGCGCGCCGCAGGATCGGCAACGTTGTCGTGCCAGAGCATGTTGTCCAGGGCGAGGACGCCACCGGTTCGCAGCAGGCGCAGGGCCTGCTCGACGTACTGTGGGTACTCCGGCTTGTCGGCATCGATCACGACCATGTCGTAGGCCCCGTCGGTCATCCGGGGGAGTACGTCCAGGGCCCGGCCGGTGATGACCCGGGTGCGTTGGGGAGCGATACCGGCGGCTGCGTAGGCCTGTTTGGCCGCCCGCTGGTGCTCGGCCTCGATGTCGATGGTCGTCAGGATGCCATCCGATGGCATGCCCGACAGTAGCCACAGGCCTGAGACGCCGGCACCGGTGCCGATCTCGACGACTGCCTTGGCGCCCGCCGCGGCTGCGAGCAGACGCAGGACCGAGCCGGCGCCCGGCCGCACGGGTGTGCAGCCCAGTTCCTCGCTACGCACCCGGGCCTTTTCGATGACCTCGCTTTCCGTGAGGAACTCCTCGGAGTAGGCCCAGCTGGCCGGTTTCTGTGCGCTCATGGGTGTTACCTTACTGCGCGTCCTGGGCGGTTTCGATGAGGCTGACGGGGGCGGCCCCGCGGCGACGCGAACCGGTGGCATACCCAGCAATATCTCAGGTAGATCCGCAAACATCGTGGGTGTCAAGCCGGTCCTACCGGTTATCCGATCCCCGTGCAGTCAACTCCGGACGTCCGCCGAAAAGACTGTGCGTCAGTCGAAGGAAGATGACGTGACCAGCACGAGTGACCGCGCCGTTGCTCAGCCTGAACTCGACCCGACCGGTGCTGCGGGACAGTTCTGGGTACCGCCCACCTGGGAGGAGATCGTCACGCAGCACTCGGCCAGGGTCTACCGTCTGGCCTACCGCCTGACCGGCAACATGCATGACGCCGAGGACCTGACCCACGACGTGTTCATCCGCGTCTTCCGCTCGCTGCACTCCTACCAGCCCGGCACGTTCGAGGGTTGGCTGCACCGCATCACCACCAACGTGTTCCTGGACAAGATGCGCCGTAAACAGCGGATCCGTTTTGACGCACTCTCAGACGATGCTGCCGCTCGCCTGCCCAGCCGTGAGGTCGGCCCCGAGCAGTCGTACACCGACACCCACTTCGACGACGACGTCCAGCGCGCTCTGGACGCACTGACTCCGGACTTTCGCGCGGCCGTCGTGCTGTGCGATATCGAGGGGCTGTCCTATGAGGAGATCGCGACCATGTTGGGGATCAAGCTCGGTACCGTGCGTTCGCGCATCCACCGAGGTCGCGCACAGTTGCGTGAACGCCTGGCACATCGCGCTCCCGATCCCTCCAGGACCGTCTCGCCGTCGCGCAGCCGCAGGGGCTTCGGGTTGGGACGGGTAGTTCCGGGGACCAGGTGAGTGTGCTGTGTGAGTCCTCTGCGGCGCCGCGGCTCGGTCTGGGTGGGGCAACCACCTCGAGCGTATCTGTGGGCGGGATATGGCCCCGTGTGCCCGACCTGAGCACTGGCCCGGCACAATTGCTTCATGAGTGAGGAACAGCCCCCTGTTGGTGGGCAGGACGAGCAGGCCCCCGAGCAGCTCACCGCGCCGGTGGACCTCGAGAGCACCATGGCCTTGGGCAGCTACCCGCCGCCGACCGGTAGCGCCTTCGCAGGCCAGGGCTCGCCGGCTGAAATCCCCGCTGGTGCCCCCTCGCCCGGGACCGCTCATCCCTTCGAAGGCGCTGGGCTACGAGGTCTCGGCGCCGGGGCTATCTCTGCCATCGTTGCCGGCGCGCTAGCGATAGCCATGGTGGCTGCCCTCTTTGGGGGTGTGGCCGGTGCGTTCCTGGTGAGCCGCGGTGATGGTGCCGGCGCCTCGCTGCCCCCTGCGCCAGTGGGCTCGATAGCCCGTCCGAAGGGGTCCATCGCCGACATCGCCGCCAGGAGCCTGCCCAGCGTGGTGACGATCAAGGTCACCGGCCCCACCGCCGAGGGCACCGGCTCAGGTTTCGTGGTGCGCAAGGACGGCTACATCCTGACCAACAACCATGTCGTGGCGGTTGCCGCGGCGACCGGCAAGATCACCGTCCTCTTCCTGGATGGCAGGAGCGTTGATGCCACCGTCGTAGGCCACGACGAGTCCTACGACCTGGCCGTGATCCGGGTGGGCCTGCGCAACCTTCCAGTGCTGACCCTGGGCGAGTCCGCGGCAGTGGTCGTGGGCGATCCGGTCATCGCCATGGGCGCTCCGCTGGGCCTGGACAGCTCTGTCACCAGTGGCATCGTCAGCGCGCTGAACCGCCCGGTGACCGCCGGCGGGGCGACCGACTCGACCGCCTCGTTCATCAACGCCATCCAGACCGATGCGGCCATCAACCCGGGCAACTCCGGCGGGCCGTTGCTCGACATGGCCGGTCGGGTGATCGGGGTGAACTCCGCGATCGCCCGCGTGTCGAGCTCGCAGAACCCCGTTGGCGGGCAGTCCGGCAGCATCGGCGTGGGGTTTGCCATCCCCAGTGATCAGGCCCGCAAGACCGCCGAGCAGCTGATCGCCACCGGCACGGCCACCCATCCGGTCATCGGCATCATGATTGACACCAGCTACCAGGGTGATGGTGTCAAGATTGCGGACGCCCCCCAGAACGGAAGCGCCCCGATCACCAAGGGCGGGCCGGCCGACAAGGCTGGGCTGCGAGCCGGCGACGTGATCCTCACGTTTGACGGGCGACCGGTCACTGGCCCCGACGAGTTTGTGGTCGCGATCCGGGCCAGGTCCGTTGGCGAGCAGGCCATCTTGACCGTGAGGCGGGGAAAGAGCCAGCTCACTGTCAAGATGACCCTGCAAGCGGCCAACTGAGCGTCCCTTCGAACTGACGAGGTCCACACGTGTTAGACATCAACGGCTGGGAGTTCGTCATCCTCCTGGTTGTGGCCATGTTGGTGATCGGTCCTGACCGGATGCCGGAGTACGCAGCCAAGCTCGCCAAGCTCGTTAAGCAGGTCAGGGGTCTGGCAGACACGGCAAGGGTGCAGTTGCGTGAGCAGATGGGGCCGGACTTCGACGACGTCGACTGGAGGCAGTACGACCCTCGTCAGTACGACCCTCGCCGGATCGTTCGTGAGGCTCTCCTGGATGAGGGCTCTGATGGTGGCCAGCCGTCCTCCTCCGATGACGTCCAGGCCGGCGGTTTCAAGCCACCCTCATCATTCAAGGGCTATGACCCGGACAAGCCCACGCCGTATGACCAGGACGCCACCTAGCGCTGCGCACTGCGCGACGCGCGGGTGGGCCTATCGGCCGGCGGGAGTCAGTCCGAGTGGGCGACCGGCGAGGCCACGGGAGCGCGTCGAGAGGCCGCGGGCGATCCCGCGCAGGACAACGGCCGAGGGGCTGTTGGGGCTGCTGAGCACGACTGGCATGCCCACGTCGCCACCCTCGAGCAGCAGGGTGTCCAACGGGATCTGACCCAGCAGGGGGACCGGCGCGCCGATGGCGCGGGTCAACGAGTCGGCGACGTCCTGGCCGCCACCGGCCCCGAAGACCTCTTGGTGGGTGCCGTCCGCCAGCTCCAACCACGACATGTTCTCGATGACCCCCGCGATGCGCTGATGTGTTTGCAGGGCAATGGAACCGGCGCGTTCGGCTACCTCGGCGGCAGCCTTCTGGGGCGTGGTGACGATGAGGATCTCGGCGTTCGGAATGAGCTGGGCGACCGAGATCGCGATGTCGCCGGTGCCCGGGGGCAGGTCCAGCAGCAACACGTCCAGGTCGCCCCAGAACACGTCGCCCAGGAACTGTTGCAGCGCGCGGTGCAACATGGGTCCGCGCCAGACCACGGGTTGGTTGCCCGGGACGAACATGCCGATCGAGATGACCTTCACGTCATGGGCCAGCGGCGGCAGGATCATGTCGTCGACCTGGGTCGGACGCTGAGCCGTGCCGAGCATGCGCGGCACGGAGAAGCCGTAGACATCGGCGTCCACGACACCGACCCTCAGGCCCTGCTGGGCGATGGCAACAGCCAGGTTCACCGTCACCGTCGACTTGCCGACGCCGCCCTTGCCGGAGGCTACGCAGTACACCCGGGTCAGACTGCTCGGCTGGGCGAACGGGATCTGGGGCTCGGCGTTGCCCCCGCGCAGGTTGTTCCGCAGCTCGGTGCGCTGCTCGTCACTCATGACCCCCAGGGTCACGTCCACGCTGGTGATGCCCTCGACCGCCAACAGCGCCGCAGTGGTGTCCCGGGTGAGGGTCTCCTTCAGCGGGCAGCCCGAGACCGTCAGCAGGATGGTGACCGCAGCGAGCCCGGACTCGTCGACGCCGACCGACTCGACCATGCCGAGCTCGGTGACGGGTTTGCGGATCTCGGGGTCGATGACCGTGGAGAGGGCGGCGAACAGGGCGTCCTGCGACGGAACTGGCATGGCTCAATGCTAAGTCGGTCTGGGAGCTTTCCATGCACCGGGAGATGTGTCATCGGGCGGCGGCGGTCGACTCCCCGCCGCGAGCTCTTGGCCTCGCTGCTCCATCTCGTCCAGCTGAGAGCGCAGCTCGGAGCGCAGGAAGTCACGAGTAGCCATGTCCCGCAAGGCAATTCGCAGCGAGGCCACCTCACGCGTGAGGAACTCCGTGTCGGCCAGGTTGCGCGCGTTGCTGGCCCGGTCCTGCTCGAGGGCGACCCGGTCACGGTCCGTCTGACGGTTCTGGGCCAGAAGGATCAGCGGCGCGGCATACGAAGCCTGCAGGCTAAGCATGAGCGTGAGGAAGATGAAGGGGTAGACGTCCCACTTGTAGCCGAAGATCCCGATGATGTTGACCGTGACCCAGAACAGCACGAAGACCGTCATGTAGACGAGGAACTTGGCCGTTCCCATGTAGCGCGCGAACTTCTCCGCGAAGCTCCCGAACGTGTCGGGGTCTATCTGCGGCCTGTGGAACGGGCCGCGGTTCACCTCGCGCGGCTGGTCCAGCCGGGCGGCCCGGGCGGGGCGCTCACGGGCCATGAGTCACCTCGTGGCGCTCCTCGCGCCAGTCCTCGGGAAGGATGTGGTCGAGCACGTCGTCGACGGTCACTGCGCCCACGAGCCGGCCGTCCTCATCGACCACAGGCACACCCACCAGGTTGTAGGTCGCGAGCATGCGCGTGACGCGGCCGATCGGGGCGTCGGGGGTCAACGGCTCCAGGTCCTTGTCCAGGATGCTGCCGATGAACGCATGCGGCGGCTCGCGCAGCAGGCGCTGGATGTGCACCAGGCCCAGGAACCTGCCGGTCGGGGTCTCCAGGGGCGGACGGCATACGAACACCGTCGCGGCAAGAGCGGGCGAGAGCTCGACCCGACGGACAACGGCAAGGGCTTCGGCGATCGTGGCCTCGGGGCCGAGGATCACCGGCTCGGTGGTCATCAGGCCCCCTGCGGTGTCCTCGTCATAGGTGAGCAGACGGCGCAGGTCGGCAGCCTCGTCAGGCTCCATGAGCCGGAGCAGCTCCTCGACGTTCTCCGGTGACAGCTCCGATAGCAGGTCGGCGGCGTCGTCGGGCTGCATGGCCTCGAGGATGTCGGCGGCGCGTTCTCTGCCGAGGCCGCGAAGGATCTCGACCTGGTCGTCCTCAGGCAGCTCCTCGAGAACGTCGGCGAGCTTCTCATCGTCGAGCGCGGCGGCCACCGCAGCCCGACGCGTGGGGTTGAGGTCGTGGATGACCTCGGCGAGGTCGGCGGGCTTGAGGTCGTCGTAGCTCTCGAGCAGCTTCGCGGCGCTCTGGTCCTCGGCCTCCAGCTGGAGGCCGCTCACTTCGTGGACGTCCACCAGAACGGTCTCGCCGCGACGCCGCCCGAGCCGCGAGATGCTGCGGGTGCCGCCGGATCCCTTTCGGGCGAAGACCTTGACGATGACCCAGTCTCGGTTGGGCTCCTGCTCGATGGCGATGTCCTCGACGGTTGCCTCGAACGTCTCGTCATGGGCGCTGACCCGGATCAGGCGCTCAAACAGCTCGGCCAGCACCAGCGTCTCGCTGGTCCGCTGTTCGAATCGGCGCATGTTGACCAGGCCGGTGGTGATGACCTGCCCGGCGTCGACGCTGGTGACCCGTGTCATCGGCACGAATACCCGGCGTCGGCCGGGAACCTCGACCACGAGGCCGATCACCCGCGGAGCGCGCTGACTCGAGCTGAAGTGGACGACGACGTCGCGGACGCGACCCACCTGGTCACCGAGGGGGTCGAACACGCTCAGCGCGGCCAGGCGTGCGACGAAGACGCGCGTCGTGGAGCTCACGACGCCAAGGCTATCTGGATGAGCGGCGAGTGCCGCGGCGCCACTTCGGTCGACCCTTGAGATGCCATGGGTGCCACGTACGGGTGGTGGCCGGCGTCGAGGCCGGGGCTGCCGCACCGGATTGCTGCGAGTAGCTGCCCGGGCCCTGCAGGGCGTCGCCGTGGGGAGTCAGCGCGTAGACGGTGGCTTCGGTGGCCCACCGTGCGATGATGTCACCGGCGGGGGAGTTGAGCCGGGACGCCTTCAGGGCCGTGGTGGCGACCTCCCAGCTCTGGTCGTCAGGGGTGACCACGCGCGCGCTGGCAGGCACGGTCACCAGCCGTCCGCCGCTGCCCTTGCCGCGGAAGGTCACGGCGAGGTCCGTGGGCAGCACGGGCAGGTTCTGCTCACCGCGACCGGTGACGACGTAGGCCGTGCCGTCCAGCCACACATGCCACGCCGGCCAGGCCCGGTCGCCGGGGACCTCGATCCACAGCAGTCCGGACTTCTTGCCTGCCTCGGCCAGCAGGGCGTTCAGGTCGGTCACGCCGTCGAGCCTACTGCGTTGCCGTTGGGCAAGGTCACCGGCCCGCGGCGGTGACCGGCCGGCACCTGGCTGGGTAACCTTGCCACCATGACTTCTGTGCCTTCCATCCCCGTACGGCCGCTGCGCTCCCGCCGCTCGAACCTGGCGGTTCCCGGCTCCAGCACCAAGATGATCGACAAGGCAAAGGGTCTTGGTGCCGACCAGGTGTTCCTGGACATCGAGGACGCCGTGGCGCCCCTGGCCAAGCCGGACGCGCGCAAGAACATCGTTGCGGCGCTCAACGAGGGTGGCTGGGGTGACACGATCCGGTCCGTGCGCGTCAACGACTGGACGACCCAATGGACCTATGCCGATGTCGTGGAGGTCGTCGAGGGCGCGGGTGCCAACCTGGACGCCATCATGCTGCCCAAGGTCCAGACCCGTGAGCAGGTCGTCGCGCTCGACCTGCTGCTGACCCAGATTGAGAAGTCCACCGGCCTGGAGGTCGGCCGGATCGGAATTGAGGCGCAGATCGAGAACGCGCTCGGGCTCACCAACGTCAACGCCATCGCGGCCGCGAGCCAGCGTGTCGAGACGATCATCTTCGGACCGGCCGATTTCATGGCATCTATCAACATGAAGAGTCTTGTGGTAGGTGAGCAGCCCCCGGGCTACGACGTCGGCGATGCCTACCACCACATCCTCATGTCGATCCTGATGGCCGCACGCGCATACGACAAGCAGGCCATCGACGGGCCGTACCTGCAGATCAAGGACATCGAGGGGTTCCGCCGGGTGGCGGGGCGGTCTGCGGCTCTCGGCTTCGATGGCAAGTGGGTCCTGCACCCCGGTCAGCTCGACCCGGCCAACGAGGTGTTCAGCCCTCGTCAGGGCGACTACGACCGCGCTGAGAACGTCCTTGACGCCTACGACTTCTTCACCTCCGAGGCAGGCGGCAAGATGGGCGCGGTCATGCTCGGCGACGAGATGATCGACGAGGCCTCGCGCAAGATGGCCCTGGTGATCTCGGCCAAGGGCCGTGCTGCCGCCATGATCCGTCAGCAGAGGTGGGAGAAGCCCACCAACTGAGCAGGAGCAGGCGGCTCGGGCATACTCACTCGTAGTACCCGGAACCCACACGTGAGGGCGGCATATCGCAATGGCACGACTGCAGCAGACCGAAGACCTGACCGAAGAGCAGAGCGAACTGCTCAAGCTGGTGCGCAAGTTCGTCGACGAGCAGATCATTCCGGTCGCTATGGAGCTCGAGCGCAAGGACGAGTACCCGGCGCAGATCGTTGAGGGCATGAAGGAGATGGGGATCTTCGGCCTGATGATTCCCGAGGAGTATGGCGGCCTGGGCGAGTCGTTGCTGACCTATGCGTTGTGTGTGGAGGAGATCGCCCGCGGCTGGATGAGCGTCAGCGGCATCATCAACACGCATTTCATCGTCGCCTACATGTTGCTGCAGCACGGCACGGCCGAGCAGAAGCAGAAGTACCTGCCCCGGATGGCCACCGGTGAGATCCGTGGTGCGTTCTCCATGTCCGAGCCGGGCTGCGGCTCCGACGTCGCGGCGATCAAGACCAAGGCCGTGCCCAGCGGTGACGGCCAGTGGACGATCAACGGTCAGAAGATGTGGCTGACCAACGGCGGGACCTCGAACCTTGTTGCGGTACTGGTGAAGACCGACACGGGCGCAGCGTCGGTCTACAAGAACATGACCACGTTCCTGGTCGAGAAGGAGCCCGGCTTCGGCGAGACGGCTCCCGGCCTGACCATCCCCGGCAAGATCGAGAAAATGGGCTACAAGGGCGTCGACACCACGGAGCTCATTCTCGACGGCTACGCCGCGACCACAGACCAGATTCTTGGCGGTGAGCCGGGCAGGGGCTTCTACCAGATGATGGACGGTGTCGAGGTGGGCCGGGTCAACGTTGCCGCTCGCGCGTGCGGTGTCGCGCTGCGGGCGTTCGAGCTGGGGATCGCCTACGCCCAGCAGCGTGAGACCTTCGGCAAGAAGATCGCCGAACATCAGGCGGTGTTGTTCCGCCTGGCGGAGATGGCCACCAAGATCGAGGCCGGTCACCAGATGATGGTCCGGGCTGCCCGTCGCAAGGACTCCGGCGAGCGCAACGACCTCGAAGCCGGCATGGCGAAATACCTGGCCTCGGAGTACTGCGCCGAGGTGGTCGAGGACTCGTTCCGTATTCACGGCGGCTACGGCTACTCCAAGGAGTACGAGATCGAGCGGCTCTACCGTGAGGCGCCGATGTTGCTCATCGGTGAGGGCACGGCGGACATCCAGCGGATGATCATCGGTCGTCGGCTGCTGGAGGACTATGCCCTGCGCGGGTGAGTTGTGTCGCGGGCCGTACCGCTATGCCCGGCAATGCGCGAGGATGTCCTCATGAGCTCTCAACCGAACATGCCAGGGCGGCGGCGGGTCCCTATCGGCGGGCTCATCCTGGACTATCCGATGTCGCTGGGGGCCTACGACAAGTACGAGGATGCCCAGAAGGCGGTCGACTACCTGTCCGACAACGAGTTCGCCGTCCAGAACTGCATGATCGTGGGGACCGACCTCAGGCAGGTCGAGCGGGTGACCGGACGGTTGACGCGCGGGCGGGTTGCCGGGGCCGGCGCGCTGTCGGGGATGTGGATGGGGCTGTTCGTCGGGCTCATCTTCACGTTGTTCGACAAGGCCAGCACGCTGGCGGTGATGTCGACTGTGGCCTTCGGTGCGGCCTTCGGTATCGTCTGGGCCCTGCTGGGCTATGCGGCAACCAAGGGTCGGCGGGACTTCACGTCGGTGAGCCAGGTGGTGGCCACGCGCTACGAGGTGCTGGTGGAGCACAAGTTCGCCGAGCAGGGTCGCGCGTTGTTGGCGAACATGCCCGGCGCTCAGCCCTTCACGGCCTAGCAGCGTGCCGTCGTGACCGGCGACGTGATCTGGCCGGTCTCACGATGAGGTGCCATGGGATACGAGCCGCCCGCGAAGGCGGAGCGGCTCGGAAGCCACCTGGACGTGCCTGCTCCCGAGCCAGGACGAGCTCGGGGTTCAGGCAGGTGCTCACAGCGACCGGCGCGCCCGGGTGGTGTGCTCCAGTCGCACTGCCAAGCCCGCCCAGCTCATCGGCCGCCAGGTGGCGTTTGCCCTGAGGCGATGAGGTGAAGCGAGGCCAACATGTCAGGGCCTCGCTGATGAGATCGGTGCTCGGGGCCGCAACGGCCGCTCAGGTCAGACGCTGGAGGCGCCGCGGTTGAACAAGACGACCAGCTGGCTACCGAGCGCCTTCACGGCGACGATGATGACCAGGGCGATGAGGGAGGCCATCAGGGCGTACTCGACCGCGGTGGCGCCACGCTGCCGGCTCTGAAGTACCACCTGAAGCTTGACCATTCGAGACAACGTGTGAAACACCTCCTGGAAACAAGGATGTCGCGGACAGGCCCATTTTGGGGACATGGCCTGATCTCGGGACATGGCCTAATTTTTCGGGATGTGGTCCATCTTTGCGGAGATGGCTGACCATTGCACCCTGTTTAAGCATGTTTGTCCCGGCCCCTTCGCACAATGGCTGCTCGGCTCGTGCCCCAGCACAAAGGGATGAGAACTGAGATCCGAAATGGTGACTGACAAGGTGCCTCATGTGTGGTAGGAGCTGACGTGCGGCTGCCTGGGCGCGTGGGCGATCCTGTGTCAGCACGGGGTGCGGCACCAGCCGATGGTGTCTCTGCCAGCAGATAGCCGGTCTTGGGACAGGCGGCCGGCGGTCTGCTCAGGGCGTTGACCGTGCTCGCCCGGTCCTGCACCGCCAGCGGTCCCGGGTGCCGCGGGCACGGTGTTGCTGCCGGCCCGCGAGGGTGTGGCCAACGCCCAGATCGCCGCGAGGGTGGGAGCTGCTCTGTAAGGTCCGGTCGCGGCGGGACGACCGTGTGGGTCGTCAGGCAGGCCCGGCTCCAGCGCACTTCACCCGTGACCTGCTCGTCCTGGCTGAACCGGTTCCAATGGTCGTTCGGCGAGCTGGGCGACAAGAGCCTCGGGGCCGGCTACTGCGCAGCCCTGCCCGAGCTGGTCACCTCGACCGAGAAGCACACCGACGTGCACGACCAGATCCCCGAAACCCTCCTGTGGACAGCCTCAGCAGAATCCATCGCTGTCACGGTCCGCGGTGGCCAGCTGCGCTCGACCGCATGGCCGGTCAGTGACCAGAGCCTCTGGTGACCGTCGTCGTGGTGACAGCAGACCCGCCCGGTTGGCCCTGCCCATCGCCCCAGAGCTGGTGGTGTCGACCCGCAGGCGCGGGTCAGCCCGGTAGGCCCACTCACCTGGGGGCGCTGTTCGAACGCGGCTGGACCATCACGCTCTGCCAGCTCAGGGCACTGTTCAGTCTCGGCTCAGTGTCGGCGAGACCGTTGACGACGCCCGTGGTGGGATCTGCGCGCGGGCAATGCACGCCACTGGCTTGGTGGCTCAGCTCTTCCTCAGGCGGGCGATCCAGGCCTCGACGCCGGTCGACGTGCGGGCCATGGCTGCGGAGAGGTTCTCGCAGCCGTCAGGTGTGACCAGGATGTCGTCCTCGATGCGCACTCCGATGCCGCGAAGCTCTGCGGGCACCAAGAGGTCGTCGGCCTTGAAGTAGAGCCCGGGCTCGACGGTGAGGATCATGCCAGGGGCCAGCTCGGCGCCCAGGTACTCCTCGCGACGGGCCAGCGCGCAGTCGTGCACGTCAAGGCCAAGGTGGTGGCTGGTGCCGTGGACCATCCAGCGCCGGTGGTAGTGCCCGTGCTCCTTGTCGAGGGTGGCCTCGACATCGACGCCCTGGGGTAGCAGGCCCCAGGCGTGAAGGTGCTCGGCAATGACCCGGATCGCGGCATCGTGGACGTCGGAGAACTTTGCGCCCGGCTTGACCGCGGCGATCCCTGCCTCCTGTGCGGCGTAGACGGCGTCGTAGACCTTTCGCTGCGCGTCGGAGAACCGGCCGCTGGCCGGCAGCGTCCGCGTGACGTCGGCGGTGAACAGTGAGTCGACCTCGACGCCCGCGTCGAGCAGCAGCAGGTCGCCGTCGGTGATGTCACCGGTGTTCTTGATCCAGTGCAGGGTGTTGGCGTGGTCCCCCGCCGCGCAGATCGAGTCATACCCGACGCCGTTGCCCTGGTGGCGGGCGTGCAGTCCGAACACACCCTCGACCCATCGTTCACCGCGACCGCGCTCGAGTGCCTCGGGCAGGTCGGCGATGACCGCGTCAAAGCCGTTGGCCGTGGCATGGACAGCGTCACGCATCTGCCCAATCTCCCACTCGTCCTTGACGAGTCGCAGTGTGGACAGGAAGTGGGCAAGCTCGTCGTCGCTGTCGCACAGGGCCTGCGACTCGCTGGACTCGTCGGTCTCGGCGACCCCCGCCCTGATGGCGTCGATGGCGGCCGTGAGGTCGCGGTCGGCGTCGCGCACGATCCGGATCGCGGTGGCGCCGACGTCCTTGCCCACAGCGTCGGTGAGCTCGTCGATGTGGCGCGCAGACAGGGCCAGCTCGGCCTCGAGGTCGCCCAGGCCGGGGCGGGCGCCGACCCAGAACTCGCCATAGCGGGAGTCCCCGAAGAACTCCTCGCTGTCGCGGTCGGCCAGCGGTCGGAAGTACAGGACCGACTCGTGCGAGCCGTCCTCGCGCGGCTCGAGTACCAGGACCGCGTCGGGTTCGCGATCGCTGCCCAGGCCGGTCAGGTGGGCGAAGGCACTGTGCGGGCGGAAGATGTAGTCGCAGTCGTTGCTGCGGACCTTCAGACCACCAGCCGGGAAGACGAGCCGCTCACCCGGGAAGGCGGCCGACACCGCGGCACGGCGCAGCGCGGCGTATGGCGCGACCTGTGCCTGCGCGGGCGTGTCCGTTGGTCGGGGAGCCCAGTTGGTGGCTACGAACGAGCGGAACTCGTCGTTGCTGGGGCGGCCACGGTGCTCTGCCTTGTTCTGTTCTTCACTCACCCTCACATCGTGCCATGGTGCTTTCGGCGCTGCGCCACCGCTCTGCAACAGTGCTCTCGTGTCACTGATCCCCCCGACCCGCCTCCGCCGCGGCCCTCTCGCGTGGCGGGCAGGTCGCTTCGGCAGCGGGCCGGGAGGGTGCGCGGGACAGTGGCCCACCCACCGACCTGCTTGGCGCGGCTGGTGTCGGGATGGGTCTGGCCGCAGGCGTCGCCATGGGCACCTACCTGGCCCGGGCCCCTGCGTGTTGGGCTCGATCGTGGCCGCCGACATGCCCTGCGGCGGTCAGTGGGTGACCCCAGGGAGTGAGACTGGTCCCGGGCCGGGACGCCGGTCCCGCCTCGCCCCGTGGATGAGTCTGCTGGCGGGCAGCACAGACGTGAGCAAGGGCACTCGGCGCGCCCCTGCCTTCTGGGCGGCTTGTCGGGCACGATGGCGGTTATGCAATTCGGGCGCAGTTACGAAGAGTTCGACGTCGGCGCGGTCTACAAGCACTGGCCGGGAAAGACGGTCACCGAGTACGACGATCACCTGTTCTGTCTGCTGACGATGAACCACCACCCGCTGCACCTGGACACGAACTATGCCCAGACGACGCAGTTCAGGCAGAACGTGGTGGTCGGCAACTACATCTACTCGCTGCTGTTGGGCATGAGCGTCTCGGACGTCTCCGGCAAGGCCATTGCCAACCTGGAGGTGGAGTCGTTGCGTCACGTAGCCCCGACCTTCCACGGGGACACCATCTATGGCGAGACCACCGTTCTCGACAAGTGGGAGTCGACCTCCAAGGACGACCGGGGCGTGGTCCATGTCGAGACCAAGGGCTACAAGCAGGACGGCACCTTGGTCTGCATCTTCAGGCGCAAGGTCATGGTCCCCAAGAACAGCTATCTGCAGACACGCGGCGGCGAGCACCCTGGCCGTCCGACCTTGGTGGAGCCTGCGGCCAAGGGCTGAGACCAGCGGCGGTGCCCTAATCTTGGGCCATGCTCATCGACCTCCACACGCACTCCACGGTCAGTGATGGCACGGATTCACCGGCAGAAGTCGTGTCCTGCGTCGCCCAGGCTGGTCTGGACGTGTTCGCGCTGACCGATCACGACACCACGATGGGCTGGGACGAAGCCGCCGCCGCCGCAAGGCAGCACGGAATCGCCCTCGTGCGTGGGATTGAGATCTCGTGCCAGCATGAGGGCGTCACCGTCCACCTGCTCGGTTACCTCCAGGACCCGGCCGCTCCAGGCCTGCTCGAAGAGCTGGACCGGTCCAGACTCAGCCGCCGGAAGCGGGCGCAACACATCGTCGAGCTGATGTCGGCAGATCTGGACCTGCACTGGGAGGACGTTCTTGAGCACATCGACCCCGGAGCCACGGTCGGCCGCCCGCACATCGCAGATGCGTTGGTGGCAAAGGGGATCGTTGCCTCGCGTGACCTTGCGTTCGCCAACTACCTGTATGACGGTTCCCCCTACTACGCCGCGCACTACGCGCCCGATCCGGTGGCCGCGGTGCGTCTGGTGGGACAGGCCGGCGGCGTCGCGGTCATGGCTCACCCGTTCGCGAGCAAGCGCGGGCGGGTCGTGGATGACGCCGTCATCGAGGCCATGGCGGCTGCGGGGATGGCCGGTCTGGAGGTGCGCCACCGGGACCATGGCGGCGAAGAGGTGCGTCACGGGCTGGATCTGGCCGCCTCGCTGGGCCTGTTCGTCACGGGCTCCTCGGACTACCACGGTCATGGCAAGCGCAACCTGCTCGGTGAGAACACCACCGATCCCATGGTCCTGGAACGGATCGAGGATCTGGCGACGGGCGTGGAGGTGCTGCGTCCGTGAGCTCCTTGTTCGACGTGCAGCTGTTCAACTCCGTGATCGTGACGCTGCTGGTGATCATGAACCCGCCCGGGGCCGTGCCGATCTTCCTGGCGTTGACGGGGTCACTGACTCACAGGCAGAGGCTGGTCGCGGCGCGGCGCGCCTCGCTGGTGGCCCTGGGGGTGATTGCGGCGTTCGCCCTGTTCGGCCAGCAGCTCCTGACCTACCTGCACATCAGCCTGCCCGCGCTGCAAGGCGCCGGCGGTCTGCTGCTGCTCCTGGTCGCGTTGCAGCTGCTCCTCGGCCAGGAGTCGGGCGTCTCGTCCGACGCCGGGGTCAACGTCGCACTGGTCCCCCTGGGCACACCGATACTCGCCGGTCCCGGGGCGATCGTGGCCACGATGCTGGCGGTGCGACAGGCGAACGGCGTCGGGGGCTTCCTGGCTGTGGCGGTGGCGCTCCTTGCGGCCCTGGCCATCGTGTGGCTGTTCCTGCGTTTCGCCGGTCAGGTGCACCGGCTGCTGCGAGACAGCGGCACGATGCTGGTCACCCGGATCGCTGGCCTGCTGCTGTCGGCCATCGCCGTGCAGATGGTCGCCAACAGCGTCCGAGCCTTTGTCACCACCGGCAGCTAGCCTGCAGCAATGCGTCTGTACTCGGTGAGCCCCAGCAAGCTGCTGGCCTGGCTTGACTGCCCTCGCCGCTACCGCATGCAGTACCTAGACCGCCCCAAGCCCGCTGCACGCCCGCCACGGGCGCACACCTCGGTCGGGGTGGCCACCCATCACGCCTTGCGCGACTTCTGGGACCTGGCACCGGCCGAGCGCACGCCGGCGGCAGTCGAACAGCTGGTAGACCGGTCGTGGATCGACGTCGGCTTCCGCGATCCCGCGCAGTCCACGCAGTGGCGCATTCGCACCACGAGACGAGTCACGGCGTACCTGCGGGGGGTCGACCGCGACCGACAACCCCTTGGCGTCGAGCGCACCGTCTCCCTGCGCACCGAGGGTCTGGCCGTGAGCGGCCGTCTGGACCGCCTCGACGACCGGGACGGCGAGCTGGTGGTGGTCGACTACAAGACCGGCAGGGCCCGGCTGACCGACGACGACGCCCGCACCTCGCTGCCCATGGCGCTGTATGCGGTCGCGGTGGCTGGCATGTTTGGTCGCCCCTGCGAAAGGGTCGAGCTTCACCACCTGGCAACGGGAGAGACACTCGCTCACGTGCACACACCACAGACCCTGCAGCGCAAGGTCGCCGAGGCAGCCTCGATCGCCTCCGACCTGCGCCGGGCCGACGCTGACTTCGCCGAGCTGGGGGCCCGGTCGCCGCTCTTCGAGGCTCGGGTCTCGCCGATCTGCCCGTGGTGCGACTTCCGGGCGCACTGCCCGCAGGGTCAGCGGGCCGGGCCGGAGAAGTCCGACTGGGCGGGGTTGGAGGCCGGCGCCCCTGCAGGTGGCCATCGCCCGCAGTGACGCGGTGACCCTCAGGGTGTGGACTCTAGCCACCTCGGTGCGCTCCAACGTGCGCCCTTGGGTACCTGGAGGTGTCTTGGCAGGTTTCCTTCCCTGGGCCGTGAACCGCTCGCGAAACCTACCGCCTGGGCACCTTCTGCGGTCCGGGGCGGCTCATGGGTCTGCCCGGACAGCTGTGCGGACGGCATCGGGGCCGCGCAGCCACCGGCGAACTCCGCGGTCCCGCTGCTGGCGACATCTGGCCTGACAAGGACTCCCGGGTGTGAGGGTCGGTGCTCCTCGTGGCCGGCCTCCTCGTGGCCCTGGTCGAGGCCGACGGCCAGGCCAACGCCCCGATGTTCGCCCAGGTCGCCATATCTGGCTCATGGCCCGGGTCGTCCTGTTCTGGCCGGCTGGACTCCTTGGACGGGTTGACACGCTTTGCCCCACTTTGTGGTAGGCACCTCCAGCACCTCCGGCCCACCATGGTGAGGGTCCACACACTCCTGGCATGAACGGTGGTGGTCATGGACGTCACATCGCCACGCTGTCAGACTGTGCCCCAACATTGCTGCCCGGGAGGCGTCAACAGTGACTCAGACAACGCGAAACCGCGTGAAGACCGGGCGACCAGCGACGCGCGTGGGCACGATCGTGGCAGTGGCCAACCAGAAGGGCGGGGTGGCCAAGACGACGACGGTTGCCTCGCTCGGGGCGGCGTTCGCCGAGCTCGGCAAGAAGGTGCTGTTGGTTGACCTCGATGCGCAGGCCTGCCTGACGTTCAGTCTCGGAGTTGACCCGGACGAGGTGGACGTGAGCATCAACGAGGTGCTGGTGGCACGTGGTGTCGTGGCGCGGGATGCGATCGTGGCGTGCGCCGACGGCGTCGACCTGATCCCGAGTGTCATCGACCTTGCGGGAGTCGAGGCGCAGCTGCTGCCTCGGCCAGGGCGTGAGTACGTGCTGCGTTCGGTCTTGGAGCCGCTGCGTGTCGACTACGACGTGGTCCTGCTGGACTGCTCGCCTTCGTTGGGTGTCTTGACTCTCAATGCGCTCACGGCATCGCAGGGGCTGATCATCCCGATGCCGTGTGAGATGCTCAGCCACCGCGGGGTCGGACAGCTGCTCGACACGGTCAGCGACGTGAAGGCGATCCTCAACCCCGGGCTGGAGATCTTCGGCATCCTGCCCACGATGTTTGACGGACGCAGCAAGCACTCGCGGGCCGTGCTGGCCGATGTGGGTCAGCGTTACGGCCTGCCGGTGCTCAGCCCGCCGATCCCCAAGACGGTGCGCTTCGCCGAGGCGCCGGCGGTAGGCCGCTCGATCCTTGTCACCTCACGCTCGTCCAAGGGCGCTCAGGCCTACCGCGCGGTCGCTGGCAGTCTCCTGTCCCGCCTCTGAGCGCTCAGACGGTGGCGGCGCCCGCCCCGGCGGAGTCGCCCTGGCCGCCCCTGGTGCGACGACGGTTGCGGTTGCGTCGCGGCTTGGCATCCTCGGCGCTCTTGGGGTGATCGGCGCTCTTCGGGCGATCTGCGAGCGGACGCTCGCGGCCCTCCGGCGAACGTGTGCCGGCCCTGGAAGGTCCACCCGAGCGAGCGCCGCCGCTGCGACCAGCGGAGGATCGGCCACGCTCGGGTGCTCCACCCCTTGAGTTCTTGCCCGTCTCGCCCAGGTCCTCCACCTTCTCCGCCGAGAGGCCCTCACGGGTGCGCCGGGACTTGGGCAGCCGGCCGGTCGCGTTCGCAGGGATGTGCATCTGGGTGAAGAAGTGCTCGGAGGAGGAGTAGGTCTCCTGTGCCTTGGGGATGCCGAGGTCAAGGGCCTTGTTGATCATGCTCCAGCGGTGCAGGTCATCCCAGTCGACGAACGTGACGGCGACACCGGCGTGGCCCGCACGGGCGGTGCGCCCGATACGGTGCAGGTAGGTCTTGTCGTCTTCGGGGCATTGGTAGTTGATGACGTGCGTGACGTTGTCGACGTCGATACCGCGGGCTGCCACGTCGGTGGCGACCAGGACATCGACCTTGCCGTTGCGGAACGCGCGCAGAGCCTGCTCACGAGCCCCCTGACCGAGGTCCCCGTGGATGGCGGCCGCAGCGAAGCCCCGCTCGGCGAGATCGTCGGCGACCTTGGCAGCGGTGCGCTTGGTCCGGCTGAAGATGAGGGTCAGACCGCGGTCCTTGGCCTGAAGCATGCGGGCCAACATTTCGACCTTGTCCATGGCGTGGGCGCGGTAGACGAACTGCGTCACCGCCTTGACGGTGTGACCGTCCTTCTCCTCGCCCATGGCCCGGATGTGGGTTGGCTGGGTCATGTAGCGACGGGCCAGGGCGACGATGGCGCCCGGCATCGTCGCCGAGAAGAGCATCGTCTGGCGGCTGGCGGGTGTCATCGCGAGCAGCTTCTCGATATCGGGCAGGAAGCCGAGGTCGAGCATCTCGTCGGCCTCGTCGAGCACGACGGCCTTGACATATGACAGGTCGAGGTAACCCTGCTTGGCAAGGTCGATGAGCCTGCCCGGCGTGCCGACGACGATCTCGACTCCGCGCTGGAGCGCCGCAATCTGCGGTTCGAAGGCGCGCCCGCCGTAGATGGTCAGGACACGGACGCCGCGAGCCTTGCCGGCGTGCTCGAGGTCGCCGGAGACCTGGACGGCGAGCTCACGGGTGGGTGCCACCGCGAGGGCCTGCGGCTTCCCGGCGGTCTTCAGCGTCGCAAACGCGTCGTCCTTGGGGCTGATCACCCGCTGGATCAGTGGTATGCCGAATCCGAGGGTCTTGCCGGTGCCGGTCTTGGCCTGGCCGATGATGTCATGTCCTGCGAGGGCAACGGCCAACGTCATGGACTGGATCGGAAACGGGTGGATGATGCCGGCGCCGGCCAGTGAGGCCACGATCTCGGGGTGAACGCCGAAGTCGGCGAAGGTGGTTACCGGCGGCGTGGCAGCGGTCTGGGCGGCGTCTGGGTCTGTGGTGGGTTCTTCGGTCGTCATGAATTTCTCTCGGTCGGGCGAGGGCCACACACACGTGTCCGAAGGGCTCGGCGGGATGCAGGCCACGCTGCAAAGCGGGCCGATCGGAGTTCTTCGTGGGTGCAGCGCAGTCTCACTGGCTGCTGATTTGTGCCGACCGGGCACCGATGTCAGAACCCAGTCTAGCGGTGAGCACTACTGTGTGCGTTCATGGACGATCACGAGCAGCAAGGACCCCCTGGAGAGGCACCCGAGGGCGGGGCTGACCAGGGCGAGGGTTCCGATGTCGCCGGCGATCCGTTCTTCGATGACCCCACCTATCGCGCCGCGGTCGTCGACCTTCTCGGAGCGCTGGCCTACGGCGAGCTGACGGCCTTCTCGCGACTGGCCGCCGATGCCGAGATGGCTCCCAACCAACCGGCCAGGGCCGCTCTGGCACGGGTGGCTGTGGCCGAGTTCCACCACTACGAGGCGTTGACCGCCCGGCTCACCGAGATGGGCGTGGACCCGGATGTGGCGATGGAGCCATTCATCGCCCCAATCGACGGGTTCCACGACCGCACCAAGCCCACCGGCTGGCTGGAAGGCCTGGTGAAGGCCTACGTGGGCGATGGCATCGCGACGGACTTCTACCGCGAGATCTCGGCGTACGTGGATCCCTGGACCCAGGCACTGGTCCATTCGGTGGTCCAGGACGTGGGGCAGGCCGAGTTTGCGGTCAAGGCGGTCCGGGAGGCCATCGAGGCCGACCCCAAGGTGGCTGGACGCCTCGCGCTGTGGGGCCGTCGCCTGGTCGGCGAGGCGCTGTCCCAGTCTCAGCGCGTGGCCGTCGAACGCGATGACCTGGCCAGCCTGCTGGTGGGCGGCAACAACCGCCCCGGTGCCGACCTGGCCGAGATGGGGCGGATGTTCTCCAGGCTCACCGATGAGCACATCCGCAGGATGGGCAAGCTTGGGCTGAACCCCTGACTGAGGTCGCCGTGGGGCGGGTCAGATCGTGCCGAACCCCACGGAGCCCTTCTTGGCCGCACCGAGGTCGACGTAGCCGATCGTGGCCACCGGGACGATCACGCGCCGTCCCGAGTCGTCGACCAGGCTGAGCAGTCCGCCCTCCGTCAACGCCTCGGTCACCAGGGCCTCGACCTCCTCAGGGGACTGTGCGGACTCAACCACGATCTCGCGCGCGACGTTCTGCACGCCGATCTTGACCTCCACGGGAAAGCCTTTCGTCAGAGTTTGATGTCAGGGGCGATCATCTGTGACGCCAGGCCTCATGCCCGCACGTCGTCCTTGCTCGAAGGCTAACCTGCGTCGGGGCCAGATCCTTCCCGCTCGATTTTGGGAAAGCCTCCCAGGCCACGCCAGGACAAGGTCGCCACCAGACGGGCCGCCTCGTCGCGGGGAATCGACGAGCCTTGCGAGAGCCAGAAGCGCGCGCAGATCTGGGCCATGCCCGACAGTGCCATGCCCAGCAGGTGGGCCTCGGCGTCGGGCAGGTCGGTGTCCTCCTTGATGACGTCGGCGATGGCCTCGGCCGAGTCCTGGGAGACCTTGTCGACTCGTTCGCGTACTGCAGCCTCGTTGGTCAGGTCGGACTCGAAGACCAGGCGGAACGGTGCGCCGTCACGATCGACGAACTCGAAGTAGGCGCCGATGGTGGCCGCGACGCGCTGCTTGTTCTCCGTGGTGGACGCCAGAGCCGCCCGGATCAGATCCAGGAGCTCACCGGAGTGCTGGTCGAGCAACGCCAGGTACAGATCGAGCTTGCCCGGGAAGTGCTGGTACAGAACGGGTTTGGAGACGCCGGCACGGTCAGCGATGTCGTCCATCGCCGCGGCGTAGTAGCCGGACTCGACGAACACCTCCTGGGCGGCCTTGAGCAGCTGCGCCCGACGTGCAGAGCGAGGCAGCCGCACGCCGCGGCCGCGGGTGTCAGGGCGTACCGGCACTTGGTGACTCCTTCCTACGGCCGACCAGGGACCGATGTGCGGGCGCGGTGACGCGACATCCGCACGGTTGTGCGACACGCGCAACGCATCTTACGCGGGAGTAACCTCGCCAGCATGGGTCTTGCGCCACTCGTCGAGCCAGCAGCGCCGTTGTCCACCCGCGAGGTCGAGCGCTACGCCCGGCACGTGCTCATACCCGAGGTGGGCATGCAGGGTCAGCGCCGTCTCAAGAACGGGCGGGTGCTGGTCGTGGGCGCGGGGGGGCTGGGGTCGCCGGCGTTGATGTACCTCGCGGCGGCCGGGGTGGGAACCATCGGTGTGGTGGACGCTGACGTGGTGGAGCTGTCGAACCTTCAGCGGCAGGTGGTTCACGGAGTCGGCGACGTCGGCCGGTTGAAGACCGAGTCCGCCGCGCAGACGCTGGCGTCGGTCAACCCGTTAGTGCACGTCGTGCGCCACGATGTCCGGATCGACTCGACCAACGCCCTGCAGATCATCGCCGACTACGACCTCGTCGTGGACGGGACGGACAACTTCCCGACCCGGTATCTGCTCAACGACGCGTGTGTTCTGTTGGGCAAGCCAGACGTATGGGGGTCGATCTACCGCTTCGACGGTCAGATCAGCATCTGGTGGGCTCAGCACGGCCCCTGTTACCGGTGCGTGTTCCCGCAGCCGCCGCCACCGGGTCTGGTGCCATCGTGCGCCGAGGGTGGGGTGCTCGGGGTCCTCTGCGCAGCCATCGGATCCATTCAGGCGGCTGAGGCCGTGAAGCTCATGGTGGGCATGGGGGATCCTCTGGTCGGCCGGTTGATGGTCCACGATGCGCTGCGACAGAGCTGGGACGTCCTGACCGTGGGCAAGGATCCGGAATGCGCCGTGTGCGGTGAGCGCCCGACGGTCACTGAGCTGGTGGACTACGAAGGCTTCTGCGCAGCGGTACCTCCCGATGGCGGTGGAATTCCGGGCCGCTTGGTCCCAGCCGAGGCGGCCACAGTTCCCCTCATCTCCGCGCGAGAGCTGGCGCATCGGCTGTCCGGGGCCGGCTCCGCGGCCGATGTGCTGCTGGTCGATGTGCGCGGGAGCCAGGAGCGGGCGATCGCCAGCATCCCAGGGGCACAGGCGATCTATCTTGACGAGTTTCGTTCCGGGGCAGCGGTTTTGCAGATTCCCTTCGACCGGCCGGTGGTCATCTACTGCCGGGTGGGCAGCCGCTCGGAGGAGGCCTGCCGGATCCTGATCGGGGCTGGTCACCCGGACGTGAGCAGTCTGCAGGGCGGGGTGCTCGCATGGGTCCGCGACGTCGACTCCGCCCAGCCGAGCTACTGAGCCGACCCTTGAACCCTTGAACCCTTGAACCCTTGAACCCACAGCCTGCGACACCCCCCGAGAACCCCGGGTACGGGTCGAGCGCCGAGGACCTGCCCGACTTCGCGGAGGCGGTGCTCGCCGTCGTCGACCAGATCCCGGCGGGGATGGTCCTGGCCTATGGAGACGTCGCCGAGCTGCTCGGCCACGGCGGCCCTCGCCGCGTCGGGTCGGTGATGTCGCGCTACGGCTCATCGGTGACCTGGTGGCGGGTGACACGCGCGAACGGCCAGGCTCCCCGGCATCTGCTTGACGAGGCGCTGGCGCACTGGCGCGCGGAGGGGACCGCGCTGGTGGGGGGCACTCTGGGCGGGCGCCGGGTGGATATGGCACGGGCCCGGTGGGACGGCGAGGCCGGTTTGGGCGGACCGACCGCGGCGTCCACCGGAAAGCGGTAGACATTATCCCCGACGTGGTCGACAGAACATGAGGATTTGGTCCGTTTGGGGTAGTCTCCTTCCCGTAGTTGCTGTGCATCGCACGTCTTGAACGCTTGCGGCCTTGTGCCGGGGGTGCGCTTTGTTCCAGTCTGGAGCGGACGACGAACACCGCGACGATCGGCCCGGCACTCGGGATCGACAAAGCGCTCTTGGAGGAAGAAAAAGTTATGGCAACTGGCACCGTGAAGTGGTTCAACGCTGAAAAGGGCTTCGGCTTCATTGCTCCCGAGGACGGCAGCGCCGACGTGTTCGCGCACTACTCGGCCATCGCCAGCAGCGGGTACCGCTCGCTCGACGAGAACCAGAAGGTTGAGTTCGACATCACCCAGGGCCCCAAGGGCCCGCAGGCGGAGAACATCCGCCCGCTCTGATCTGATTTCGCAGAACCTTTTCTGCGCCACCAGTGCCCCGGCCTTGCAGCCGGGGCATTGGTGTGTTCGCCGGCTGGGCCGAGCCTGTCGCGGACCCTGTCGTTGCACCGTGATGGAATCAGCCGGTGCTGACGTTGCGAAGGGCGCCCAGTCTGGCCACCCAGGCCCTGAGCCTGGATGATGCACAGGCTGCGGTGCTCGCCCATTGCAGCACCGACGGACCGGTGCTGCGGGTGCTGGGCGCCCCGGGCACGGGCAAGACGTCCACCGCCATCGAGGTCGTCGTCGACCGGGTCCGCGCCGGTCGGGTCGCGCCCGACCAGTGCCTGGTCCTGACGGCCTCCAGGACCGCAGCCGCCGATCTGCGCGAACGCATCACCGCCCGGATCGGCGGCACCACGACCGAACCACTGGCGCGGACCCACCAAGCCCTCGGGTTCGCCATCCTGCGCCAGGCGGCCGCGCTGCGCGGAGCCCCCAACCCCCGGCTGCTCAGCGGGCCTGAGCAGGACCTCATCCTGCGAGAGCTCCTCGCCGGCCATGCCCTGGGCGAGGGCAAGGCCCCGCGCTGGCCCTCGCACTTGCAGGCCGCACTGGCCACCAGAGGGTTTCGCACCGAGCTGCGGGATCTGCTCATGCGAGCTGTCGAGCGCGGACTGGGCGCTGGCGACCTGGCCGCTGCGGGTCTGGCCCATGATCGACCCGACTGGGTTGCGGCTGCACAGGTTCTGGCCGAGTACGACGAGGTCACGGCCCTGTCCCAGCCGGGTTCCTACGACCCGGCGTCGATCCTGGGCGCAGCCGTCGACCTGCTCCAAGGGGACCAGCAGGCACGTGAGCGCCTGGCGTCCTGGCTGCGCCTGATCGTCGTCGACGACGCCCAGGAGCTCACGCCCGCCGCGGCCCGGCTCCTGCAGGTCGTCCGCAGCCCACACATCGACCTGGTCCTGCTCGGTGACCCCGACGCTGCCGTCCAGACCTTCCGCGGCGCCGACCCGACCATCCTGGGCGCGGACTACAACCGATTTGGTCACGGTCCCACGATCACGCTCACCACGTCATACCGCCAACCTGACGCGTTGCGTGAGGTGACCCGGCGGGTGACCCGGCGCATCGGCGCAGTCGGCGGTGGAGCTCACCGCCGGCTCGAGCACGTCCCGGCGGGCGGGCGCGCGGATGTCCGCCTCGTGCGGGCGACCTCACAAGAGGCGGCGCTGATCGCCGCAGAGCTGCGCTCGGCTCACCTGCTGGAGGGTGTGCCGTGGTCGCAGATGGCCGTGATCGTGCGGGGGCAGGGTCGCACCAGCACCCTGCGTCGAGTGCTCATGGCCGCCGGCGTGCCCGTGTCGGTGCCGTTCGCGCAGGTCCCCGTGCGAGACGAGGTGGCGGTGCGTCCCCTGCTGGCGCTGCTAGATGTGGTTCTCAACGTGGCGATGGGCCGGCCGGACCCCGTCGACCCCCAGACCGCGGTCGATGCGGTGCTCTCCCCGATCGGTGGAGCCGACGCCATCGGGCTGAGGCGGCTGCGCCGGGCACTGCGACAGGGCGAGCTCGACAGCGGGGGTGGGCGCTCCAGTGAGGAGCTGCTCGCCCGCGCTCTCGTAGCGCCGAACACACTCGGGATGCTGGGTCCCGAGGGTGCGCCTGCTCGCCGGGTTGCCACAGCGATCGCTGCGGGGGTGAGGGCTGCCCGCACGCTCGCCGGCTCGCGTTGGGCGCCGGGCGTGACCGCCGAGAGTGTGCTGTGGGCGATGTGGGAGGCCACCGGGCTTGGCCCGAGCTGGCGCCGGGTGGCTCTGGGTGGCGGCCTCTCGGGTGCCCGCGCCGATCGCCACCTCGACTCCGTGGTCGCCTTGTTCGATGCCGCGGCAAAGTATGTCGACCGGTTGCCCCAGATGGGGCCTTCGGAGTTCCTCGAGCACATTCGCGGCCAGGACGTCGCCGGTGACACCCTCGTGGCCCACGCCCCCAGCGACGACACCGTCTCGCTGCTCACCCCTGCGGGCGCGGCCGGACGTCAGTGGCGCTTCGTGGTGGTCGCGGGCGTGCAGGAGGGAGTCTGGCCCGACCTGCGTCTGCGGGGGTCCTTGCTGGGCTCGCAGCGGTTGGTCGATGTCATCACCGGGCGAGGGCAGTCGTTGCGCGCTGCGCAGGCGGCAGTGCGTTATGACGAGACTCGGCTCTTTCTGGTCGCCGTCAGCCGCGCGTCCGAGCGGCTGCTGGTCACGGCTGTGCGCAGCCCGGACGAGCAGCCCTCGGTCTACCTGGACATCGTCGACCCGCCGCAGGAGTCCGACGACGGGGGTGAGCTCAGACCCTTCACCGAGGTGCCGCGCCCAATGACGCTCAGGGGGCTGGTGGCCGAGCTGCGCCGAGAGGTGGTCCTGAGTTCGACTGCAGGTGAGCGGCATGCCTGCGCGGCCCAGCTGGCCGCTCTGGCGGCCGGGGGGGTCGCCGGCGCCGACCCGGCCTCGTGGTGGGCACTGACGTCGTTGAGCGATGACCGACCGTTGCGCGCCGAAGGCATGAGTGTCCCGGTGTCGCCATCACGGATCGAGAGCTTCACAGACTGCGGCCTGAGATGGTTGTTGTCGGCCTGCGGCGGGGACGGCCCGAGCGTCGGGGCAGCCAACATCGGCACCCTGATCCATGACATCGCCGCCCAGCTCGGTGACGTCGACGAGGCGACCATGCGGGCAGAGGTCGACCTCCGCTGGGGCCGGTTGGGCCTGCCTGAGGGCTGGTTGTCGCGACGACAGCGGTCCGAGGCCCAGGCGATGGCAGCCCGGCTGGCCCGCTACTTCGAGGAGTCCGCGACCAGTGGCTGGGAACGCATCGGGGTCGAGCTCGACCTGCGGGTCGAGCTCGGGCGTGCGGTGCTGCGAGGCCGAGTGGACCGCCTAGAGCGTCACGGCGACGGTGCTCTGCGGGTCGTCGACCTCAAGACAGGCTCCGGCAAACCCACCACGGCCGACCTGCTGCGCAACGCCCAGCTCGGTGCCTACCAGGCAGCGGTCGAGCACGGGGCGTTCGCCGAGCACGGTACCGTCTCGGCGGGAGCCGCCCTGCTGCAGGTCGGCAAGGCCGCCGGGGTCAGGACCACGCTGCAGCAGCAGGGGCCGTTGTCGGCGGACGACGATCCGAGGTGGGCCGACGTACTGGTGACGGAGGCGGCCGAGGGCATGGCCGGCAGCGACTTCCTGGCCACCATCGGCCCGGTGTGCAGCTTCTGCGCGGTCAGGTCCAGCTGCCCGGTCCAACCCGAGGGCAAGGTGATCTGAGTGCAGCACCGGGCAGCACTGGCCCGTCCCATGAAATACTCAGCCCGCTCGATTGCCAAGGCCCTGGGCAACCCGGCGCCGACCGCCGAGCAGCGCGCCGTGATTCAGGCGCCGATGCGTCCGCTGCTGGTCGTGGCTGGCGCGGGCTCGGGCAAGACCGAGACGATGGCCTCACGAGTCGTCTGGCTGGTCGCCAACGGCCAGGTCGAGCCTGACCAGGTTCTGGGGCTTACCTTCACACGCAAGGCGGCCACCGAGCTCGCCGAGCGCATCGCGCGGCGCCTGCGCCGGCTGCGTCACGTGGGCCTGTGGACCCCCACCCTGGAGCAGGACGGCGCCGAGGTGCTCGGTGGCACACCCACGGTGTCGACCTACCACTCGTATGCCGGTCGTCTGGTTCGTGAGCATGCGCTGCGCCTGGGGGTGGAGCCCGAGTCACGTCTGCTGTCCGAGGCAGCCGCCTGGCAGCTCGCGGCCGAGGTGGTCGAGCGCCACGACGGACCGATGCACGAGGTTCCGTTTGCGGGGTCGACCATCATCCACGCCGTTGTCGACCTGGCCGGTGAGATGGCCGAGCACCTGCTGGTGCCCGCGGACCTGGCCACGTTGATCGACCGTTTCGAGGACAGGGTCTCGGCTCTTCCCAAGGGGGCCAGCCGTGCCCGAGGTTTGCCCAAGGTGGTGGCCGATACGATGACCGCCCTGAAGGCGCGTCGTGCGGTTCTGCCGCTGGTCGATGGCTACCTTGAGCTCAAGCGCAGCCGGGATGCGCTCGACTTCGCTGACCAGATGGCGCTGGCGGCCACGCTTTCGCGGGCCTTCCCCGACATCGGTTCGATGGAGCGCCAACGGTTTCGGGCCGTTCTGCTGGACGAGTTCCAGGACACTAGTGAGGCTCAGCTGGTGCTGCTCAGGCACCTGTTCGTCGCCGCCGGTGAGTCAGTGCCGGTCACCGCGGTGGGCGACCCCAACCAGTCCATCTACGGTTGGCGCGGGGCGAGTGCCACGACCCTGACCCGTTTTCCCGGTGAGTTCGCCGATGCCGGCGGGGAGGCGCACGTGCTTCCGCTGTCCACGAGCTGGCGCAACGACAACGCCATCTTGTCGGCTGCCAACATCACCTCGGGTCCGCTGCGGGCCAAGTCGCCCGTCGAAGTCCAGGTGCTCCGTGCGCGCGTCGATGCCGGCAGCGGGCAGCTGATCGCGGCCCGGCTGCTCACCACCGAGGCCGAAGCCGAGTATCTGGCCGGCTGGATCGCCCACCACTTTCTGGATGCCAGCGCCCGTCCCACCGGAGTCTCGGCAGCGGTGTTGTGCCGCAAGCGTTCTCAGTTCGCCGCCGTCATCGAAGCCCTCGAGCGTGCTGGTCTGCCGGTGGAGGTGGTGGGGCTTGGCGGGCTGCTGAGCACGCCCGAGGTCTGCGACATCGTGGCGCTGCTCTGGGTGGTCCAGGACCCCACCCGTGGCGACCAGCTGATGCGGTTGCTGACCGGGCCGCTGTGCCGGCTGGGCGCCGCCGACCTGGACGGGCTCGGGGCCTGGTCCCGCCTCCTGCAGCGCCGCCACGCGGCCCGTTCCCATGCCACCGGCTCCCCGCCGGCTCTGGCCCAGGTCAAGGATCAGGCTCCCGACAGCGTCGATCGCCTCAGCATCGTTGAGGCGCTGGACGAGCTTCCGTCGGCGCACTGGACCGGTCCGGACGGCTCCCGTATCTGCGAGGTGGCGCTGCATCGCCTGCACGGGCTGCGTGAGGCGATCCGGCGGTTGCGCTCGCTGACCGGGATGCCCCTGGCTGACCTGGCCGGCGAGGCCGAGCGGGCTCTGGGTCTGGATATCGAGGTGATGTCGCGGCCGGAGCACACGCCGACAACGGCCCGTGCCCATCTCGACGCGTTCGCGGACGTGGCTGCCAGCTTCTCCAGCTCCGCGGATCGGCCCACGCTCGGCGGCTTCCTGTCCTGGCTCGATGCCGCCCAGGCGCAGGAGCGGGGGTTGGACAAGGGGTACATCGAGGTGTCCACCGACGCCGTCCAGGTGCTCACCGTGCACGCCGCAAAGGGACTGGAGTGGGACGTCGTGGCCGTCCCCGGGCTCGTCGAGGGCTCGTTCCCTGCGCGCTCGAGCTCGACCACGTCGTTCAGGAACGGCCAGTGGAGGATGAGCCCGCCCACCGACAAGGGCTGGTTGGGGGGCCTGTCCGGCGTCCCCTACGACCTGCGTGGGGACCGCGACGGTCTGCCGGTGCTGGCCTGGAAGTCGGCCCCCGACCTAGCGGCATTGCAGGACGAGGTCAGTGACTTCATCAGCGCCGGGGGCGAGCACGGCATTGACGAGGAGCGACGGCTGGCCTACGTCGCGTTCACCCGGGCTCGCCATGAGCTGCTGCTGAGCGCGCCGGTGTGGGCCGACCCCACCACCCCGCGGATCACCTCACGTTTCCTGACCGAGCTGGTTGACCATCCTGACCTCGGCCTGCGACCCCACACGTGGGAGCCGTTGCCCGGGCGGGACGGTGACACCGAGCCCACCAACCCGCGCCACAGCGAGCCGGTGCGCGCGATCTGGCCGGCGGATCCGATGGCCGCCCGGCGCGCACGGCTCCGCGACGCCGTGCACGGGGTGCTGGACGCGATGGTTGACCTGACGTCGCGCGACCTTCACGAAGGGCCCGAGCCCGTCGGGCAGGTCGCTCTCCAGGCATCGGGGGTAGCGGGTCGCGAACGCGAGCTGGCGATTCTGCTGGCCGAACGCGACCGCGTGTCCCGTCCCCGTGACATCGAGGTCAGGGTCCCGCGACATCTGTCCGCATCCGCCGTGGTGTCGTTCGCTGCTGATCCGCAGGCGTTCGCTCGTGATCTTTGCCGGCCGATGCCGTCGGCTCCGGCGCTCGCGGCCCGTCGCGGTACCGCCTTTCACGCCTGGGTCGAGCAGCACTTCGCCCGGGCCGCGTTCGTCGACCTGCTCGACCTGCCGGGCAGCGCCGACGACGACCCCGCAGACGACGAGGAGCTGCCACGGATGAAGGAACGGTTCCTGGAGAGCCCATGGGCCCACCGCAGTCCGGAGGCCATCGAGATCGCCATCGAGACGACCGTGGCGGGGATGGCGATCCGGGGTCGCATCGACGCCGTCTTCCCCCGTCCGGGCGGCGGGTTCACCGTTGTGGACTGGAAGACCGGCACCAGAGCGTCCGGCGACAAAGCCAGGGTTCGTGTTGTCCAGCTGGAGGCGTACCGGCTGGCCTTTGCCCGTCTCCGAGGACTGAGGCTGGATCAGGTCGATGCGGCGTTCTACTACGCCGGCACGGGCGAGACCGTGTTTGCCCAGCTGCTCGATCAGGAACGGCTTGCGACATTGTTGGAGTCGATCCCGGGCTAGAAGTCACCCGATGAGGGCTAGGCCGGGCGTCCGCCATGGCGCGATCCTGAAAGGACGGGACCTATGTGTCGACGTGCACCAGGTGACGGCGGCACTGGAACCCGAGCTGGTCAAAGGCGCCCGGCAAGCATGGCCGACCCGGCGGGCGAGGGTACGACCACGCTCGCGGTGACCGATCAGATGGGACTCGCCCCTGAGGTGGCCGACACGCTCGGATCTCGTGGACCGTGGTCAGGTCGTTGAGCCGGGAGTGCCCGGGCAGCTGTTCACGGCAGCCTCCGTCCCGGTGTGCGGGGGTTCCTGTATTCCGGTGGCCTAACCGAGATGCGTCGTTGATGGGTCGTGCACGAGGGGGCCGCGGCCATCCAGCTCGGCCTCATCAAAGCGCCCTGCCACGTCGGCGTGGTCAGTGACGTCGTGGTCAGTGACGTCGTGGTCAGTGAGGTTGGGCACGTTGGGGACGACTTGCACGCTCGGAGCGGTCGGCACCACGGGCTCTTCGTCCGGCTCGTGATCGAGGGCGTGGGCGTCCAGTTGGCGCAACCTGCCAGCGCACGCCTCGATGCCACGATGGTCCTTGGAACCGACCGCGCTCAGCAGCCTGGACACCAGCTTGAGCTCACCGGCCAGCCTGGCCCGGCGTTGAAGGTACTTGTCGGGCCGGTCGACCCGGGTGTGCGCGTATGCCTCGAGCACGGAGTCGAGAGCTGCGGGGGTTGCTTGGGTCACCAGTGTGGCGAAGTCGTCCGCCGGATCCGCGACCTGGGCGTTCTCCCAGCCAGTCAGCCCGCGGATACGACCAGTTGCGGCATCATCGTCATCGTCGAAGACCGCGAGAATCTCGTCGCCGGTGAGGTCGCCGTGGGTGGGAGTCGGCGCGAACCGCCACAGCGACACGTCCTCCAGAGATCGTTCCCAGCGGGAGAGCAGCGCGGTAGGCACGTGTCCGGTCGCAGCGGCCCGGTCGAGGTCTGACAGGCGGCGGGTCCGATAGGTGTCTGGGTCGTAGGACGGGAGCCCGGCTTCGTCGCACAGTGCCAGGTCGACGTTGTGCAGCGCGCCCAGCGCCCGGCCCACCTCGGCCGCGATTCCCGGTCCGCCGGGCAGATGCGCGAAATCCAGGGGGCGCCCGGCTATATGCGGGTAGACCACAGCGCGGCCGCCTTCCTTGAGAGCCACGAAACCCTTAGGCGCCGGGACCGAGAACGGCAGCCGGCGCGACAACAGCCCGAGCAGCGCTACCGAGACATCCATCTGCGCCCCGGCGGCGGCCGACATCGGCGCGCGCACCACCCAACGGCGATGCTGCGTGTCGTGGATGAAGGCCACCTCGAAGCGACGTCCATGGAGCTGCACGACACCCTCGACGGCCGCGGGGTCGAGTCCCGGTACGGCAGCGCTGGCGAGTGCGGCGAGGGCAAGGGGAGTGCGGGTCACCCTGACACCGTATGTCGAGTGCGCCCCATAGGCTGGAAGGCGTGAGCTGTTCTTCGAAAACTTTGCGCGATTTGTCCCTCGCGCGCGGCACGCTGGACCGCGTCGGCCTGCGGCGCAAGGACCCCGCACTGTTGCCTTCGCTGCTCATGGACCCCCTGACCCGGATCGTGGAGCTGGTTGCGGGCCGGGCACAGGTCATCGAGTCCGATCGAGGTTGCTCACTGCTTATGCGTTCGCCCGCAGAGCGGGACGCGTTCCGACTGCCGGTGTTTCTGGGGCGCGACGGCCTCGGCACGGCATACGTCGGAGTGGTGGGCGAGGCCCAGGAGGTGTCCGGGGCCTCGCCGTGGCGGACCCTGCGTGAGGTGGGGGTCCTGCTCTCAGACAGGGACGCAGGCTTGTTCGCCACTTTGCAGGGACTGGCCAACTGGCACGCCACGCACATCCACTGCCCCTTGTGTGGTGCCATGACAGAGCCCGAACAGTCGGGCTGGATCCGGCGTTGCACGCAGGACGGCACCGAGCACTACCCGCGCACCGACCCGGCCGTGATCATGGCTGTTACCGACGATGCCGACCGGCTGCTGCTGGCCCGTAGTCCTCACTGGCGCCAGGGGCGGCTCTCGGTGCTGGCCGGCTTCGTGGAACCGGGGGAGTCTCTTGAGGCGGCGGTGGCGCGGGAAGTTTTCGAAGAGGTCGGCGTGGTCGTGGGACAGGTGCGCTACTTGGGCAACCAGCCGTGGCCGTTCCCGTCCTCGTTGATGGTGGGCTTCACCTCGCGCGCCGTTGACCCGACGCTGCATCTGGACCAGCAGGAGATCGTCGAGGCGGTGTGGGTAAGTCGTGAGGGGCTGCGCGAGATGGTGCGGGAGGGGCGTTTCGCCATCTCGCCCACCGTCTCGATCGCCCGACGCATAATCGAGCACTGGTACGGCGGGGTGATCGATCAAGAGGTCGAGCCAACCACCCCGGTTCGTCCCTAGAGGGACCCCGAACACGAGCCTGGGCTTGGTTGGGCGTCAGCGCCCCCGGCCTGCCGGGTGGTCGGTCAAGGGGCGTAGGTGCGGCTAGTCGCGATGTGGCCGAACGGCCGATGCGTGGACCAAGGTAAATAGATAGTCTTATTTTGGTATAGGAATCGTCAAGTCAGATTGGTCAAGTCAGTGTCCGCAGGACCCACAGGTTTCGCCACAGGCAGCAGAAGATCGGAAACACCCGCAATGGCACTGGACGCGAAATTGGTCGCCCTGGCCGCCGCGCGCAACATCGGCGCGCTGGCGACCATGAAGCGTGACGGCCGCCCGCAGCTCTCGTCGGTCAACTTCACGCTCGACCCGGCCGCGGGGATGGCCCGGATCTCCGTGGTCGACGACCGGGCCAAGGTGCACAACCTGCGCCGCGACCCCCGCGCCTCAATCTTTGTCACCAGCCCCGACGGCTGGACCTATGCCGTGCTTGAAGGGACAGTCGAGCTGTCAGCGGTGGCCGCGGCCCCCGATGACGACACCGTCGAAGAGCTGATCGAGGTCTTTCGAGCCATCCGGGGTGAGGACCATCCCGACTGGGAGGAGTACCGCACCGCAATGGTGGCCGATCACCGCTTGGTGGCCAGGCTGCATGTCGAGCGCGCCTATGGTCTCGTCAGACCGAGTTAGCCCAGAGCGCAACGCTGTCACTGGGCGCCGTCAGACCAGCCGCTGTCGAACTTCGGCCATTGACGGGTTAGTGGCGGCGCTGCCGTCAGGGAACACCACGGTCGGCACCGTCTGGTTGCCACCGTTGACGCTCATGACGTAGTCGGCGCTTGCCCGATGATCTTGGATGTCGATCTCGGTGTAGGCGATCCCCTCCCGGTCCAGCGCCTTCTTGAGCCCGCTGCAGTAGCCACACCATGGCGTGCTGAACATCGTGATGGTGCCGGCGGAGGGCAGGGCGGGGGCCGCGGACATACGAGATCTCCTCAAACGTCAGTCAATGGGTGCTCTCGTCAACGGCGACAGGCCCCATTTCCTTCCACCACGACGTTGAGCAGGAAGTTGAGGTTGTGTCGGACATCGCCCGATGCTGCCTCCAACCAGGACCGTGCCCAGAAGACTCCTTTGGACGGCGGCAGCCGACTTCTGGACCGCCAAGGGTTCCGGGTGCTCACCAGCGAGGCGCTCAAGGCCAAGTTGCGGTGGTTCGCCGTGCTCGCGCTGAGGGAACGTCCATGGCCATGGCGTGGTTGGCCGCCCATTCCTCAATCATCGCTGGGTGACCGGCCGATTGGCGTGTGGTGTCGACGAACTCGGTGTGCGGGCATCGGAGCATCTGTCGGCCGGGTCTGAGAGGATCGGAGGCGATGTCCCTGCCACCCAGCCAAACGAAAAGCCAGCCGAGCGCCACCCCGACGGCCGACGAGATCCTCGATGCCCTCGACCCCGAGCAGCGTCAGGTGGCCATGTCGTCCAGCGGGCCGATGTGCGTTCTTGCCGGCGCCGGCACCGGCAAGACCCGGGCCATCACCCACCGCATTGCGTACGGCGTGCTCAGCGGCGCTTACCAGCCGCAGCGCGTGCTGGCCGTCACCTTCACGGCCAGGGCGGCAGGTGAGATGCGAACTCGGCTGCGCGATCTGGGTGTCCCCGGTGTTCAGGCCCGGACCTTTCACGCCGCGGCCTTGCGGCAGCTCCACTACTTCTGGCCCCAGGCGATTGGTGGCGCGGCACCAGAAGTGTTGCCACACAAGGCATCCGTGGTTGCCGAGGCTTGCTCGCGACTGCGCCTGCAGGTCGACCGCGTGGCGGTGCGCGATCTCGCGGCAGAGGTCGAGTGGGCCAAGGTCAATATGCTCACTCCCGAGACGTACGCCGCCGCCGCACGTCGTGGGGGCCGTGACCCTGCCGGCTTGGACGCCACAGCGATGGCCCGGGTGCTGCAGATCTACGAGGAGGTCAAGGCAGACCGAGGGGTCATCGACTTCGAGGACGTGCTGCTGCTTACCGTCGCCATCCTCGCCGAGCGTGAAGATATCGCCGCCGCGGTGCGCTCGCAGTACCGCCACTTCGTCGTCGATGAGTACCAGGACGTCAATGCCCTTCAGCAACGGCTGCTTGACCTGTGGGTGGGTGAACGCGACGACGTGTGCGTGGTCGGGGACGCGGCCCAGACGATCTACTCCTTCACCGGTGCGACGCCCAGGCATCTGCTGGAGTTCCCGCGCCGCTACCCGCATTCGCAGGTGGTCCAGCTGGTGCGCAACTACCGGTCGACCCCGCAGATCGTCGCCCTGGCCAACCTCCTGGTGCGGGTCGCTCACGGGAAGGCCGGCACGTCCAGAGCCCACCCGCTCCAGCTTCGCGCGCAAGGGCAGGACGGCCCCACCCCCAGACTCACCGCGTACGGCGACGACCCCGCCGAGGCGACCGGTGTGGCCGCAGCGATCAAGGTTCTGGTTACCGGTGGCACCCCGGCGAGCCAGATCTCCGTCCTCTTTCGCACCAACGCCCAGTCCGAGGTTCTTGAGTCCGCGCTCGCGGATGCCGACCTCGCCTACCTCGTGCGTGGGGGCGAACGGTTCTTTGCCCGCAAGGAGGTCCGGGCGGCGATCCTGTTGATGCGGGGCGCGGCCAGAGCCGATGACGGGGCCAAGCCGCTCGGCGAGCTGGTCCGCGATGTGATCGCCGGCGCCGGCTGGACCGAGCGGGCGCCCGGCGCTGGTGGGGCCACCCGCGATCGCTGGGAGTCTCTGCAGGCTCTGGTGGGTCTGGCCGACGCGTTCGTGGCAGGTCACCGGCCGGCTCGGCTGCCCGACCTGGTGCGCGAGCTTGACGAGCGCGCAGCAGCCCAGCACGCCCCGACGGTCGAGGGCGTCACCCTGGCCTCGCTGCACGCCGCCAAGGGCCTGGAGTGGGACTGTGTGTTCATGGTCGGCTGCAGCGACGGTCTGATCCCGATCAGCATGGCGGAGGGACCCGAGGCCATCGAGGAGGAACGCCGACTGATGTACGTCGGACTGACGCGCGCCAGGCGTGAGCTACGGCTGTCCTGGTCCAAAGCCCGCAACCCCGGCGGTCGGGCCACCAGGCGACCGTCGCGCTTCCTTGACGGAGCAGCCAGCATCCTCGGCGACGGTGCGCGGTCACCGACCCGGCCGACAGGTGCGGGCGGCAGGGCAGCCAAGGCGGTCAAGGCAGCAAAGCCATCAAGGTGCCGGGGGTGTGGCCGGGATCTGGTCACGGCGGCGACCCGTAAGGTGGGGCGCTGTCAGGAATGCCCGCCGACCTACGACAAGGCCACCTTCGAGGCGCTGCGCGGCTGGCGGCTTGCCGTGGCGAGCCAGGCGAAGGTCCCGGCATACGTGGTCTTCACCGACGCAACGTTGACCGCGATCGCCGAAAATCGTCCCGGGAGCACGGGCGAGCTGGCCGGGATCTCGGGGGTCGGAGCGCGCAAGCTCGAGAGCTACGGTAGGGATGTCCTGGCGATCCTGGCTGGTACCGATCCCTTCGAGACCGTCGAAAGTCCCTCTGCTGCAACGAGTTCGGCGAACAACAAACCGCCGTGATCACGCTGATTTGCACGATCCGCGACGGCTCGTCATGCGCGCGGCCAGCGCTAGCCGGCCCCGCCAAGTTCAGCCCGCAAACGACGCCCCGGGCAACTGGCGGGGCTGCCCTCGCGGTGGTCGCCGCCCCCACTCTTGCCTGACCACAAGACGCTTGGGTCAGGCATGCGGGGTTTAGGGTCGGTTGTCGTGAGCACCCCCTCCACGGCGCAGGCGCCGGCCGGACGCGAGTCCGTCGTCACGGCGCTGACCTCGCCCGAACTCGCCTCCATCGTTGATCTCGTGGTCTGGGTCGAGGTCGATGCGGACGATCCGTCAGGAGCCCGGGCGGTGGCGATGGCGGCCAGCCATATCGGGCGGGTGCGACTTCACGCCGACGGACGTCATGAGGTCCTCGAGGGCCTGGATCCCATCGCCAGCGAGGAACCGATGGCCTTCCTTCCTTATGAGCGCGAGTGCGCCAGCCCGGGACCGCGCACCTCCCGGGAGAACTCCTATCCGTACGCCGCGGCGCGGATCCTGTCGCTGTTCGCCGACCCGACCCGCAGCCCTGACGTCGCGGTGATGCACACCCCTTGCCACTTCTTCCCCGAAGAGGGTGGCAAGGTGGGCGAACACGGCTCTCTCGATGTGATCCAGTCCAGGGCGCCCTTGTTGTTGTCCGGCATGGGAGTTGCGGTGCAGGGCATCGTGGGCGGACACGCCAGGCTGGTCGATGTCTGCCCCACCCTGGCCGCGATGGCCGGTGTCCCGGACGCCGACCTATGTGACGCCGCAGGTGAGCCACTCGAGGGAGATGTGCTCGCGGCGTACTTCGGCGGTGCGAGGGTGGCGGAACCCAAGGTGATCGGCATCCTGTGGGATGGCGCACACTGCGGGGACCTGCTGCATCTGGCCGAGTCCGGCGAGCTGCCCGGTATCGCGCGGCTCATCGACAACGGCGTGGCATTGCGCGGCGGAGCGGTGGCACAGTATCCGAGCGTCACCTTGACCAACCACACCTCGATCCTGACCGGTCTTGGGCCCGGTCGCCATGGGGTCCTGGGCAATGTCTTCTATGACCGGGCGACCGCTGAGCGGGTGGTGGCCAACAACTCCGCGACCTGGCATCGCAGCGCCGAGTGGCTGCGCCCGGCGGTGCGGACGGTGTTCGAGATGGTCAATGATGTTGTACCGCAAGCGCATTCACCGCGAACTGCCTGCGTCAACGAGTCTGTCGATCGTGGCGCTGACTACTCCACGATGGCCATCATCCGCCACAGTGCTAGCTCGTCCGGGGCGTCGGGTCTGGGTGAGCGGCTGCCGGATGCTGAAGGCTCGATCCACCTGCATGACAGGGCCCACCTGAACGACTCCTATTTCTCCTGGGGCACCCAGGTCGACGATCTCGGGCTGGAGCAGGTGCGAGAGCTGTGGGAGAGCCTTGAGTCGGCACCCACCCTGACCTGGTGGGCCAGTGTCGTCACCGATGCGGGGCATCACGCCGGCGGCCCGCGCAGCGACATCGCGCGTGACTCGCTGCGCGACTCGGACTCGCGTCTGATGTCGTTCCTGGAGCACCTCGATGGGCTCGGGGTGACCGACCAAGTGACGTTCCTGCTCACCGCCGACCATGGATTCGAGGGGTCGGACCCCACCGTCACCGGCTCGTGGCGGCCAGCCCTTGAAGGCCTCGGCATACCGTTGCGGGACGAGGGACCGGGGTTCATCTACCTACTGCCAGATCCTGATCAGACCTAGGGGTGGGGCCGGCGTTTCACCACCAACCTCGGATCGTCCTTCTGGCAATCTGACCTTCGCCGCACCCAGTCGCCTCTGCTGATCCGGTACAGCACGTGGCGACGCAGCGGAGCGTCGGTGACGCGAGGATGGTTGAAGTCCTCGGACGGGTCGCGCGTCATGGCGATGCGTTGCATCACGCGCTGCGAAGGCAGGTTGCGGGTCGTCGTGAAGGAGACCACATCGTCGAGCCCAACCCCGCCGAAGGCTGCTGCCAGCGCTGCCTTTGCGGCTTCGGTCGCATAGCCTTGGCCCCAGGCTGATCTGGCCAGTCGCCAGCCGATTTCGGTGCAGGGAGTGAACGCCGCCTCCCAGGCGGGCACTGCCAGACCGACAAACCCGATGAACTCGACGCTGGTCCTGACCTCGACGGCCCACAGGCCGTAGCCGTCGCGCTGAATCTGTTCGGCGCAGCGATCCACCAATGCGTCGGACTGGTCGCGGGTCAGAAGGGCGGGGAAGTGCTCCATCACCAACGGGTCGGCATTCAGCGCGGCGAACGGCGACCGGTCGCGCTGGCGCCACTGCCGCAGCAGCAGTCGGGACGTGGACCGTTCGATCAACCCTGTGGCCATCATGCAGAAGGTACCGGCCGCGTCGGTCTCGGCGGGTGGAGACTGGGCGAATGAGCGTGGAGATGGTGTCGCCGGTTTGTGCGACCTGCGGGCGGGTACTTCAGGATGAGTCGGTAGCTCGGCTCACGTGGGCGCTGGGGGTCGAGAAGGGTCGGCGGGTCTGGACCTGCGACCGTTGCAGTCGCGAGCACCTGCGCAGCATCGAGGGCAAGCTCGACTCCGCCTGGTGGTGACGTGAGGTGGGGACCCGGTTCCCCGGTTTGGGGTCCGAGGCGGGCACGGTCCCTACGTCTGTGCAAGGAGCAGGTCGCATGGGGGCAGGTCGGCGCCGGGCAGCCAGCGGTTCAGGGTGGCTCGGCCGGGGACCTCGCCCTGGATCTGGCACAGCACGCCGATGCCACCGAGCCAGACACGGTGGATCAGCAGGTATGACGGCGGCAGGTTCAGCTTGAGGCCAAGCATAAGATCGCGGCGGCGGGGATCGTGGATGTGCAACGTCAAAGAGCGCAACCAGGCTCGTTTGAAGGTGAAGGTGTCGGTTCGCAGCGGTTCGATGAAGGGCTCAAGGAAGGTCAGCAGCGCCTTCGCGTCGATGTCGATCGAGGTCTTGATGAACCCGCTGTTGCGCAGACCTTCCAGCAGGGCCTCGGCGTCGCCGGCTAACGCCAACGTGAGCAGCTGACCCATTTCCAGCGGCAGGCCATCGGGCAACCGGTTGACCGCGCCGAAGTCGAGGATCCCCAACCTTCCGTCGGCCAGCATCCGGAAGTTGCCGGGGTGTGGGTCGGCGTGCAGCAATCCGACCCGTTGCGGCCCGACCAGCAGGAACTCCATGTAGAGAGCGGCGGCAGCGTCGCGGGCCTGGGGGGAGCCGCTTGCGATGATCGTCGAAAGGGGGACTCCGTCCAGCCACTCGCTGACGATGACATTGCCCTTGTGGTGGACCACGTCGGGGACGGCGAAGTTGAGGTCACCGG
>Ga0066789_10000016_pt1 | contig 40897 bp, 32 predicted proteins | sample OrgsoiDNA2013049_FD_70960 | JGI IMG/M metagenome (GOLD analysis project Ga0066789, IMG submission 70960) | Permafrost soil microbial communities from the Arctic, to analyse light accelerated degradation of dissolved organic matter (DOM) -... | ecosystem: Environmental > Terrestrial > Soil >...
TGGGTGGACGACGTGGACGAGATGCACAAGCATTGCGTCGCCGCCGGGCTGGAGGTGACATTTCCGCCCACCGATATGCCGTGGAACGTTCGCGAGATGCACCTTCGCCATCCGGATGGCCACGTGTTCCGGGTCGGCCGCGGATTCGAGCCCAAGAAGTAGAACCCCAAACTGTCAATGCGTGCTATGGGGGTTTTGCGCCAACTATCCAGATCGCGCTTAGAATGACCGCATGGGCGCATGCAGCAATCTCAGTCCAGTTGAGAAGTGCCTAGCAATCATCGCGCACGGTGCGGATGCTCTGCAGGACAGCAACTTTGCTTTGGCCGAGGGCTCCTTTCGAGTGGGTCTGGCTATCGCGAAAGCTGCGCCCGCTGAGCAGGGGCGTGACCTAATCCCACTGGTACTTTTGAACATGAGTCGGCTTCGCCAAAGACAGGCTCGCGATGACGATGCTCGGCAACTACGAGAACAGGCAAATGCGCAACTCGAACAGAACCCTCCCATCTTGCCGAATGCCTTCTTTCATCTTTTAATGGCGGCGGTGCTGATGGAATTTGGCGAGTATCGGCGTGCGATCCCGTTCTGGGAGCAAGCTATCCAACTAGACGATGTTAAGGATCCGATCGACATGGCACACATGCTGGCTCGGGTCGGAGAATGCTACAACCGAATTGGATTGAAGGATCACGCCGCGATTCCGTTGCGTGCCGCCGTTAAGATCTTTCGTAAGCACCCCGAGGACCCTCGCCTTTCCGCCGCCCTGATCACTTTGGGGAACGCGTTGCGCAAGAGCACTCCTGCGGAAGCCGAGTCTTGCTACCGCGAGGTAGCCGACTGGCATGTCGCCAGGGGACAGTTCTTGTCTGCAACTCCCGCCTGGGGAAACATTGGGATTCTCTGCTCCGAGCAAGGTCGATACGCCGAGGCGTTGGAGTACCTCGAGAAAGTCCGAAAAATAAGGGAGCAGTCTCCCGGCATACCCGTTCCCGCAATTGCGATTACCGTGAACAATATCGCAAACTGCTACCGACGAATGGGGAGCTTTGCGGAGGCGTGCACAGCTGTTTCTCGAGCAATCGACCTTCTGCAGGACAAAGGAGGAACGGAGTTGGCGTCAGCGTATGGAACGCGCGGCTTGATCTTTCTGGATCAGGAGCGGTTGAGTGGCTTAGAAAAGCATATGAGCATCACCAGACATTGCCAATCCCGAACTTGGACACTATTGCAGAAGACCTAAACCGCGAGATTGCTGCCCTGCAAAGGCTCGGCAAAGCACACGAATTGAAGGACGCCGAAGCGCGGTTGGCATCGGTCCATACCGCCATGAAAGCTATACCCCGGGTCAATCGTGACTTGAGCGCCCTCGACGGACCAATGCAGTGTGCGGTCTTTGTCGAACTGAATGTTGGCATTCGGAAACGCAGTCTCGATGGAAAGCACGAAGATGTGCAATTGGGGAAGCGGCTAACGGAAGTTCTCGAAGTCAAGAACGTAGGTTGGTACGCGGGTCAGTTGACCATACCTGAGAGCACGACCATGATTTTCTACGGCTCTGATGCGGAGGCATTATTCCACGAGCTCGAACCGACTTTAACGAGCGAACCAATCTGTGCTGGAGCAAGAATTACAATCCGGCAACGTGATGGCCAAAGAGAAGTAATTGTTCCAAGTCGCTTGATGTAATCGCGTATAAGGCCGTCCGGTAATTGGGACCGGTCGATCCCTCAATTGTCGCAATCAGCGTTTACATTCATTGCCCCCCATCGCTGCGCCGCCGTCTACCTTGGTCGACCGAAGAACAAGACGTAGCCATGAGGGTCGCAAATCTCGAAGCCGCGAAGACCGTCGTGGGTATCCTTGAGCGGCACGCTAAATGCTGCTCCACCATCGGCAACTCGTTGTTCGGAAAGATGTTCGGAAAAGCGCTCGGCAAATTCGACGGCGAGCGCATCCGGGTCTGGTGCATAGACGAAGGCATCCCACCTCATGGAGGGATTGCGCTTGGGGTTCGGCAGCGGCGGCGTGTCTTTATCGGACTTGACGAAGATATGCGCTCCGTCGCGGCCGATGATGGCGAAAAACGGGTTTCGATCCGGCTGCTGGAATCTCGTCTCAAAGCCAAGCTTGTCGCGGTAAAAAGCGATGGTTTGATCGACGCTGCTGACGATGAAGAACGGTGAAATTGCCTGCGTCGTTGGTCGTGTCATAAGCGTTGAGCCTCTTGCACTGGCATCTTAATGATTTAAGGGCCCTTTCCGGAATGCGATCCTCCTGTTCAACGCTCCACGACTGAGTCTATTCCTTAACTGTTGCAATCAGGCGTTAGCAGGCATTGAGAATTTCAGCGTGTATTGTGGACAATTGTGGACGGCGTGTTCTAGGCAAACCGCAGGTCGGGCGCACGCGGCAAGGCCCCCACTTCTTCCCCCAGGCGGTAATAAAGCTGCAACCCTTCCAGGCACGGAGGATCGAGATAATAATGGATGTTGTGAGTCAGGTAGACGCGAACGATCTCGACCGAAAGGCCGAGGCGCGGCGCCCACTCCTGCGCGATCGCTTCAAGATTCTTAGGCGACAGCCCATGATCCCGTGACTTCTCGAAGACCTCCGCGATCGCTGCTCCATTTCGTCCAGCAAGCGCCTGCTTGCGAATGGCCCAGAAGGCGAAGACGAATGACTTTCCCGTGCGCGCCACCCACTCCTCCGCCAGGTCGAGCGTGAAGTAGCGAGTGCGGTCGACCTGGAGTGCCGGGTCTCCGATAAGCAACGCCGCATCGCAAGCGGCTAGCATCGCGTCGAGATCGGGAGCCATTGGCTTATAGTCGCGCGCTCCGCCCAGCCACTTTGCAAACAGAATCTTAGCCAGCGCAACCGAGGTCATCGAAGAAGTATCGAGCGCAACCGTGCGCACATGTTTGGTCCACTGATTGACAGGCATTTTGCTGACCAGCAGGATCGACCGCACCGCGCGCCGCGCCGCAATCGCCACGTCCGGAACGATGACGAGATCCGGAACCGTTGCGTAAGCCGCAGCGGGAATAATGCCAATATCGGCAGTTCCCACATGCAAAGCCTCGGCGCAAGCCGAAGGGATGGTGTAGGAAATATCGAAGTCCGCACCTGCCTCGGCGTGCTCAAAATCCCACATGAGAGGTGCCGTGTTCAGGTAGGAAATGGCCGAGATCTTTAACCGGCTCATCACTTTGCGAATTATACCGAAAGTGATGTGCGCGCCATCCTTGACAGCCTTTTCCAGCGCGGAATAGGTTCGCGCCATAATGGCGAATAACATTGACATGTCGAACGTGGCCGTTGCCGCCTCGAACCCCGCTTCTTACCAGGCCACCTACTGGCTGGCGCTGTCGCTGACTCCGGGACTGGGTCCCTCGCGTATCAAGAAATTGGTTGAGCAGTACGGCACGGCCGAGCGCGTCTTCCAGGCCAGCCTGACCGAACTTGAAGCTACGGGAATGCGTGCCGTTTCCGCGCAATCGATCGCCACGCGAAAGTCGCTCGAACTGGCGCAGGAAGAATGCGGAAAGGCGATCGAGGCACACGCCAAGATTATTTCGCTCAGCGATCCCGAATACCCGTCGCGGCTGAAGGAAATTTACGACCCGCCGGTAATCCTGTTCGTGAAGGGAAGCGTCGAGGTGCTGGCCCAGCCCGGCATTGCTATGGTAGGAACGCGTCATCCCACGCCCTACGGCAGCGGCATGGCCGAGCGTCTCTCCACCGACCTCGCCGCGCGCGGACTGGTGATCATCAGCGGCATGGCGCGCGGCATCGATACCATGTCGCATCGCGGCGCCATCGCTGCCAAAGGAAAAACCATTGCCGTCCTTGGCACCGGCATTGACGTCATGTACCCCAAGGAAAATACGCGGCTCGCCGAACAGATCGTAGCTCTCGGCGGCGCGCTGATCTCCGCGTTTCCGGTAGGAACCTTTCCGGCCCCGCAGAACTTTCCCATTCGCAACCGGATCATCAGCGGCCTGTCCGCCGGCGTGCTGGTCGTCGAAGCCGCGGAATACAGCGGCACGCGCATCACTTCGCGCCTGGCCCTGGAACAAAACCGCGATGTCTACGCTGTCCCAGGCAACGTGACCAACAAAAATTCCTGGGGCCCGAACACGCTGATCAAGCAGGGCGCGAAGCTCGTTGCCACCTGGGAAGACGTCTGGGAAGAGCTTCCGGCAGACGTGCAGGTTGCGCTCAGTTCGATGCAGAATGAATCTCCCGAACCGGAAACCGCATCTCTATTCCCGGACGAGGTGACCTCGCCCCACGAACAAAAGATCCTCAGGTTGCTGAAGGCTGATGAATCCTCGCACATCGATCAACTGGTCGAATTGCTGGAAGACGAGATGTCGTCATCCGAAATCTTTGCTGTTCTCTTCGAATTGGAGCTGAATGGGAAAATACGACAGTTGCCGGGGAAGAATTTTGTAAAGAGCTTTTAGCTGTTAGCTCTTGGCTTTTAGCTAAACCGTTGTGAGGTGGCCGTGAGGAACTATAGAGACTGGTTGTTTGGGAGAAGGCGCACCGGTTGACACTGGCGGTGTACAAGAATACGAGAGCATTCCCCAACGACGAACGCTTCGGACTGACTAGTCAGATGCGTCGTGCGTCGGCGTCGATTGCGGCGAACCTTGCTGAGGGTTGTGGTCGACGATCCGATGGAGAGATGGGCAGATTCATCCAGATTGCCATGGGTTCGGGATCCGAGTTGTCCTATCACTTCTTGTTGGCGAGGGACTTGGGTCTCCTCGAAGACAAGCTTTATCAGGGCCTGGATACTGATTTGGGAGCAATCATGCGCATGATGTCATCGCTATCGCAAAGAATCAGGAGTCACCCGGTAGATGAAAAAAAGTCAGGCCTGGTAGCGAAGGGCTAAAAGCCACAAGCTAAGAGCCACAAGCTAAGAGCCAAGAGCCTCCCAGTTGTTGCAATCCGCCAATTCGTGCTAGCTTCAATTCCATTACCGCGAAACTGAGGAACCATTGTCCAAAGGTCTAGTCATTGTCGAATCGCCGGCTAAGGCGAAAACTATCCAGAAATATCTGGGCAAGGGATTCACGGTCGATGCTTCTTACGGCCACGTGAAAGACCTACCTAAAAGCAGCCTGGGTGTCGACGTCGAAAACGATTTCGAAACCGAGTACGTCGTCATCCCCGGAAAAGAAAAGGTCCTGGCCAAGCTGAAAAAGCTCGCGCTCTCGGCCGACCACATCTACCTCGCGCCTGACCCCGACCGCGAAGGCGAAGCCATCGCTGCCCATCTTGCCGACGAACTCGGCGAAGATTCCAGCAAGAAGACTAAGAAGGGGAAGAAGACTGCCAAAAAGAAGACGGACGACATCGGTGATGGTGCGCGCATTCGCCGCGTGACGTTTAACGAAATCACGCAGCGCGCCGTCAAAGCCGCCTTCGAGCATCCCCGCGACATCGACCGCAATCTGGTCGACGCGCAGCAGACCCGCCGCGTGCTCGATCGCCTCGTCGGCTATCAAGTCTCGCCTCTTCTATGGGACAAAGTCCGCCGCGGTCTTTCTGCCGGACGCGTGCAGACCGTCGCGCTCCGCCTGATTGTCGACCGCGAACGCGAAATCAAGGCCTTCGAGAAAAGAGAATACTGGACGATCGACGCCAATCTCGCCGCCGCTAAGCCTCCGGCGTTCGACGCCCGCTTCCTCGGCAAGGGCGAAGAGAGGATTGAAGTTACAAACGGCGAGCAAGCGGAACAAATCCGTACGGCACTCGAAAAAGCCGACTGGCTGGTCCGTTCAGCGGAAAAGAAGGAGCGCCGCCGCAACGCCACTCCGCCCTTCACGACCAGCAAGCTGCAACAGGATTCCTCGCGCAAGCTGCGCTTCAGCGTCAAGCGCACTATGATGATCGCGCAGCGCCTCTATGAAGGTGTCGAGCTCGGCGACGAGGGATTGGTCGGCCTGATCACCTACATGCGAACCGATTCGACCCGCGTTTCCGCCGAGGCCATCACTGAGGTCCGCGAGTACATCACAAGCGAGTACGGCGCCCAGTATCTGCCCGGTTCTCCCAATACATATAAGGAGAAGAAAGAAGCGCAGGCGGCGCACGAGGCCATTCGTCCGACTTCGGCGGTGCGCCATCCCGACCTAGTCAAAAAATATCTACAGGAAGACGAATTCAAGGTTTACAAACTGATCTGGCAGCGCTTCGTCGCTTCGCAGATGAATCCCGCCGTATTCGACCAGACGACCGTCGACATTGACGCCAAGTCCGGAAACGAGATCTTCCAGTTCCGCGTAACTGGCTCGGTGCCGAAGTTCGACGGCTTCCTCAAGGTCTACGAAGAGTCGAAAGATAATAAGGATGAAGAGGACGAGGAACTGAAACACAAGCTTCCGCCGCTCGAAGCCGGTCAGAAGCTGACGCTGAAGTCGCTGCTGCCGGAGCAGCATTTCACCGAGCCGCCTCCGCGCTTCAACGAAGCATCGCTCGTGAAAGAACTCGAAGAGCGCGGCATCGGCCGGCCTTCCACCTACGCGACGATTCTCAGCACCATCCAGGAGCGCCAGTACGCGCAGAAAATCGGCGGCAAGTTCACGCCCACCGAAATTGGCCTGGTCGTCACCGATCTGCTGGTCGAGAACTTCAAGGATATTTTCGACTTCCAATACACCGCGCGCCTGGAAGAAGAGCTCGACGAGATTGAAGAAGGCAAGCAGACAGGGCACGACGCGCTCTCCGAGTTTTATAAGAAGTTTTCCAAGGATCTCCGATACGCCGAGAAGCACATGGAGAACATCAAGCGTATGGAGAAGCCCACCGACGAGAAGTGTGAACTCTGCGGCGCGCCGCTCGTCATCAAGTGGGGCAAGCACGGGTCGTTCTATGCGTGCAGCACCTACGACAAGGAAAATCCCGATACCTGCAAGTTCACCAAAGAGAATCCCATCAATCTGCCCGACCTCGACTCGGCCGACATACAGGAGACGGCGCAGGAGGAATACTGCGAAAACTGTGGCCGCGTCATGGTTCTGAAGCGCGGGCGCTTCGGCCAATTCATGGCCTGCACCGGCTATCCCGATTGCAAGACGACGCGGCGGCTCGATCAGGGCAAGAAAGTGCCCGATATCCCGCTCGATGAAACCTGCCCGCTATGCAAGCGCAACATGATCCTACGGCACGGACGGTTCGGCGAGTTCACATCCTGCAGCGGATATCCCGAGTGCAAATATGTGAAGCAGAACTTCATCGGCGTGAAGTGTCCGGAATGTAAAGAAGGCGAACTGGTCGAAAAACGCGCGCGCAAGGGCAACACTTTTTACGGATGCGGAAATTATCCGAAGTGCAAGTTCACTTCCGCGGCGAAGCCTGTTCCAGAGAAGTGCCCGGATTGCGGACATGAATATCTTGTCGAACGAATCCGCAAAGACGGAACGGTAATTGCGTGCCCGAATAAAGAATGCGATTACGAACGCGCCGTCGAAGGTGGGACCGGGGATGCCGCAAAAGCCTGACAGCAACTACGTTTGGAACGAAACTACGGAAAAATCTGACGAGGGGGAAATATGGCAAATAAAGCGACCGCTCACGATGCACAGGTGGTTATGCAACTCTACGACCTCCGCCGCGAAGCGGAGATGCGCAAGGCAAGAAACTGGTTTTTGGTAGAATTCTGGCCGCAGAGTGCCGATGACGTCATGAAAGTAGCCAATGCGTTCCCCAGCCAGGAAAATGCCTGGATGCGTCAGGTCGGCGGCTACTGGGACATGGCCGCAGCCCTGGTTTTGCACGGCGCCATCAACGAAGAGCTCTTCCTGCAGCCCGGCATTTGCGGAGAAATGTTTTTTCTTTTCGCTAAGATTCATCCCTTCCTGAAGGAAGTCCGGCAAAAGATGAACAATCCCGACGCGTTTGCGAATGTTGAGAAGCTTGCCACGGGGTCGAAGCTGGCCCGCAAGCGTCTGGAACGCGTCTCGAAGAATGTCGAGAGTCGCCGCAAAGCGATGGCCAAGCCAGCGAAGAAGGGTTGACTGCGGCCGGGTGTTCTTTCTTTACTTTGTGATTCGGGGCACATTTGTGTCGCGCGCTCATCTGCTATCCTTGGTGGGTTGTGCGGATGCTCTGGTGGTTTCTAATACTGGGAGTCAGTACTGCGGTGGTCGTGTCGGTTGCGCTTACGCTCTACATGCGGGTCCGGCGGCAAATGAGGCGCTCGGCGGCCCACAAAGCGGAACTCGACGGCATCGACCACTCGTCCCCGCCTGAGGTTTGATCTCCTACGACGTCCGCCACGAGGAAGGAACGCATGTCTAGAGCAGATACGCAAGTTTTTGGCCAGACTGGGTCTTTGGAATGGGCGAAGCAGGCGGCCATCGTGATCACTGCCAGCCTCTTCGTCGCCTTGTGCGCGCGCGTAACTGTTCCGCTGCCCTTCACGCCTGTTCCGCTGACGCTGCAGAACTTCGGAGTTCTGGCGGTCGGGCTGGTACTCGGATCGCGCCGCGGTTTTGCTGCGCTCGCGCTCTACCTCGTCGAAGGCGCGTTCGGAATGCCCGTATTCAGCATGGGCGCCGGAATCGCCTACCTGCAAGGAGCGACCGGTGGATTCCTCATTGCCTATCCGCTAGTGGCCTTCGTCGCGGGCTGGATCTATGAGCACAGCTCGCGCCGTTTCGTTTGGGCAGCCTTGGCAGCCGTGGCTGCGGAAGTCGTGCTCTTCGCCAGTGGGCTCAGTTGGCTTGCCGTGCTCACGCACTCCGTATCTACTGCGATCAAGTTTGGTCTCTACTGGTTCGTTTTTGCGGAAGTCATCAAGGTGCTGCTGGCCGCCGCCGTTGCCGCTCGCTGGCACCAAAAGCGTTCTGCACAGGGCTGAAATGAACGAGACGTTTTGGGGCGAACATCTGCCCAACGGAGTTGTCATCCTGAGCGAAGCGAAGGACCTGCTTTGTACTGACGCCGCGGAAAGCAGGTCCTTCGCTTCGCTCAGGATGACAAGGTCCGGAACTGACTTCGTTAGCGTTAATAGTTACAGAACAGGATCATAAAATCTTATGAGTACAGTATCTTCTCCAGTTCGCGAAATCACCGTGGCCCACAGCCCCGACTCCGACGACGCATTCATGTTTTACGGCCTGGCCACCAACAAAGTTCGCGTGCCCGGACTGAAGTTCAGCCACACCCTCTGCGACATCGAGACGCTGAACCGTCAGGCGCAAGAGGGCGTCTACGACGTAACCGCGATTTCATTCCACGCCTATCCCTACATTCAGGAAGACTATGCGCTGATGTCGTGCGGCGGCAGCGTGGGCGACGGTTATGGTCCGATGCTCGTTTCCACGCGCCCCTTCACGCAAGACGAAATCAAGCGCAGGAAAATCGCGGTGCCCGGCAAGCTCACCACCGCCTACCTGGCGCTCGAACTGTTCGCGCCCGGCATTGAAGTGGAAGTCGTCCCCTTCGATCAAATCATCCCGCAGATTCTCGAAGGCAAACACGAAGCCGGCCTCATTATCCACGAAGGCCAGCTTACCTACGACAAGGCTGGACTGCACCGCGTGGTCGATCTCGGCCGGTGGTGGCAGAAAGTTACCGGCCTGCCGCTACCGCTCGGCGGAAACGCCATCCGGCGCTCGCTCGGCCCGGAAACGATGGCGAGCGTGACCCAGGCGCTGCGCGAGAGCATCCAGTACGCCATCGATCATCGCGAAGAAGCACTCAGCTACGCCATGCAGTTTGCCCGCGATCTCGATACCCAACTTGCCGATAAATTCGTCGGCATGTACGTCAACGAGCGCACGCTCGACTACGGCGACGACGGCAGGGAAGCGGTGCGCCGGCTACTCGATATGGGGCACAAAGCAGGGATTATTCCGCAGACGCCGCGCGTGGAGTGGGTGTAAGAAGAAGCTACTAGCTGCTGGCTTCTAGCTGCTTGCGAGCAAGGCTCATTGTTGTTGTCCCTCATTCTTGGAAGAGTCTATGAATTACCATCCCGAGCGGGGCCCGTGCGGCCTCGGGGATTCACGGGCTCGTTCGTTAAGCGGCCGGCTGGGCCTTGATCAGTTTGACTTTATCGATTGGCAGCCAGTAGCTAGAAGCTAGTACCTAGCAGCTACCTCACCCTCTCCGCAAACGAAAACGCCGGATCAATATCCACCGGAACATCCGACGCCGCTTTCAACGACGTCTTCAACTCCTCCGGCATCGTCCCGTATTTCTTGAACCAGTTTTCGGCTCGCGAGCGGTCGCCCGTGGCCTCGATCTCCAGCAGTTCCTTGGCTAGATCCGCCACCGCGCCGGGTATTTTCTCGTAGTCGATGGCATAGCGTCCGTTGGCACTTCGCCGAATTGTGCCGCGTTCCGAAAGATAGTTAAACTCCATCATCTCTGCTTGACCGTGCGCCTCCGCCGTCCCGAAGCGTACCGTGCGAAACAGTCCGCCCACATACGACGCGTAGTATTCCTGCAGCTTTTCTTTCGGAAGCGCGTCGTGATCCACCAGCCATTTCAAGCCGAACATCCCGGTGACATCGGCCTTCGCTTCTTCCAGACCGCTAAAGCCAGGCCCGATCGCTTGCCGGATGTCGATTTTGCCCGTCGCCGTGCGCGCAAACGCCGGGCCCAGCCCGTGACAGATTTCGTGCATGATCGTGCCCAGCAGATAACTCTCGCCCGAAACTTTCGCGGCCTGCTCCGGTTCCATGAGCTTGCGTGCGACCGGTAAGATGACGTAGTTCACGCGCGCGTCCATGAAGTTCTTGAAGAAAAGCTTCTTGCTGCCCTTCTGCTCATGCACCCGCGGATCGTTCGGCAAATTGTCGGCCACCGCCTGGTACCCGTGAGTCAGGTCGCCCGCTCGAAACGGAGTGTCCATCACTTCCATCGGCGTCTCGAGACCTTGTTTTGACGGACGATCTTCCGCCGCCAGCGGCAGCGCGTCCTGAATCTGCGGTACGTATTTCTGGAACAGCTCCAGCTTCTTGCTCTCGCGCTCGTTGCGCACCATCACCGCCGCGCCGTAGGAACCTTTCACGCCCAACAGTCCGTCCATATAAGTTTCATAAGGCGCAAAAATGATGTCAAATTTCGGATTCTTCAACTCCAGCCAAGCGAGGTCGCTCGGGAAATAATCATCGCTGAGCAGCGCATCGGCCCGCAGTCGCAGAAACTTCGCGAACGCTGCATCATCACTGAGCTTGGCCGCCGCCCGCAGAGCCTTTGCCGCCGGCTCCAGAAATGCGCGAAACGCAATGCGGTAGGGAACCGCCTCCAGTTTGTCGTGATGCCAGCGCACGATCGTGAACTGATCGTAGATCGCCGCCTTCTGCTCCGGATACTCCTTGACGTATTGCTCCACCTGATTGTGCGTCAGGCTCGCAGGATAGAATCCGCGCCCTGGCGGAATGGCCTCCGCCCCAACAAATGGCTTATTTTCGTCAATCAGGTCGAAGCGCGAAGCGTTAATCCACAAGTAGCGGCGCAGTTGAATGTCGCGCCGGTTCCGACTCGAAGCCAGCGACTGGTACAAGGTCAGCCCCTCGGGATCGCTCTGCCGCCAGTAGATACTTTCCAGGTAGCCGCAGGCCTCTACCAGCTTGCGAACCAATTGCTGCTCGCGCGCGTTCAGACCAGCCGTCCGGAAAGGCATTGGAACGCGACGGAATTTGGCGAGGCGCTGCACGAGATCAGGCGCGACTTTCAAGTTCGCCGGAGCCCCGCCCTTCGCCGCCGAACCCGTCATCACCCGGATCTTCTTTGGCTGCGCCGCGCCGAAAGCTGACAGCACTAGAATGAATAACAAAACAGGCCCGCAATGTGTGGAAAAGCGCGCTAAAAAGCTTTTAGTACGACCGATCTTCATATGACACAAGTCTATCAAAGTCGGGAATGCGTCCGGAGCCGTTATGATGAATTACATGCGGGGAGAAAACGGCGCCCAGACTCTGCTCATTGATGCCGATGACACGCTCTGGGAAAACAACGTCTACTTCGAACGGGCAATCGCAAAGTTTATTTCATTCCTCGACCATCGAGAACATTCGCCCGAGGCGGTTCGACTGGTGCTGAACGACGTGGAGCGAGAATCGATCGTCATGCACGGCTACGGCCTGCACAGCTTCGCGCATTCACTGGTTGAGACTTTTGAGAAGCTCTCCGTCGATCCGGTCACGCCTGAGTTGCACGAGCGCATTCGCAGCTTTGCCAGCCAGATTGCCGATCACCCCATAGAAATTCTCTCCGGCGTGCCCGAGACCCTCCAGTATTTGGGCGAGCATCACCACCTCATTATGATGACTAAGGGGAATCCCGCCGAGCAATCCGGAAAAGTCGAGCGCTCAGGCCTGAAAGAATATTTTTCCGCCGTCGAGATCGTAGCCGAGAAGGACGAATCGACCTACCGCTCCGCCATCGCCAAGTACGCCCTTCCCGCAGACACCACCTGGATGGTCGGCAACAGTCCCAAATCTGATATCAACCCAGCGCTCTCCGCAGGGTTGCACGCCGTCTTCGTCCCGCACGACAACACGTGGATACTGGAGCACGAAGACCTGGCAGACGCTCCGCCAAACCAGCGATTGCTCGTGGTGGAGCAGTTCGCCGATCTAAAGTCTCATTTCTAGTCCCGGCCCCATGGCCGCCACTCGTTACTGAATGGTGAAAGTCATGGCGTTCGAGTTCGTGCCGCCCGAGCGCACGTAGACCTGCACCGAGCCTGCATTCATGATGTCGGCCGCCGTGATATTCGCCGTCACCTGAGTGGTCGTGTCGTAGGTGGTGGTCCGTGTCGTCGTTCCCCAATACACCAATGAGTCCGTGCCGAAGCCCGTGCCCTCTATCGTCAGGGCAAACGCTGGCCCGTTGGCTGGGGTGCTGACGGGCGAAAGTTGTGTGATCTTGGGCGTTCCGTTGCCGTTCATGGAGTTGCGGGAACCATAGCCCCCGCATCCTGCACCCATCAACGTGATTGCCAACACAAGTCCCAAACGAATCCGCGACATCTTCGCCTCCGCTCGTGCAGTTTGGCAGTAGCGTAGCAAGGTCCGGGAACGCGTTTGTCACGGGGTTGTCATTTGTTGTGTACAAAACACAAACAGAGTGGGCGATGCCAGACACGATCGGCGGTTTTGTCGGACCGGTGCTGGACGCCAGCGCTTTGACGTATCAACAGTTATCCCAAAAACACAACTGCCCTGGTATCTCCCAATTGCAGGAGACGCAAGGGCAGCCAGATCAGGTCAAGTCCTCTTCATTACTGAACCGTAACACTAACGGCAACAGAAGGAATGCCGTTCGCCACAACTTCCAACTTACTTGCGCCCGTTTCCATCGTCGCCGGTACGTCGAAGTTTGTCGACACCGTCGCCGAGCCCGTAGCCACGCCCATCGTGCTGTGGTCGTGAGTTCTGGCGTAAAAAACGTGATGCGTGCTGTTGTTCGTGATTCGCACCAGAGGGTAATTCGTCGCGGTTTCCAACTCATCTCCAAACGAAGCCGCTTGCGACAACCCATTGAACTGCGTGCCGGAGATTGGGTAAGTTGATCCTCGAGCGACTGTGGATGGAGAAGTCGAAATCGTCGGCGCCCACGAGGTCTGGTAGGTCCCGGAAGATGTGTAAGTTTGCGTTGTACCGCCACCGACCAGCACTTCGCCAGTAGGTAATACCATCAGACTTCCAAAAATCTGCGGTCCAGGAGTAAAGCGCGTTCCGTCGAACTCATAAGCAGTTCCGGAGACGCCCTCCACCAGCACATTGCCATTCGGCAGGAGGGCGGCATAGGAATCGCCGGCGTTGTCGCCGTTTGGGAAGACAGGACCAACTGACCACTTGCCCGTCAGGCTGTCGTAGATGGCCGTATTCCCTGGGCCGTTGCTGCCCGAATAAGAGCCGGTGACGAACACCGTGCCATCGGGACGCAGGATTTGCGGCCCAATTTCCCCAGGTGGGAAGTAACAAAGTTTCCCGCCGGGACCATAATTGATACATCCTAAGGGAGATGGCGAATGCAAGTCGACGATCGTGCTGCCCGCGCTCACCCACTTCTTTGCCAACGGGTCGTAGATTTCAGAGTTGGGAGCTTGCTTTACATCCGCTGTCAGAAACGACCCGTCCGCCAACAGAGTCCATCCCTCCTCCGCGTTGAAATCGCTTTTGCCCATCGCAGGTAAACCGGTCCACTGCAGAGTCTTCGGATTGAGCTGCCTCATCTGTTTTGTAAGTTTGTTTCCTACCACAAACTTGCCATTCGGCAGCACCACCGCCGGCGAATCTCCGATATAGTTCCAGCCCTTTGGCGGCGCCAGTGAGGTCCACGTATTGGCCCTGGGATCGTAGATCGCACCAAGGTTCGTGAGGGTGAAGTTATTGAAGTTGTATTCTCCGCCTTCGATCACCACCCGCCCGTCGGCCAACACGGCGGAAGCGAAGGCGTAAGGCGAATATCCGGAGGGAAGATGGGCGAGTTGTGTCCAGGTTCCGTTCACATAGCTCCCAGTGTTGTCGGGAGTGAGCTTCCACCAATTGGAGGAATTGTTCCCTTGCCCCATCACTGTGCCGTCAGTCAACTGGAAACTGATAACGATTCCGTTGGGTGGTTGATGCGCGAGCGTTTTGAGCGTTTGTGCCAGTGATGCGCCGGACACGACGAGCAGAACTATCATGACCGTGAAAACAGATTTCTTCGACAAGATGCACGACCTTTCTTGAACGCTGGTACTGGCAGCAGACACAGAACTTTATGCAGAACGGAACGCTGATCCCTTGCAACCCTCAGGGGGCGTGACGGTAAGCGCGGGGCGTCCATAATAGCAAAACGCGACGCTATTTTGGAAAGAATGAAACCTCGCGTCCGGGGCAGGTCTCCGGCTCTTTTAGAGCCCGACGCTAAAGTCGGAGAGACCCAAATCGAAACAGGCCGGGAGCCCGGAATTTCTTCCGGTCCCGGCCTGCGCTTCTTTTAACTTGGTAGATGACTCAGTTGGTCGCCGTGGGGGCGGCGTTAGCGGTGGTTGCCGCCGTCGCTGGCGCTGCCGCGGTGGTAGCTGCGGGTGCGCTCGCAGTGTTGAATCGCGATAGCCGCGGGTAGAACGGCGTCACCTCGAACGGCATCTTGTCGCGCGCCGACGTGATGGCGACCGGTTGCGATTTCACGATCTCTACTTTGTTGTCCCACGGATTCAGCTTGACGCGTCCGCCCAGAGGCAGCGCGGCAATCTGGTCTAACTTGTTCCAATCGAGTGCCGGAGCCGAATTGGCCAGCGCTGCCATGCGCGTAACCATCCCGTTTTCCGTGATGCTGTTGCCGAGATGGGCTTGCAAGAGAGCGCTCAAACTCGGAGCGCGTGCCTGCAGAGCCTTGACAAAAAGTCCGGCTGTCTCCAGTTTTTGCGCGTACGGCGATGCCTTCAGCATCTCGATGGCTTTCTTGTCGGCGGACGCTTCCTCCTCGGGAATGTGTTTGAACCCGAGGTTCTGGTAGGTTCCCTCGTCGGAGAACAGCATGCGGTCATTAAACGCGTACTGGCTGCCCAGGTTATGTCCTAGAACAATGTGCGCCAGTTCGTGCGAAAGCACCATGGCCAGGCTGCCTTCATCGGGAAGTACGTCGATCAGTCCGCGGCTCACCACAATCGTGTTACCGACGCTGAAGGTCTCCAGCGGGGAAGTTGTGAGCACCCGCGTTCGGACCGGCCGTGGCAGTTCGATATTGTTGGTGATCTGTAGGTTATTCACCACGGTTTGCAGAATCTTGTCGACGTCGCCTTCCGGCGCCAGCAGCCCGGCGTGTTCCAGTCGTTCGACTACGTTGTCTTCCGCCTGCTGCTGCCATTCGCGTTCTGCGGCCAACGGTGTCGCATCCTGTGCCGTCGGCGTGTCGTCCTTTACGCTGTCTACACGGATGTTGGTAAGTTCGTCATTCGCCGTTACCGCCTTGAGGTTATATCCCCAGAGGCGAGTCTGCGCTTTGAACGCGATCTTGTTCTTAGCCCCCGCCGTAAAGTCGCCTTCCTCGCTGTAGATGTAAGATGGCACCCAATAACCTGGGATCAGATTCAACCGCCAGCTATCCATGTGAAAGAAATAACTGTTGCGCGAAGGACGCGCATAAGTGCCGTTCAGCCGCACAATGCTGAACTCCTGATCCTCAACCCAGATGCGGCCGAGAAAGCGTCCGCGTCCAGCGTCTTTTTTCGGCGTCAGATCGAACACCAGGCAGCGCACGTCGCCCAGAAACTCGCGTCGTGCGTAGTGGAAATCATAATGCTGCCGGTCAAAGTCGTTGCGGTCGGCGAAGATCATCCACGAAAAGCCCAGCGGCTGGTACTGAAACTTGAACTTCTTCGCGATTCCGCCCAGAAGACGCTTCTCCATTCCTTCGTCTTTGTCTTTCCCTTTGCTTTTGTCTGAAAGGTAGTCGCTGCGGTCGATCGAGTCGCTCAGGTCCATGCGGCCCAGAAAGTAATGATCTTCCTGCGGAATCGGCCCCAACTGCGGATCTTGTGCAAGGTTCTGCATATAGGTTTCCACGATCGGAGTGCGCGGCGCCAAGAACTTGATCAGGTCCTTCTCCCGCACGATCACGCGGTCTACAACCTGATCCATTGTGGTTGGTGGCGCCAGATTGGCCTGCGCCTGACCTGACGAGGCCTGGCTCGGCTGCACCGTTGTCTGTCCCGGCTGCGTCACCGCAACCGGCTGTGGGTTCTGCGGCGCGGACGCCGGCTGCTGGGCCGCTGCCGTCATCGTCACTGCTAGCAGAGCCAAAATCATCAAGTTCATAGTGCCCATAACTTTCCGCATAACTCTCATCTCCAAAGTTTCAATACGCCAGTTGAAATACCACGTGCACAATCGCTGTCGAATCTATTGCCTGACCGCTTCGCATGGCCGGCTTGAACCGCATCTTGCTAGCGGCGGTTATGGCCGTTTCATCAAGTCCATGGCCCAGTCCCCGGACCACGCGATTCACATGCAGCTGCCCGTTCGCCCCGAACTCCACTTCCAGCAGGACTTCGCCTTCCAGTTTCAGATTTCTTGCCTCGTCCGTATACGCCGGGTTCGGCTTGTATGTGATCTCGACGGTCGTAGCCGGTGGACCGCTGTCGAGGCGCTGAACGTGCGGCGTGTTCTGCGCGATCTCCTGCGAGCCGAAGCCAGAGGCCTGCACTCCCGCGTTGCCGCGGCCGCTCCTGCGCCCGTCTCCTTGTCCTCCAGTTGCCACCCCACTACCAAAATCGGCGCTCGCCACCGTTCCTTTAATTCCTTTCGCGCCACCCGACCCGTTGCCTTGTCCCGGCCCCACCGGCATGTCGAACGAACCCGCCACGGCCGCGATCAGCTTGCCGTTCGGCTTGCTGTTTTCACTTGGCTTCAGTCCATTCGGATCGCCAAACCCGCCCGTCTGCACCTTCGAAATCGGCGCATTCACGGTCGGCGTCACCGAACTTCCCTGGAATTCCCCGGTATGAATCAGCACCGGACGAGCGCCGCTGGTCGCCTTTAACACCGCTGGCGCGAAGTTATTCATCGCCACCTTGGGCGGTTCAATTTCCTGGGGCTGCGGCTTGGACACGCGGATTTCGTGCGGCACGATCAGTTTCGGCTTCTCAAACACGGGCACCGCCGGCAGCAACTTCGCATGCACCGGCAGCGGCTTTGGCTTGGGCAATGGCTCCGGCCTCAGCGACGGCCGCGGTACCAGCTCCGTGACGTGGTAATTCAAGCTCGGGATCAGCGTATCGGTCGCCATGATCCCGACGACAATCAACAGCAAAATCAGACCCGTGAGAATTCCGTAGCTGGCTGCGAAGGTCCGCCAGTCCCACTTCTTTTCAGGCAACAGGCCGAGTTGAAAACCGCGATCGTACGTAGGCATCCATAACTCCAAAAAGGGGGCCCAAGCGGGGGAGAGCGCTCGGGGGTTGGAGTCTTCACAGTAGGGGAGAAAGGGCGGGGGGTAAACGTGTCGCTTGCGCGTGTCCTTTGGTAACCACCATCGGCGCTCGGAACGGATGGCTGGTTACTTTGGTGTCGCCGCCCTGCGCCGCGCGAAAAAGTAGAACACCGGAACGCCCGCCAGAATCGCCAGGCACCCGCCGGCTGAGCTTTTCAGATTGTCGGTGAACGTGTAGTAAAGAAGGGCCGCGGAAATCATCACAAACACTGCCGGAACCACAGGATATCCCCACACGCGATAAGGCCGCTCGGCGTGCGGCTCCTGGCGACGGAAAACAAACACCGTGCTGCCCGCAATCATGTAGAACATCCACTCGGCGAAAATTGCCAGCGAAAAGAATTGCCGGAAACTGCCTCCCAGCAACAGCAGAGTGATCGCCAGCGCGCCCTGCGCCACAATCGCTACCGAAGGCGTGCGGAAGCGCGGATGCACCTCCGCAATCGCCTTAAAGAAATATCCATCGCGCGCTGTGGCAAACGGTACTCGCGCTCCGCTCATGATGGTGCCGTTCAAAGTCACCAGCATGGAAATTGCCATGCCCGCCGAAACCAGGCTGGCGCCCGCGTGCCCCAGCACCAGCGCCACCGCGTCCGACGCCGGGCGCTCCGAGCCTGCCACCGCCGCCGCTGGCAGCACATACTGCACCGCCGCGTTCACCAGAATGTAGAGCGCGCCCACCGTGGCCACGCCCCAAATCAGCGAGAGCGGGATATTGCGTTGCGGGTCCCGTATCTCGCCCGCCACCATATTCAGATCGTTCCACCCGTCGTAAGCCCATAGCGCCGCCACCAGCGCCGCGAAAAATCCAGCCACGCCGCCCTTCGCCCCCGCAAACTCGGTCGCAAAATTCGCCCAAGTTCCTCCGCGGTAAGAAAAACCCACCGCCACGATCCCGAGGATGATCGCCACCTTCAGCAGCGTGAACAGAAACTGAAATTCTCCCGCCCGCCGTACCCCAATGTAGTTCAGCCACGAAATCAGCAGGGTGGCTCCAATCGCCACCAATTGCCCGTAGGTGATCGTGAATGTATGCGAAGGCGAACTATGCGAGAAGAAGACATGCGAGAAGAAAGCATGCGAGAGAAAAGAGAAGACCGGGAAAGTTTCCAGGATGCGCACCAGGCCAGTAGTGATGGTCGCGATAGAAGCCGGCTTCGCGATCAGAAACCAGGTCCACGAATACAGAAATCCCGCCAGCGGCCCGTAGGCGTCGCGAACATACACATACTCGCCGCCTGCCTGCGGTTTCATCGCGCCCAGTTCGGCATAAGTAAGCGCGCCGAAAAACGAGAGCAGTCCCCCCACCACCCATGCGAGATACACAACGCGCGCCGATCCCACCGCCTGCATCATCTCGGTAGGAACCAGAAAAATTCCGCTTCCGATGATCGTGCCAACCACCACCGCCCCAGCGTGCGACAACCCGAGGTCGCGCGCCAGTTCCGGGCGGGAATGATTTTCCTCGCGCATGTTCATAAGCTGTTCGAAAGAAAGATTCTAACCGCATAGTTCGCAGAGGACGCAAAGAACCCCAAGATCAAGCAAAAGGATCTTAGCCGTTTTTCTCCGCGTCCTCGGCGATCTCCGCGGTGCAAGCTTTTGATGGAGGCCCCCACAACATGCTAGCCGCGTACCCCACCGCAAAAGTCACACAGGTTCCGATCGCCACCCACCATGTCCAGGGGACCTGCGTGCCAAGCCAGAGGTACAACTCAATCCCGAATCCGCACACCATCCCGACGATCGCGCCATTCTGATTAGCGCGCCGGGTCAGCACTCCCAGCAGAAACACACCCAGCAGCGCGCCATAGGCTACGGCCGCGATCTGCAGCCCGACTTCGACCACGCGTCCGGCGTGGTGCAGTGCGATCACGGCTAGTCCGAACAGCACCAGCGCCCAGGCCAGGGTCGCCAGTCGAGCCATCCGCAGTCGCTTCCGCTCGTCCACGTCCGGACGGAAGCGGAAATAAAAATCCATCATCGAGCTGGACGAGAGGGAATTCAGCGCCGCACTCAGGTTCGACATGGCCGCCGCCAAGATCGCCGCAATCAACAACCCCGCAATCCCATGCGGCATCCGGCTGACGATGAACGTCGGGTAGATCCGGTCCGCCCGTCCGAACGTTGCCGACGGAACCTGGTAGTAGGTGAACAGCATCACGCCCACAAAAAGAAACAGCGCAAATTGAAACAGAATGGCCACGCCGCTCGAGAGCAATGCCACGACCGACTGCCGCTCGTTGCGCGCCGCCAGCAGCCGCTGCACGATCAACTGATCGGTACCGTGGCTGGCCGTAATAAAAAATGCCCCGCCAATAATTCCTGCCCATAGGGTATACGGCTTCACCAGGTTCAGGAACGGCCAGTGCGCCGAGACTGGAAGATCGAACACCTGGAACTTGTGCAACCCGCCGGCAATCTCCTGCACCGCCCCCCATCCTCCCGGCACCAGATGCAAAATCGTTACCAGCCCCACCAGCGTCCCGCCCACATAAATAAAAGTCTGCACGACATCCGTCCAGATCACCGCCGCCAGTCCGCCCTCAAACGTATAGATCAAAGTCAGCAGCGTGATGATCGCGATCGAAGCAATTTCGCCGGTGCCCAGCGCAATCGACACCACAATCGACACGGCATACACGCGCACTCCCTCCGCCGCCGCCCGCGTCAAAAGAAACAGCCCCGCCGTCACCGTGCGCAGCTCTGGACCAAACCGCCGCTCAATCAGCTGATACGCCGTATACAGCTCGCCGCGAAAATACTGCGGCAGCAGTACAAAACTAATAATGACGCGCCCGATCACATACCCCATCACCACTTGCAGAAAAGTAAGATTGGAATCGTAGGCCAGGCCGGGAATGCTGATAATGGTCAGCGTGCTGGTCTCTGCGGCCACAATCGACAGCGCAATCGCCCACCACGGAATGTTGCGGTCGGCGAGAAAGTAGTCCCGCATTGTCCGCTGCCGCTTGCGAAAACGCAGCCCGAACAGCGTGATCCCAGTCAGATATGCCGCAATGATCAGCAGGTCGATCCGATTCAATCCCAAGCGATTCCTCTAAGGTGAGACGCAACTCGCCGCGTCTCCCGCATAGTAACCAGTTCGCAGCATTGTACAAGCATGTTCCGCGCCCGAACCCGACTCCGAACCAATTACGCCGAACCTGTGTTAGAACTAGCGCGATGCCCTACTATCTTGGAATTGACGGCGGCGGCACCAAGACCCGCTGCGTTCTAGCCGACGAAACGACAGTGCTGGCGACTGCCATGTCCGGCGGCAGCAACATAGTTCGCCTGGGCGAGACGCAGGCAAGGGAAGCGCTGCACACCGCCGTCCGCCAGGTTTGCGCCACGGCCAAAATTTCTCCTGACCACATCCGCGCCATCTGCATCGGAGCCGCCGGCGCTGCCCGGCCCGAAATCGCCGCGAAGATTCGCAGCACCCTCGCCGACCTTATTCCCGAAATCAGCCCCAGCAATATCGAAGTTGTCGGCGACACCGTAATCGCGCTCGAAGCTGCTTTCGGCACGGGGCCCGGCGTGATCGCGATCGCCGGCACCGGATCCATCGTCTACGGCCGCGACGCTGCCGGTCACACCGCGCGCGCCGGAGGCTGGGGCTTTGCCGTCTCCGACGAAGGCTCCGGCCACTGGATCGGCTGCCGCGCCATTTCCGCCATCCTGCGCGCTCGCGATCAAGACCTCGAAACCGCGCTCACCGCCTTGCTCCTCCAAGCCTGGAAGCTCCATACCATCGACGAACTCGTGCAGCAAGCCAACTCGACAACACCACCCGACTTCCCGCGCCTGTTTCCCATCGTCCTCCACGCCGCCGACAAGGGTGATGCCGTCGCCCGCGATCTCTTGGCCGATGCGGGTGCGGAGTTGGCTGACCTCGCGGCCATCGTCCTCCGCCGCCTCGCGCCTCATGCTGCTGGGGACGCGCTCACCATAGCCATGACGGGCAGTGTCTTTCGTCAGTCTTCAGTTGTGCGCCAGGTTTTCTACAATACCCTGCAGACAAGCTTTCCCGGCATCGAAGTGCGCCAGCATCTGGCCGATCCAGTTGAAGGCGCGCTAGCCAGAGCAAAACGAAGGTAGAGATGGGGCTTGCTCCGTCTGACGCAGGCACAACCGCGATGTCTGACAACGAAATGTCCGATGACAAAATTCCAGAAGACGAAACCGCGCCGCGCGAAAACCTGGCCGCGCCGCCGACCCCGCCCCCCGATCTGCTCCGCACAGCCGCCAACCCCGACCTCACCGAAGACTTGGCCCTAGCCCTCCTAAAGCGCAGCGACTTGCCCCCGGAAGTCCTGGAACTACTCGCCAAGAACGTCAACGCGCTCAAGAGCCGCAAGGTAAAGATCGCGCTGGCCAGCCATCCACACACACCACGCCATGTGTCTGTGCCGCTGGCGCGCCAGTTCTACATTTTCGATTTGATGAAAGTTGCCCTCTCACCCACCGTCCCCGTCGACGTAAAAGTAGCCGCCGACGATGTTCTCATCTCGCGCCTCAAAACGGTCACCATCGGCGAACGCCTGACCCTCGCCCGCCGTGGCTCAGGCAGAGTTGCCGCTGCGCTCTTGCTGGATGTAGAAGACATCGGCCGCAAAATCGACGACGCGAGGATTAGCGACGCCGCAACCGTAGCTCGCGGGACCCGAGTCATGCAGACCGCGCTCGAAAACCCGCGCCTCACCGAAGGTCTCGTCATCAACTCGGTGCTCCGTCCCGCCGCGAGCGCAGCCCTGGTGAGTGCGGTCGCGCAGCACGTGAAGTGGTCACCACGAAGAGAAGTCCGTGCCGCCCTTCTGCGAACCGAGCATCTATCGTTAGCCCGAGCCTTGGAGTTCAGCCAAGAAATTGCCGCTTCGCTGCTGCGCGAACTACTCGCCAGTTCGCGTCTCCCGGCCCAGATCAAAGACCAACTCATTCACGAGAGCGAGAAAGGTCCGCCTCCAGCACCCTGCTGAATAACCTGTTATTTGGATGGATTTGTCACCCCGAGCCAAGCGAGGGACCTGCAGTCGGCCAGAGTCGGGGGGGGGAACGATTTTCTCACTTTGGGGGAACTGGAACAGCCCCCTCCTCTTTCTTCTCTCCGCGCAGCAATCCCACAATCTTCTCGTACAGCCTCGCCCGCGTCACATACCGCTCGTTGGCGCTCGTGATATACCGGATCTGCATCTCCACTCCCGCCGTGGTCGGCCGCAGATAAATCGCCGGCGCCACCGCCGGCGCCTTCCGATACCCCGCCGACTTCCGCCATTCCTGCTCGGCCTGCGCAGTGCTCGCCCGCGTATCTTCCTCCACGAGTCGCTGGATCGCCTCGACCAGCGGATAGGGATTCTCCCCCTGTCCGACCTCCACCTGTAGGTCATCCCACAACCATTGCCCGGCGGTCGAAAAATTAAAGAAGTGTCCCTCGATCGCAAAGCTGTTCACGAACGCGACCTTGCGCCCCGTCGGATGCCCGGTATCAGTCCAATTACCAGTCTCGAGCAACACCGTGCGCAGCAACCCGATCTCAATTACTTCGCCCACGACGCCGTTGATTTCCACCCAATCGCCGACTCGAATGCCGTTCCGCCCCATCAGTACGAACCATCCAAAAAATCCGACGATGAAATCCTTCAGCGCCACCGTCAGCCCCGCGCCCGCTAACCCGAGGATGGTCGGCATCTGAGCCGGCACCCCGAGAATCACAAACGCGATCAGCAGAACGCCTACTGACTGCAATGCGAATCGAATCACGCCGCGCAGGGTGAGCAGGTGCTTCTGGTCCGCAGCGGCATGGCTGTAAAACCGGTCCACCATGAAGCTCCCGACATACACCAGCACCACTACCAGCAGCATCCAAAGAATGGACCGCAGCATGCCGTGCAGCACTGCCCGCTGCTGGCTTCTTGTAACCTCGATCCAGTCGCCGTAGATCGTCTGCAATTCCTGCTCGTCGCGAATGCGCTTGTCGAAGCCAGCGAGCAACTTCTGGCTGCTGGAAAAATGTTTAAGCGAGTTCACGGCGGTCGCTGTGCTTTCCTTGGAACCGGTCCCCGCCGCGGCGCCCTTTTTAAGCTCTGTCGTCCGCTGCTTGGTCTCTTCTTTTTGCGGCTTTTCCTCGCGCACGCGGCTTTGCAGCACTCCGTGTTGCGTCGTCAGGTCGTTTGCAATCTCCTGTGCTTCGCGCCGCGCCGCTTCGATGCGCGCAAGCTTCTCTCGCAGCCACATCCACGCACGCGCCTGACCCACCAGATTGCTGCTGCCGAAGTCGACCGCTGGGACCGCCGCAGGCCCCGCTGGGTTCTGACCCTGTCGTTGCTCCAACTCGTGTTCTGCCGCTTCGTGTTGATCCCGCTGCCGTTGAACCGCGTCCTCCTGATTGCCTCCTGCCTGGATCAATTCCTGCTGCGCGTCTTCGACCTCATCCTCCTCGAGCGCCTGTTCGGCGTCCAGCAGGTCCTTCTGATCCGAGAGCGTCTCTTTTTCGCTCGGCTTAGCGGCGGAGATCCGCACCTTGGCTTGCTCGATCTGCGCCAGCGTCTCCGCCAGCGCTGCCTGCGTCTCTTGCAACTTCAAGTACAGATCGCGGTTCTTGGGATCCTGAGCGGGGTGCTGTTCGGAGGCTTGGCGCAGCGCGTCTGCAAACGCGAGGTCCACTTCGTGATCCGCGATTCGCACCGCTTCCTCAGCGAACCGTTGCTCTTCGGCAGTGATTGCCAGGGCAGCCAGCGCGCGCGCTCTAGGCAGCGGTCGCACGTCAACCAGATGAGTCGCAGCCTCTGCCGCCGTGATCTTACGCGGCCGACTGCTCTCTCGCGTAGCCAAATAGGCAGCGCTAGTCGCAAGCACCAGCACCACCACTGCACCCACGATCCCCCACCGTAGCCACGTCATTGAGTCATCCTAAAGGTCGCGTTCCACCCAATCACCAAACCCACATCACGGCACCCAATCCGCAATAAACGCATTCGTCTCCCGCTGCTCCTTCCCGTTACGATGCGAAATCCACACCAGCTGCTTCCCATCCGGACTAAACATCGGGAACCCATCAAACCCCTCGCTAAACGTGATCCGCTCCAGCCCTGTGCCGTCAACATTGATTGCGTACAGTTCGAAGTTTCCCATCCCGCCGGTAGAGCCCATGTTCGTAGCAAAAATAATCCGCTTCCCGTCCGGATAAAAAGACGGCGCAAAACTAGCCGCATTCAAATTCGTAAGCTGCCGCTTCCCGCTCCCGTCCGCCTTCATAATCCAGATCTCAAGCGTAGTCGGACGAATCAGATTCTGCTTCAGCAGTTCCTTATATTCCGCAATTTCCTGCTCCGTCTTCGGATGGTAAGCGCGATAAATAATCCACTTCCGGTCCGCCGAAAAAAAAGGGCCCCCGTCATATCCCAGCTCATGCGTAAGCTGCTTCACATGCTTGCCATTCGAGTCCATCGAGTAAATATCGAGATCGCCATGGCGCAGCGACGTGAAAACAATCTTCTTCCCATCCTCCGAAATCGTAGCTTCCGCGTCGTAGCCCGGAGTCGTAGTAAGCTGCTTCAATTCCGACCCATCCAGCTTTGCCGTGAAAATATCAAACCCGGGATACACAGCCCAAACATAGCCCTTCGAGTAGTCCGGACGAGGCGGGCAAGCCGCATCCGCCAGATGCGTCGAGGAATAAAGAATCTTGTCGCCGTGAGGAAAAATGTAGCTGCAAGTCGTGCGCCCCTTGCCAGTCGAGACCATCTTCTGATCCGTCCCGTCCACATTCATGGTGAAGATCTGGTCGCACTGCAAGTCGCCGCGCGTCGACTGAAAAATGAGCCGCTTGCCGTCCGCCGAAAAATAGGCCTCCGCGTTCGACCCGCCAAAAGTAAGCTGCCGCACATTGCGCAGATGCTTTTCTTCAGCCGTAGCCAAAGCAGAAGCAGCAGGACTAGCCGCCTGACCGCAAGCCATCCGCGCCGCCGACAGCCCGGCGAGCAATAAGATATTCAACAGCATTCTGAGATTTGTCATTGGAGAAAAAGTGTAGCAGGCAAACCGCCAGTGTGGCGCGGGCGCCCCGGCCCGCGTGGCGGCAGGACGTAGGAACTGCGGGGAGTAGGAAACGAAGCCAACCGCGTCGCACGTCCCGGGACGCCCAAACTCCCCACATGATAAATTTATCGCCGGTCTTATCGCAGTTCGTGCCCCAACATCCCGCCGCCTCTGCGGCCCGAGAATTGTCGATGACAAAATTCACCGTAGCACTTCTGCTGCTGTTCGCCGCCACGTCCTTCGCCGAAAAAGTGAAGTCGGCACAGGGCTCCGACCTCCTCGTCCAGCTCGAAGCCAACTTTGCCCAGGAAGTCGCCAAGCATGGCCACGATGCCTTCCTCACCTACTTCGCTGCAGATGGCGTCGAAGTCGTTGACGGCGGCGGATTCGACAACAAAGAGGCCATGCGCAAGCAACCCCCATGGCCCGAAGGCGCGACCCTCACCTGGACCCCCGTCAGAGCCGAAATGGCCGCGTCCGGTGATCTCGGCTACACCTACGGCAATTACGTCTACACCGCCAAGAACAAAGACGGCAAGCTCGTAGTCAACTACGGCAAGTACACCTCGATCTGGAGAAAGCAGAAGGACGGCCAGTGGAAGGTAGTCCTCGACATGGGGAACTCCAGTCCCAACCCGAAATCAGCGAAGTAGGGACCGCAGGCTGAAGAGGAACTGGGGTTCCGCATCAGGCAAGGCCCGCCCGTAGAGAGGAGCGCAAGCCGCTGTCCTCCCCGCCTTTACGCTGTGCCTAAGAATCTGTCACACTGGCCACTGACCGCTGCTTCCATGGGCAAGATTCACATTCTCTCCGAAAGAGTTGCCAACCAAATCGCTGCCGGCGAGGTAGTGGAGCGTCCCGCGTCAGTGGTAAAAGAGTTGCTGGAGAACGCGCTGGACGCCGGTTCCACGCGCATTCGCATTCAGGTCGAGGCCGGTGGGAAGAAGCTGATCCAGATTACCGACAATGGCTGCGGCATGGTCCGCGACGATGCCATGCTCGCCTTCGAGCGCCACGCCACCTCGAAAATCAAAGAAACCGACGACCTGCTTAACATTTCGACTCTGGGATTTCGCGGCGAAGCGCTGCCTTCCATCGCGTCCGTGGCCCGCCTGCATCTGGAAACGCGTACGGAAGAAGAACCGGCCGGGACAGTCCTCGAGATTAACGGCGGGAAAATAGTCCGAGTCGAAGAAGCCGGGCTGCCCGTGGGTACTTCGATCACGATTCGCGACCTCTTCTTCAATACGCCGGCGCGCAAGAAATTCCTAAGATCGGAGTCGACCGAGCTGTCGCACATTGCATCGTTAGTAACCCACTACGCGCTGGCGCATCCGGAGAAGCATTTCGAATTGCACTCCGCGACCAACGCCTTGCTCGTGGCGCCGCCCGTAGCCGGCCATCGCGAGCGCGTGTACCAGGTGTTTGGACGCGAGACCCTGGACCAGTTGATCCCACTAGCCGCAATGCAGCCACTGGAGCGTGTCGGCCTGCCGCAGCCCCCGCCCTGGCGTCGAGCCGCGGAGGTTGCGGCCCGCGAGTCCGCTGAAAGAGAGGATGAGGTCTCGCGGATAACAGCGTCCGCGCCCCACGATTTCGGCGAGGTACGCCTCCACGGGTTCGTCTCCAAGCCGGAAATTCAGAAGCTTAATCGCAATTCGATTTTCATTTTCGTGAACGGACGCCTCATTCGCGACCGCCTGATTCAGCACGCCATCACCGAAGCGTACCGCAACATTTTGCCGCCGACGGTGTACCCCGTTGTTCTGCTTTTTATTGAAATGCCAACCGCCGAAGTGGATGTCAATGTGCATCCGTCAAAGACCGAAGTCCGCTTCCGTCAGCAGACGGTGATTCACGATTTCGTGCGCGAGTCGGTGCGAGCGGCGCTGATGAAGGCACGGCCGGTGCCGCAGTTCTTGACGGAGATCGGAGCGCAACCATCCGCAAGGGCTGGCCTCACCAGTCCTGCAATTTCTCAGGGGCTGCAGCCCGCACCGTGGCACGATTTGTATGAACCTGCCGCGGCGGGCGGCTTCGCGCTACTCGCGCCGACGGTTCCCGCTACAACGGCGCGCCTGGAATTTGAAGGAGGAATTGCGATCGAGGGCAATGCGGCCCTATCGCTGGCACGCGCGCCCGAATCCGCAGGCGCTCAGCCGGCGATCGCTGACCAGCCAGTTCCCGATCACGGCTGTGCCCCGCCCATCGCGCAAGAGCCGCAAGCCGCGCCAACTCTGGAGTCGTTGCGTACCCTCCACCCACTAGGCCAGATTCGAAACTCATTCATTCTAGCCGTCAACGAAGACGGCCTCTGGATCATCGATCAACATGTAGCCCACGAGCGCGTGCTCTTCGAGAAAGTCCAACACCAACGCGCGGCGCAGCAAGTCGAGAGCCAGCGCCTGCTCATGCCCCTCGTCATCGAACTCACTCCGGCGCAGCAAGCCATTTTCAGCGAGATTGCCGAAGAACTAGCGCACAATGGTTTCGAAGCAGAACCTTTCGGCACCCGCAGCGTAGCTGTAAAAGTCGCACCCGCTGGCGTGGACGCGGCGCAAATCGAGCACATGCTAAACGAAATCTTCGAGCAACTCACCCGCGAAGACCAAGCCATCAATCTCGAAGCCGTGCGTACCCGCATTGCCGCATCGATCGCGTGCCACGCCGCCATCAAAATCAACATGCCTCTCGAACAAAACAAGATGGAGTGGCTGCTAGCGGAGCTAGCAAAAACCGAGCACCCGATGACTTGCCCGCACGGCAGGCCGGTAGTATTGCGCTATTCCATGCAGGATATTCAGAAGGCATTCAAGCGCATTTAGCCGCGAGCTCCGAGCTTGGCGCTGCGAGCAATCCAAGCTTTGTATGTACGAGGACCTAGCTCGTGGCTCGCAGCTTGCAGCCGAGAGCCACCAAGGCGGGATGGGCCAATCTGCGATCACTGTGTTTTAATCGAGATCATGACTGACCCGGAACTCCTGCAGGCCCGCATAGAAAAGTGGCGCCTGAACGGCCAGCCCGTGCGTACTCTCGACGACGCGCGCGCCTTCCTCGAGTCCGTGGGATTTTGTCTGATGTATCCGATGCGGCCTCCGATTCTTTTGCCAACGTTCATAGGCGCGTGGGTAGGGGCAGATGACAAGCTGCCGGCGCGTCAGCACGCTTATAACGATCCGCGAGCAAAGGAAGCGACCGATCTGATGGTGCGCGCGCTACGCGACCAGGCGGCCTACGAGGCTCCCCTGTTTGACGAGAACAACGCCTTCCTGTTGGCGCCGTCGGTGTTTCCTTATTTCTATTCACTCGTAGGAGAGCGCAATCCGAAGCAGCCGCCGGCAACCGGACCGCGGTCACCCTATTCGCCGCTGGCCTGTGATGCTTTCGAAATCATCCGGCGCCGTGGACCAATTTCAAAAACCAAACTAGGCGAGATGCTGGGCGGCTCGGTTTCCAACGCCGGCCTGGATCGCGGCCTCAGTGAACTCTGGGCCAAACTTCGCATTACGCGCGTCGATTACACGGTGGAAGAAGGCTCGGTGTGGGACGAATTGTCACGCTGGGCCCCGGATGTCGTGCGCGAAGGCGTCGGAATCTCAGTGCCCGAAGCTCTCTCCGCGCTCGTCTCGAAATATCTGGGCTGCGTGGTGGCGGTGGATGAAGTCGAAGCCGAGAACTTCCTCGCGAACTTCGTTCCCCGCACAAGAGTGAAAGAAGCCATCCACGCCCTGCTCTCGGCGCGCGAATTGAGCTTCGTGCACGTAGGCACCAAGTCGCTTCTGCAAGTAACTCCGCCAAAACAGGCCTACGTCCCCAAGCCCCGGCCAGTACGCGTGACCTAAAGAGGTCGTGGAGGGACGAGCGCCCTAGCCCATCGAAGCTGTGCGCGGGCAGCAGCGCTCCAGGTGGCGGCGATTCCTGTTGTGTCAACCGCCTGTAGTTTTCCACCCACGACCCGTGTAGAATCGCACATTCGCCACGATGACAGATTCTTCCCAGCGCAAACTTATCATCGCCATCGACGGCCCAGCCGGAGCCGGCAAGAGCACCATCGCCTCCCGCCTGGCGCGCAAACTCGGCTTCGTGAACCTGGAGAGCGGGGCCATGTATCGTGCGCTGGCGTTGGGGGCGATCGAGTGGGATGCCTCGTTTGACGACGAGGCTGCGCTGCTGAAGATGGCGCAGGATTCCCGCATTATCCTCGAGCCCACCGTCGGCGGCAATCGTGTCCTGCTCAACGGTAAAGACATTTCCGCTCGCATTCGAGAGCGCGATGTGAGCGAGGCGGCTTCGCGCGTCTCCGTGCATCCTAAAGTGCGCGAGTGGATGGTGGCGCGGCAGCGCGAGATGGGCATCGCCGGCGGCGTCGTGATGGAGGGCCGCGACATTGGGACAAAAGTTTTCCCCGATGCGGATTTAAAGATTTTTCTCGACGCCGATCCTATCATTCGCGAGCAGCGCCGCCTCGACCAGCAGAAAGTAAAAGGCGCACCCGCGCAAGCCATGGCTGCTGAACTTCGCGACCGCGACCGCCGCGACCGCACCCGAGCAGCTTCTCCGCTGGTTGCCGCCGAGGATGCCGTGGTGCTTGACTCGACGAATATGAGCGAGGATGAAGTCCTCAATCGAATCGCGGAGTTGGTGGAAAAGCGACTGGCGCCGAGCCGCTAGCCGTGCTTCACATAGGGACGGACGCCCTCGTTCATCCAGCCGAGCGAAGCTCGGCGGCGCTCACGATGTCCCGCATTCCACGTCGAATGCGTGAGGCCTCCTTATGACCATAAACCCTGCGCGTTGGGTTTTATTGCTCGCTGCAATCGCGTTTTTGTCGGTTGCGGCAAACCCTCAAACCCGATCCACGACCGACTGGCCCACGGCTTTCCCCGCGCAGAGTGGCCTCTCCGATGCCCGTCTGCGCGCGCTCGATGCCGCCATCCGTTCCGCGGAATTCAAGAAAATTGGCAGCGTCTTGATTTCCCGCCACGGCAAACTGGCCTATGAAAGCTACTTTGAAGGCGACGCCGCAACCCTCCGCGACACCCGTTCGGCGACCAAGAGCATCACTGATGCACTAATCGGAATTGCGATTGACGAGCACAAACTCAGTGGCGCCGACGCGAAGGTTCTGGCGCTGCTGCCGGAGCGTGCTCGCAGGATTCAGAATCTCGATCCGCGGAAGGCTGCCATCACCGTGGAAGATTTTCTGACCATGAGCTCTCCGCTGGAGTGCGACGATTGGAATGATGCTTCGCGCGGCAACGAGGAGCGCATGTATCTGGTGGAGGATTGGGCGCAGTTCATTCTAGATCTGCCAATCCGAGGCCGCATGCATGTGGGCGAGCAGGTGGAAGCGGCTCCCTACCGTCGCCACTTCAGTTATTGCACCGGAGGAGTCTTCACCCTGAGCGAAGTTCTCGAGAAGGCAACCGGAAAACGCACCGACCGCTATGCCAGCGAGAAACTGTTTCAACCACTAGGGATCACGAACGCAGAGTGGGTCTACTCCCCAATGAACGTTCCACAGACCGGCGGCGGACTGCGCCTGACCAGCCGCGATCTGCTGAAGATCGCGCAGTTGTATCTCGACGGCGGCGAGTGGCGGGGAAAGCGCATCGTGAGTGAAGCGTGGGTGCAGAGTTCGACGCGCCCGCATGCGCGTATCGATGAGGCGACCGAATACGGCTACCTGTGGTGGCTGAAGTCCTTCAAGGTCGGCGAGAAGAGCTACTCGGCGTTTTTTATGTCGGGCAACGGAGGGAATAAGGTGGTCGCCATCCCCGCTCTCGATATGGCCGTCGTCATCACCAGCACGAATTACAACACGCGCGGAATGCACGAGCAGACAGAGAAGATACTGACCGACTATGTGCTCGCGGCGGTGGAGTGAAGATTAAAGTGAGGCGCCCCGCTCATCGCATGTCTTGCGATGAGTGGGATTCGCCGCCGTTACTTCTTAACCACCGCAATCCCTAACTCCCGCAACTGCCCCTCCGCCACCGGCGTCGGCGCCTCCATCATCAGGTCCTTGGCAGCGGCGGTCTTTGGGAAGGGAATTACTTCGCGTAAGCTATCCGCTCCCGCCAGAATCATCACGATGCGGTCGAGGCCGAGCGCGATCCCGCCGTGAGGGGGTGTGCCGTATTCCAGGGCTTCGAGAAAGAATCCGAAGCGCGAGCGCGCCTCTTCTTCCGTCATGCCGAGCGCGTGGAAGATTCTGCTCTGCACGTCCTGCCGGTGAATACGGATCGAGCCCGATCCCAACTCCGTCCCATTCAGCACAACGTCATATGCCAGCGCGCGCACCATGGCGGGATCGCTTTCCAGTTTGTCCATATCTTCATCGTGCGGCGAGGTAAACGGGTGGTGCGCTGCCATCCAGCGCTTTTCGCGCTCGTCGTACTCGAACATAGGAAAGTTTGTTACCCACAGAAAACGGTAATCGCCTTTTTGGAAAAGCTTGTGGCGTTCAGAATATTTTTGCGCTAAAGCTACGCGCAGCAGCCCGGCTGAGGCATAGATCGCTAGCTCCGCGGGCGTTACTTTGCGTTTGCTCGCTGGATGCGCGTCTCCAGAGGAACCCGACTGCGCCGAGCCTACCACCAGCACCAGCAGATCGTCCGCCGCTGCGCCTGCTTTCGCGCGCACTTTTGCACCCGCCTCGGGAAACCTCGTCTCGATGCGTTTAAAGTCTTCAAACACGCGCGCTCCGCCCTTTGACACAAACAGCGGCTTGATGTCGTCCCGCTCCTTGCGTGAAAGCTCGCCCACATGCGGAATCCGAATCGCAATTACCGGCAAATCTTTGTTGATCGCCAACTGTTCTACATCGGTGGCAGCAAAGCAATCGCTCACATCGGCGAAAGCAGGCACGCGCAGATCAGGCTTGTCGATCCCATACTGCCGTATGGCATCATCAAAGTCCATCCGCAGAAAAGGCGTCTTGATCTCATGCCCCGCGGCTTTGAAGGCGGCAGTCAAGAAACTCTCCACCACTTCCCAAACCCGCTCCGCTTGCGGATAGGACATTTCGAGATCGATCTGGGTGAACTCGGGCTGGCGGTCGGCGCGGAGGTCCTCGTCGCGGAAGCAGCGCACGATCTGGAAATACCTATCGAAGCCCGAGATCATCAGGATCTGCTTGAACAGTTGCGGCGATTGCGGCAGCGCATAAAACGATCCCGGCGACACGCGGCTGGGGACGAGATAATCGCGCGCGCCTTCGGGCGTCGAGCGCGTCATAAACGGCGTTTCAATTTCGAAAAATCCCTGCGCTGCCAAATTCTCGCGGATGGCGAGCGCCACCTTGTGCCGAAGTTCGATGTTGAATTGCATGGCATCGCGGCGCAGGTCGATGTAGCGATACTTCAAGCGCATCTCTTCGTTTGCCAGCACCGTGTCCGAGGGCAGAAACGGCAGCGGCTTCGACACGTTCAGAATGCGCAGCTCTTCCACCACCAGTTCCACTTCGCCGGTCGGAATATTCGGATTGATCGTATCGGCATCGCGGCGCTTCACCGTTCCGATGGCAGCAATCACGAACTCGTTGCGCAGTGTTTCTGCTTTCTCGTGAACGGCGGCGTTCCATTCGTTGTTGAACACGACTTGTGTAATGCCGGTGCGGTCGCGCAGATCCACAAAGATGATCTGCCCGAGATCGCGCCGCCGGTTGCACCATCCCATGAGCACAACTTTCTTGCCCGCATCGGAGAGCCGAAGAGCTCCGCACATATGTGTTCGTCTGAGGTCGCCTAAAAAATCGAGCACGTTTTCGCCTTGTCTCGCTGGAATTATGGTGGTGAGCCGAATCCAAGATTATAAATGGGACCGGGTACGGGGGCTCCGTGCGCCCGGGAGATGGGCGGCGCAAGTTCATCTGGAGTCGGTGGAGTGTAGTCCGAAACTGTATTTGCTTTCGGTGACGAAAAACCCCGCCCAAACAGCGCTTGGACGGGGCGACCCTCAAGGATTCAGTTAATCGCGAGGCTGGGCACCCGCGCATCCCCAAGTTAACTTAGCGGAGGCTGTTCGAGATATGCCTCCCGACCAAGAGCTGGGGCATCCGGCACCAACACGCTTTTCTCTACCATTGGCTGAATGGGTTGAGCCACCCGCGAGAACTCAGACCGACTTTCGCTAAATTACTGCGGCGGAGTCGTGGTAGTGGTCGTCGTTTGAGTCTGCTGCTCCGACGGCGGTGGGGTCGTGGTTGTAGTCGTTGTTTGCTTCTCCTTCTTCGCCTTCTTGTGGTGGTGTTTGTACTTCGTGGTGCTCTCGGTCGTCTGAGTGGTTTGGGTTTGCGGCTGAGTTGCCGGAGCCGTCGTAGTCGTGGTGGATTGCGTGGTCTCCTGTGCGATCACCGGCAGCGACAGTGCCAGCACGACGGCCGACCCGAAAACAACAGCCAATACCTTCTTGGATTTCATTCGATTCTCCTTAAATTTAACCCGGAAATATGATGCCTAAGTTACTCGCGGATTTACAGGTCACGCAGCCCCCGCCGGGTGAACGGAACTTAAGGGACTGGGCTCCAGCATGTTGGTTTCGCCGCGATCCGAATCGGCGGGTCTGGGTGGCAGACTCTGGCTGATGAAGATGACCGGCAAGGGCGCACGCGTACGTTGCCTGGGCCGGACCGCCTCAAGAGAGGGTCCGCTGCCTGGTTTGACACGCAAAACTGCTCTCTTGAAGCATCAATAGCTTCGCTCATTTACGAGCGCAATACTGTGCAGAATAGCTCATATCGAGAGCTAAGCGACGACTGACTACTGTCCGTTGATCTTCTGGATTTTTTCGGCCAGTTCGAAGTCATTCTTGGTCAGGCCGCCGGCACTATGGGTTGATAAATCTATGGTGACCTGGTTGTACGCATTCGACCAGTCCGGGTGATGTTCCATTTTGTCGGCGGCAAGCGCGACCCGCTTCATGAACCCGAACGCCTGCTTGAAATCCCTGAATTTGAACTTGCGGTGCAGATTTCCCTTCACTAGGCTCCAGCCAACGAGCTTGCGCAGCCCGGCTGCAATTTCCTTTTTCGGTAACTTTCCTTCGCTCTTTACCATGCTCATCGGCCCTCCTGTGTCTTCAGCTCAATGATTCGCCATCGGGCGCTCTCGCGTGAGGGAAGTGTGGGAATGTTCAGTGGATGTCGGTCTTGGCACAACGGAAAGCTGGTCGTATTTGGGGCCGCCTTCCACCACGGTATGATTCTTGTCGATGGTGATTCTCCTGGCCTGGCCGAGGTCGGAAATCGTAAGGCTCTTCAGGTGGATGCCCAGGCCTTCGGTAATGACCTTGCCACCGGTGAGGCGAGCAAGGTCCTGCAACACAGTCTTGCTCTGATCCCCGAAGGCAGGCGCCTTGACGGCAGCAACTTGCAGCGGGCCCTGCAGTTTGCTCACGACGAGAGTGGCCAGCGCCTCGCCTCCAACATCCTCTGCGATTATGAGCAGCGGCTTGCCGCTCTTGGCGATCTGCTCCAGTAGCGGGAGCAGGTCCCGCTTGGAACGGATAGTCTTTTCGTGGATGAGAATGTAGACGTTCTCGAAGTTGACTTCCATGCGTTCTGGGTCAGTGATGAAATAAGGTGAGAGGTATCCGCAGTCGAATCGTATGCTGCCAACTGGCGGTTTGCCGGTGGCGGTGCGGAGGGTGATGCTCCCGTCGAGGATGGCGTCCGCTTCTTCGACGCGAGCCCAAAGGCGGTCGTTACCTAAAGCACGTTGCGCAGTCATGGTTTGCCCGCTCACTTAGAGTATGATTTCGCTGCCGATCCTCACGCAGAGCTCTCTCGCGTTGTGAACCGGTCGAGCTTCCGGTCTGGGAACCTAGCATCCAAGAACAGCACACACTCTAATGGGTATGGAATTGAATGTCTGGTCAGAACCGCTCACATTCGATTGGAATACGCTAATTTTTTCGCTGGCCCTATCGCGAGCGCTTAATCCAGATCGTTAGCACTCCAGAGATTGGGGGTGATCTGGCGGAATTTCAGTTTCCATTGGCCGTCGATTTTTGCCCAGGTATCGGCCATGTGGCGATAGCGGGGATGTTCTCCGGGGACGATGAGGTTGTAGGCGACGACGGCGGAGTCATCGTTGAGTTTGACCACGTGGAACTCGTAGGCGCGCGTGTCCTTGGGCATTCCCTGCTGCGCGGTTTCGACGACTTCACTTTTGTCGTAGAAGTCGCCGTTGGTTCCGATGCCCTGGAAATCATCCGCGATGGCGAGCTCGACGGCGGTTAGGTTCTTGGCATGGGCCGCCTGCAGGAACTGCTTCTGCTGATCGATGAGTTGCTGGTCGAAGGCGGGGAGCGGCTTGGACGTCTGCGCCTGGGCTAGAGTGACCGCGAGAATCGCTGCACACAGCAGGGAAGTGCTTCGCATCGGTTGTCTCCTTGGGGTGATTCTACTTCGGGATGCGATCCGTTCGTGGTTTTTTTTGCCCAACCCCTGAGGGGTGCGCGCTTGGGAATCGGTCGTCCGCACTGGGCTCCGCTTCGCTGCTGACGGGCGCTTCTCGTTGACCTTTGACAACTAGAGCTATTGCTTCTGCGAAAGTCGTTGCGGCAATTCTGCTCGCGGGACGGTTACTTGTTCGCCGGAGGCTAGATGCTTTAGCGCGAAGGCATCGGCGGCCACTTCGTTTTCGCCTACGAATAAGATGTAACGCGCTCCCATCTTGTCGGCGGCCTCGAATGATTTTTTTATGCGGAACGTGTCATCGCCGAGATCGACTACCAGATCGTGGCGGCGTAGTTCCCGGGCAAGTCGGGCGGCTTGGCGATTCATGCCGGCGCCCAGGGGAGCAATGTAGACGTCGGGTTTGCGAATTACCGACTCCGCCGATGCGGTCAGCGAAAGTACCATGCGATCTTCTCCGATGGCAAAGCCGATGCCCGGAGCGGCCGGGCCGCCCAATGCTTCGGATAGGCCGTCGTAGCGTCCGCCGCCTAGAATCGCATTCTGCGCACCGAGCGAACCATGCGTGAATTCAAACGCCGTGCGAGTGTAGTAATCGAGGCCCCTTACCAGGCGCGGGGTTTCCTTGTAGGGGATTTGGACGGCGTTCAGGATTTGTTTTACTTGGTCGTAGTGGGTTTGGCAGGGTTCGTCCAGGAATTGGTTAATGGTGGGAAGAGTTTCTATTATGGGCTGGTCTTCGGGGACTTTGCAGTCGAAGACTCTTAGGGGATTGGTTACGGCTCGGCGCTGGCAGTCGGCACACATCTTGCTTACTACAGGGGCCAGGGCTTGGCGGAGGGCTTCGTTGAATTTTGCTCGGTCGTTCGGACAGCCTACGGAGTTCAGTTCCAGCGTCCAGTCGGTGATGCCTACACGGTCTAGCAGCGTCGCCAGGAGCTCCAGGATTTCCGCGTCTCTGGCGGGAGACTGGCTGCCGGAGGTAGCGGGGCCGATTACTTCGGCTCCTATTTGGTAGAACTGGCGGAAGCGGCCTTTTTGGGGACGCTCGCGACGGAACTGCGGTCCTATATAGAAGAGCTTGCTGAGGCCGCGGTCCCAGAGTTTGTGCTCGATGTAGGCGCGGACTACGCCGGCCGTGTTTTCAGGGCGGAGGGTTAGCGACTGTCCTTTATCGCTTTCAGCGCGCCCGCGATCTTCCCAGGTAAACATCTCCTTGCTGACGATGTCCGTGTCTTCGCCCACGCCTCGAGCGAATAGTTCGGTGGACTCGAAGATGGGAGTGCGGATTTCGTGGAAGTTGTAGGCTTGGAAGACTTCGCGGACGGCGGCTTCCACGAAGTTCCACAGGGCGGTGTCGGGGGGGAGAAGGTCGCGGGTTCCTCGGGGAGATTTGATCATTTTGTCGGTCGCTGGTGGTTCGGCACGGCTTGGGACTTAGCCTCCGCGCTGGGGCTCTCAGTTTTCAGTGGAACCTTTTAGCGTCTTTGATCCATAGCGATGCTTTATTAGTTTAACGTTGAATTGGATTTGGGCAAATGGACGAGAACGTTCACGCCGTTGATACTAGCCACCGGGCCTTGTTGCTATGCGTCGCGTACAGTTTATCGAAATCCATGAACAACCGTGGTTCCCGTCGTCTATTCGAGATGAGATCACGGATGCGCTTCAGTTTGGGTTCAATCTCTCAAATGGCTACGCGCCCATTGTGCCGCTGCTGCAAAGCGCCCTGGACTCTACGGGAAAGCGATCGGTCGTCGATCTGTGTTCAGGCGGCGGTGGACCGTGGCTGGAACTTTCTCGAAAGCTGCAATATCGAGAGCGACAGGGATATCCGCCGGGGATTCAGATTTGTCTGACAGACAAATACCCAAACCTCACTGCAATCCAAAATGTCGGAGCGGCTTCCGAGAATCACATTATTTTCTATCCGGGCTCGGTTGACGCGACGAATGTTCCGCTTGAATTGAAGGGGTTTCGAACGATGTTTACGTCGTTCCATCACTTTCCGCCAGAAGAGGCGCGCGCGATCCTGCAAAATGCCGTCGATGCCGGCGAAGGCATCGGAATATTTGAAATAACGCGGCGCGCACCTTTAACGATCGGATTGATATTTGCCTGGGTTCTCCTGCTGTTTGTCTGCACTCTTTGGATCCGCCCGTTCCGCTGGTCACGGTTGCTTTGGACGTACTTGGTCCCGATCATTCCGTTGGTACTGGTGTTCGATGGCGTGGTTTCGTGCCTTCGGTCCTATCGGGCGCAGGAGTTGCTTGCGATCGCCGAAAAATTGACGGCAGGCGGATATCGCTGGGAGACTGGCGAGCTTTCTACCGGGAAGGTGCCAATCACCTATCTGATTGGTTATTCGCGGGCGTCGTCCTGAACATCCTTCGAGGGCAATCATTCACTAACATGGAGCGCCGTCGGCGGAGAGTTCACTTCTCGAATGCGCGAGAGGGGGGGCACCCGCTCTTTCTAACTCTTCCTGTTCCTGTTTGCTAGTTGGACGCCAACACGTCGTCGTTGTAGTTCACTAGTGCCCGTTTGGGGGCATCTTTCAAACCCTTTATTGGAACTTTCTGATCGATCGAAGTGTTTCCGGTCAGGTGCGCTCGACCCAGATTTATGGTGCGACCATCGGCTAGCTCCAGATAGATGGGCACCACCATCCGAAACTTGTCGTCCACGCCGGACTGGGTGACCTTGAAGCCGAATACTACGTCGCCGTTTGCGTCTTTTTCAAACGTGTAGTCGATCTTGTAGGTGGGGAGGGCGGTGCCGAAGACATACTCGTTGAAGAACCAATCGAGGCGATGGTTACCCTCTAGATCCATCTCCGGAGTCATGTGTTTCTCCATCGCGGATTTGAAATCTTCGGTGGTCGCGGCTTTGCCGGAATAAGTCTTCACAAAATCCTGCATGGCTTCCTTGAAATTCTGGTCGCCGGTTTTGCGGTCCCACATCATCATGCGGATCATGTGGAGAATGTATGCGCCTTTGGGATAGATCAGGCGCCGGGTTACGTCGAACCCTGTTCGCGAGTTATCGGCGCGGTATCCCATGGTTAAGGGGCCTACATCAATGGCGCGAAAGCCTTGGGCGTTTCGTTCCAGCAACAAGGTGCGCTCGTCGTTCCAGAACTCGATAAATTTCTTCGGATTCTTTTCGATCATGCTGATGTAGAGAGACGCGGACATGTCAGAGAACCCTTCGCTCATCCACTGGTCGCGGCCGGAGGCGAAGCCGACGGTATGTCCCCACCATTGGTGGGCGACTTCGTGCGGCGTAACCACTTTCCAATATCCCCGGTCACCCCAGTCGAGGCCAAGAGAATGGCGCACCGTGGTGTCAAAGTAATAGCAGATCGGAATCCAGACGAGTTCCGGCCACGATTGACCAAAGTTGCACGCGGTTTGCTGCGTGAGTTGCATGTGTTTGAACAGCGAAGGGCCGAAATAATCGGTGTAGAGTTGCACCGCCATTTCGCCTTCTGCCAGTGCTTTCTTGTTGAGTGAAGTGGTGCTCATCGTACCTAGCGCCACCGGCGCTCCCATGTGCGACCCGTCCATGTTCATGTCAGCCTCGGCCCCACGCTTCAGCGACTGCACCCAGTCTGGAGACTCCTCGTTGGCATAGGACTGGATGAAGTATTCGGGCTTGGTGAGTTTGGCTTCCTCTACTTTGAACCTGCCGAAGCTGAATCCCGCCACCGTCTGCGGATTTTCGCTCTTCCACACGGTTACATTCTGACCGCCGTCGTTACTTTCGGAGACGAGAATGCCGGTCGCGGCCATCTTCATTCCTTTGGGAATGCGCAAGGTCATGTCATACAGCGCATATTCTCCCAGTCCGCCATCCGGATCGTTGGGATACCAATCGTCGCGCGCTACCGGGAAATAGTTTCCGCCGCCCGTGTTAATGACTGCGTCTTTCCCTTCGTAGGTCGTTGTGACCGAGAACTTTTCCCCTTCAGCAACAGCCTTAGGTAAGATGATGGCGAAGTTGGCGTCTTCGTTTTTGTCCTCCTGAATAAAGGAGAGGGCCTGTCCATTCGCGGTAACGCTCTGCACGCGCAGGGACCGGAACAAGTCGAAACCCACGACCCGCAATCCTTTGCGCCGCGCGACAATGTCTGTAGTGGATTTGCCCAGCAGTTTGCCGCTCTTTTCGAATGTGGCTTCCAGTTGCTGGTGCGCAATGTGGATTGGCTTGCCAATGGTACCTGACGGGTGATCGCGTGAAATATTGAAAGAGGCCCAGTTGCCCGCCTTGTTTTCGTCGTAGGTCATAAAGCTAACCTGCTCCGAACCGGAGTTGGGATCAATCTGGTAAAGCTCCTTGCCGCTGTAGCGTTTGCCGTGGATGAAAGCTACGAAGAGCCCTCCTGGTTCGGGGCTTAATACATCCTGCAGAATGCGCGCTTCCATGTTGTCCTTGAATTTGTGGCGCGTCGTATTCTGGCTGTCTTTCAGCAAGCCGGCA
>Ga0066789_10000017_pt1 | contig 40453 bp, 23 predicted proteins | sample OrgsoiDNA2013049_FD_70960 | JGI IMG/M metagenome (GOLD analysis project Ga0066789, IMG submission 70960) | Permafrost soil microbial communities from the Arctic, to analyse light accelerated degradation of dissolved organic matter (DOM) -... | ecosystem: Environmental > Terrestrial > Soil >...
CGCACTGATCAAACTGTACAAGCGCGCCGGAGCCGACTACCTCGTCGCTCTAGCTACGCACCACGACAACTTTGATTGCTGGAATTCGAAATACCAGCCGTGGAACTGCGTCAACATCGGTCCTAAGCGCGACGTCGTCGGCACGTGGGCCCAGATTGCACGCTCCAATGGTTTGCGTTTTGGTGTGAGCTATCACGGAACGCCGCACCGCACATGGGATGAATTTCTTCCAGTTCGCTACAAGAGCGATACGGCCGGACTGCTTGCCGGGATTCCTTATGACGGCCTCCAAACAATCGCTGACGGCAAAGGAAAATGGTGGGAGGGCATGGATCCGCAGATGCTCAACGGCAAGCCCCATGCAAAGAACACGCCATGTCCGGAGTTCGTGCAGCAGTTCCTTCTACGCGTGCAGGACGTGATCGACAGCTATAGTCCCGACATCCTGAATTTCGATGACGGCGCCCAGTTCGTCTTCGACGAGGGTGGGCAATGGGCTCCGGATTTGAAGGTATGGCTGGGCATTCCGGACCTCGCGCCCCAAATCATGGCCTATTACTACAACAAGAACATGCAGGCGCATTCTGGCCGCCTGGAAGGAGTGGTTGACCTCAAGGAAGTTCCAGAGCCTGTGTGGGGCACACTGACGCGCGACTTCGAGTTTGGCATGGCAGACGGACTGCAGGAAAAACCCTGGCAAACGGAAGCATGCATCGGAAACTGGCACTATCGCAGGAGCCTCCTTGAAAAACATGCCTACCAGAAAGCTTCTTCGATCATTCCCCTTTTCGTAGACATCGTCAGCAAAAATGGGAATCTCCTGCTAAGCATCCCGCTACCGGGTCATGGAGAGCCGGATAGCGACGAGGTTTCTTTCCTGAATGAACTTGCTGAATGGCAGCAGGTGAATAGCGAAGCGATTAAGGGCACGCGCCCGTGGAAGATTCACGGCGAAGGCCCGTCGACAGCAGTCAGGAAGATCGTGGCGTATCAGTTGCCGCAGATCAAGCCCGACCCCACAGATATCCGGTTCACCACGACGGGTGAGGCACTGTACGCCATCGCATTGGGATGGCCAGCGAACGGGAAATTACTCATCAAGTCTCTCGCAGAAAATTCAACAAACTACCCTCGCAAAATCGGGAAAGTCGAACTGCTCGGCGCGAAATCCCAGCTCAAGTGGTCGCGACGAACTGAAGGCCTCGAGATTGAGGTACCCAACGTTCCGCCTTGTAAATATGCATTTTCGTTCCGAATCCTTGCGATCTGAGGCTGAGCTTTCGCGTGGAAAGAACGTGAATCTGTCTTTTCAGCAAAGGGAATCACCTTGCGACGAATCTTGACTGCAATGGCATTGTGCCTGAGTAGCACACTGAGTTTTGGACAGGGTGCGGACCAACATCCTGATTGGCCTGGTAAGGGGCAACTGTTTGTTGGGACCTGCTACCAGCCCGTGGATCGCTCACCGGAACAAATCGGTCACGATATTGCGCTGATGCAGGAGGCGGGATTCACCCTGGTCCGCATGGGCGACCTTTCCTGGGACGCCTTTGAGCCGTCGGAGGGCCATTTCGAATTCGCGTGGTTCGACAGCATCCTCGAGCAGATGAACCAGGCTGGGATAAAAGTGATCCTCGACATCGGCGGATCGCCTGCGCCAATCTGGCTTCACCATAAGTATCCATCAGTGAACATGGTCAACGAACTAGGCGCGACCGTGCAGCCGGCCGAACGCTATATGGATGACATCAGCGACCCGGCATACCGTGAGCGCCTGATTCGCTTTGCCGACGAACTGACGCGACACTATGCACACAACCCCGCGCTGGCCGCGATTGGCTACAACAATGAAATCGGCAATGGAGTGATGTCCTATTCCGAAGGAGATCGCCAGAGATTCGTTGAATGGTTGAAGGCGAAGTACGAGACAATTGCAAACCTCAATAGGGCTTGGGCCACGCAGCGTTGGTCTCGCCACCTGAACTCGTTCGATGAAGTGCAGTTACCCTATTTGGACGGACCTGCTCCCCCGGAACGATACCTTGATCTCCGGCGCTTCTGGTCCGACATTACTATTTCTGTGCTGGAGGACCTGGAGAGAGTTCGCAAACGCAACGTTCCAGATCTCCCAGCGGTTTCGAACCTCTGGGACACTGCTGGACGTAGGGGCTTTGATTACCTGAGCTCATATCGAAAATATGTGAGCTATGGAGCCGAGGGATTTTATCCAGCAAACCCGCTCGATGTCTCATTTGGAGCGTTGCTCGTAAAAGGCGATTTTGCTACTCCAGTGTGGTTCAACGAATTCACTGCCGGAGGCGGCGGATCCTACGGCGGCCCCAAGGGCATTATTCGCATGTGGGCCTATCTCGCCCTGATCGACTATGGGCAGACTTTTCTCGCATGGACCTTCAATACTCACAGAGGAGGAGAAGAGCAGGCGCTGTTCGGATTGTTGGACCACGATGGCACGCCGTCATGGAAGTACGCCGAGTACAAGCAAATCGCGAGCGAGTTTTCCAGGTTGCAGCATTTCGGGTTCCCGCGTTATCGCAAGCCCGATGTCGCTATCGCGTACTCGTTCGAAAGCAATGTCGCCTCCCATCCACCCGGCCCAAGTAATACCGTCCGTCAGTATTTCACTGTCGGTTATGCAGACCAAGTCGAAAGCGCTTTACAACCTTTCTTTGAGGACAACATTGATGTCGCGTTCATCAACCTCGGCCACTGCGCCCTCGACTACAAACTCGTGGTGGTGCCAGCAGACTACCTGATGGACACGGCAAGCGCCGAGGCGATTCGCGGTTACGTGAACAACGGCGGCACAGTGATCATGACCGCCTTCTCGGCGAAGGTGGATGAGACCAACCAGTGGTTCGATACGCCGCTTCCAGGCAGGTTGAGTGATGTATTCGGGATTCGCACGTCAGAATTCTACCGACCGGCCTCTCCGCCAGAGATCAGTTTGAACGGCAAAGTTGAAAAAGCCGCCATTGGCTTCTATGAAGTGCTTGAGTCTCACACGGCGAAGACAATGGCGATGTTTGCGAATACCCCGGAAAAGTCGCCCGCCATCACAATCAACAATTTCGGCAAAGGACGCGCCATCTACGTCGCCGTTCCCGCGCAGATGCCGATACTTGCTCCGCTCGTACGCAGCCTTTACGCAGACCTCCGCATAGAGAGGGGACCGGAGACTCCTTCAGGCGTTTACGCGCGCGTGGTTGAAGGTAAAACGCTCTATGTGAACACCACCGCGGACGAGAAAACCATCACGATAGGCGGAAGTAGACGCGGCGCCATCAGCGGCAGATCGTACTCAGGCACCCTTCGTCTGAAGCCATACGATGCAGAGCTGGTGGAGTAAAAAAGCGAGGCAGCGTGCGTTCACAATTCCTGAGGAACGTGCTTTTGGTGTTCTCGTCGGCCTGTTGCGCATAGGCACAGTCAAATTCATGCTCCGGCCTCGTGAATTTCAAGGCGCCAAATCGAAATCACAAAAGCTCCAGCCGTCGCAGCCGGAACGACGGAGAGTATTCCGTGGATCGGGCAAACTGCGCCACTTTCGGCCTACTGCCGAGTTGAAGGTGTAATGAATCGCCGAACCATCCTGTGTAGGGAGAAGACGAGACGAGAGAGAGAGACGAGAGAGAGAGAGAGACGAGAGAGAGAGACGAGAGAGAGAGACGAGAGAGAGAGACGAGAGAGAGAGACGAGAGAGAGAGACGAGAGAGAGAGACGAGAGAGAGACACCATCCCTAAGCCTTCGGCTTAGGTCGGTGCGGGTCGTCCGTGGACGAACGAACGCTGCTCGCACGAAGTCGAACAGGATTCGAGTCCGTTCGAATTATGTCCGATTCTCATTCGAACGGAAATGAGTAATCTTAACTGCCACTTCAGAGTACTCAAGGCCCTCGGCAGCCAACCTGGCCCCTATAACAGTTGACACGATTACGCAATATGCGTAGTTCTTCCGTGCTGACTGCGTTGTTCCCACACGTGCGGCAAGGTGTGCTTGCGGCTACGCTCGGGCAACAACCCCCACTGTCCACTCTGCGCCTCCGCGCATCGCGCCTGTTCCGGATCCGCGCCTCATATCATCCACGGCAAAACTTGCGTCAGCGCGTCCACATCCTAGGATGCACAGCAAATCAACATCCGCCGTGAGAAGCGGTGTATCATCCTTGAGTGGTTATTCGCTAACTGTATCGCTAACTATGAGAAAGAGAGTAACGGTTCACGAAATCGCAAAACTGGCCAAAGTGTCGATAGCAACCGTTTCGCGCACGATTAATCGTGTGCCCACGGTCGACCCCGTTCTGGCCAGGCGCATTCGTAGAGTGATTGAAAAGGAAGGCTACTATCCGAACACCAACGCGCGCGCTCTGGTCCGAGGACACAGTCGCACTCTTGGCCTCATTGTCTCCGAGATCACGAATCCTTTCTTCCCTGAGATCATACAAACTTTCGCGAAGTTGGGTGCTCGGAACAATTACGAGATCTTGTTGAGTTCAATCGACCACGATCCCCGATCGATCGAGGTAACCGCACGGCAAATGTTTGGGCGCAGCGTGGGCGCGGTTGCGATTTTGACCTTTGGGGGCGAGGCGCCGCTCATCGACATTCTAACCGCGCGTGACATTGCCGTGTTCGCTGTCGATGCCGACCCGCCCCGACCGTTGCTGAAAACCATTCAGATTGATTACGAGCACGGCATTCGCCAGGCTGTACAGCACCTGGCCGCATTGGGACACGAGCGCATCGCTTTTATCGGTGGACCACAACAGTTGAAGACTGCCGCAATGCGAAAAGTCGCGGTTCAACAATGCATGAAAGAAATTGACTTAGAGCTTCTTCCGGAATTGTTCGTCGGTGGGGATCACACGATCGACGCCGGTCTGAAAGCACTATCCATTCTCGCCACCATGCGCGATCGCCCCTCGGCGGTGCTCTGCTCAAACGATATGACGGCCATCGGGGTGATGCGAGCTGCCTTCGACCTTAGTCTCAACATTCCGCAAGATTTCTCGGTCATCGGGTTCGATGACATTCGCCTGGCGCAATTTATGACTCCACCACTTACCACGGTGCAGTTGTCACAGACCGAGATCGCCCGCCTGTCATTTTCAGGATTGCTCGATTCTCTAGACCCTCGCCGCGGTGGAAGCATACGGCAGGTCTATTCGATTAAGACGAACCTCGTACTTCGACATTCGACGGCGCTCGCACCCGGTTGCCGAAGAACAGAGCGGCAACCGCATCCCGGGAAGCAGATACTGCATTGAAGCTTGCCCAGAAAATGCAATCGAGGGAGGCCCGAAGCTTTACCCTTCGAACCACATCGAGGAAGACTGTTCCTGTTCCAGCAACTTGATTCCACACAATTTCCGTTCCGTGCGTCATTATTCCATTGTGAAATCCGGGCACTTCTAATCAGATTTGTTGTGTTAATGTTTCTGCACCATAGGGGTATGGAATGCTTCCACGTTGCAGCTTCTTCTTAGTCGCGCTTTCGGCATCCATTGCCGCTTTCCCGCAAGCCCAAACATCAAGTCCTGCCACACAATCGATTCCCACCTTCAAAGCCAAAGCTCGTCTGGTTCTGGTAGATGTCGTAGTGACGAACAATAGGCGCGAGCCAGTCACGGGACTCAAGAGGGAAGATTTCGAGGTTCTCGAAGACGGCAAGCCACAGCCTGTTTCTAGCTTCGAAGAACACAAAGGCGAGCCACCTACTCAGATCAAACTGCCTTCAATGCCGCCGAACGTTTATACGAATTGTCCGCTGGTCCAGACCGCGGATTCGGTCAACGTCATCCTGCTCGATGCTCTTAATACACCGACTTCTGACCAGGCCTACGTACATCGGCAGATGATCAAGTATGTGAAGACGATTCCGCCCCGCACGCGCGTAGCGGTCTTCACCCTCGCATCGCGGCTGCGCATATTACAAGGAATCAGACTTCGGTCGAACTTGCTGGCATGAGAGAACTTGCCTGAAGAGGAATGAGCGGAGGAATAAAAAGGTAGCTCCCGGTCGGGCAAGTTCCGGCGAATTGTCGGCCAACCGGAAACGATCCAGAAACGGGCTTCGGGGAAATCGAAGCCACATTTCCTCCAAGCCGACTTGGGGATCGCGTCGTCGGGAGTCTTACCTAGCCAATAACTTCAGAGTTGCCACTTCGACGGGTTCGAATTTCCCCAGCCCTCGCGCCCATCACGGTTCAACTTGCGGGCCCGCAGCGTCTACTTGCCCGGCCCCTTGGCTTGCTGCTCTGCAGTGAGCCGGTCAACGATGGCACGTTCCTTGGAGCCATCAGAGGGTCTGTGCAGCTTGTAGTACAAAGAAGTGAGCTCAACGTGCGGCTCCAGCCAGTCGGGATTATTTTTCACGACTTCTTCCAGTTCTTTCGCGGCTGCTTCGTAATCTCCTGAGGTACTTTTCAGCATCGCGGATTCGTAGCGAGCCATGGTGTCGTTCGGTTTTAGTTTGACGGCGCGGTCAAGATAGACCTTGGCCTCCTCCACATGACGCTGCTTATAGAGGAGCGCACCCAGATAAAGATTGGCATCGAAATCGTCCGGGTCTTCCTCGATGGCGGCCCGGAACGCAGGTTCGGCTTCTTTCTGATCTCCCGTCTTATCTCGTGCCATCCCGACCAGCGTATGCAGACGAGGCAGCTTGGGCGCCAATTGCAGTGCCGTTTCCAAATCATGCCGAGCTTGCTCAAATTCGTTGAAATCCAAAAGAGTACTTCCGGCAAGCATGTATGCATCTCCACTCTTCGCGAGTTCGCCGGATTTCTCGAGGCGTGGAACCCCGTCGCGTCCATGTCCGGACCGGATCAGGGCCAGGCCGAGCACGTAGTCGAAATCGGAATTGCCTGAATTTGCCGGCTCCAGCGGTTCGAGCATGCTGGCTGCGGATTCGGCGTCCCCCAGCTTGATCTGTGTATCGGCGAGGAGAATCGCGGCTTGAACATTCGTTGGCGCTGCTCGATGCAGCGCAGCAAGTTGTTCGCGCGCATTCGGCAGATCGCCTTTCTTGTAATAAGCCAGGCCGAGATTGAGGAGCACGACATTCTTGTTTTTCAGGGCAGGAAGTGCGGACCGGTACATCGCGATCGCTTCATCGAACTGGCCCACGTGCGCCAGAGCGGCGCCAAGATTCACCTTCGCTTGGACGTGATCAGGACGAAGCACCAGCAGCTGACGATATTCGGTTATCGCTAATTGATAATCGCCGCGCTGCTGTGCTTGAATCGCGTCGCTCAAAAGCTGGCCGGGATCCTGCTGCTGAGCCGAAGAAACGCTGACGAACAAAGCCAGGATGAATAGCAGACGCATGATTTACTAGGATACCGCAGCTTGGGAAAAGCGGACTGTTCTCAAGTGATTTCGAAGCGGGAATTGCTGCGGCATCACCGTGCTTTCCAGAGGGCAATCTCGCAGGGGCTCTTATCAATCTTAGCCGGGTGAAACCGATCGCCCCTGATGAGACGCAGGAAGGTTTCGAGGGCCTCGGGATTTGGCGAGTCCAGGACTTCCACCTCCCTGGTCACGCCGTGACGATCGAGAATGTGCCGGATGATACCTCTAGTCAGAACCTGGGTGCCCCCCCAACTGTACGTCGTCATTGGGAGCGAGAGGCTGTACTCGTACGCGTGAATCGGACGTAGGGTCATCCCCGGCTCCGCAGGCTCACCGGGAAGTTCGAAGGCCGCTGGATTGACCATGCCGACAGGCTCAACCGTCGCCTGGCCGTAAGCAGATCACGTGTACCACCCTGTACCTTAAAGTGCTGCGGAACCAACTTTCCGTCAAAGCTTGTCTGGTCCTGCCAACTGGTCACGATACCGACCTCAATGCTCTGGACCAGGACTCCAGTGGGCAAAAAGAGATAAGCGTGGACGACATCCTGTGGACCTGACGTGCGGCTGATCCTTACATAGGACAGGCCGCCGACCGCGCCGTTTTCAATCTTCCACTTCGGGTGCCCCTCACTGAGCGACGGCGAGGACAGGTCGCGGGGAATGGGATACAGTAGGGCCTCGAGGAGCATCGGTACTCGGCTTGGCTCGTAGTCTGAACTGGCCTGCATTTTTCGCGCGGTCTGGGACTGCGCCTCAACCGCGTGATAGCTGCCCAGCGTCACCTCCCGCCGCCACCTCTTCGGTGCAACCCAAGTTTCCTCGTAGGTTCCATCGCCTGAGATGATTTGAGACGATTCTTCCTTATCCAGCACGATGCCCGGAAGGGCATGAAACGCTACCTTCATGTGAAAGGGAGTCGAGCCGGGCGCACGTAGATACATTTGGTCCTCGGCGCGCTGGAACCACTCCGTCGCTTTTTTTGGATCTTTACCCGCCTGCGCGCTAGCGGCAAACGCCAGGGTTGCTAAGAGCAAACAGCCAAGGCAGCTCTGCAACATGGGAGTCTCCCCGCTCCTGGGGCGCTGTGCGCAAGGCTCGGAATGGAATCTTTTGACCGACCTCACGAATGGGCCACCATGGAGTTCCAACGTATCAGTTAATTCGGATTGGCGGCTGCGCCGGGTGCGATCTTCACCGACAGCGACGCTTCCGCTTTCATAGCTCCCTGGTGCGCAGTGATGACCATGTCGCATTGCCCGGGGTCGGGATTGATCCGCAGAAACATAGGCATTGAACCGTCGGCTTGCGGCTGTGGCGGCGATAGGGTCTTCTGTCCAACTTCACGGCCATCTCGATATAGCTGGAGAGTGACGGTGGGCGCAGCTTCGGAGGCGCTCGCCGGGTATACGACAAAGTACACATCGATTGGCTTGCCCGAGGGCATGGAGTCCACAAGCGTCGGCACAACACGTCCCGAGTCGGTCTGAAATGGATCCTGGCGGTCGGGCGGACCAGGTAACTGTTGAACTCCTCGCACCAGCTCCAGCGAACTGAGGCCAAAATATTTTCCAGAATCGACGAACACCGAGACCCGCTTCACGGCGGATTTCTCGGCCAATTCGTCGGTCACCGCCATATCGATTAAGTAATGTCCACCCGGTAATTCAACTGGTTCAGCATAGAGAATGCGGTCATCCCCGAGGAGCGGCAGATCCGCCTTGGATACTTCCCGCACCAGATCGTGGCTCACTTTGCCCACAACTTCTCCATCACTCTTGTGAATCAGCGCCACCAGGGACACCCGAATCCGTCCCTTCCCGGTTTTCGGGTTTGTGAGCACTCGCAGGCTGGAAACAGGGATGTCGAAGGCCATTTGGTAGTCGACCGCAGCCGCTTTGGGCCGGAACCGGAGCAGCGCGGTTTGATAGGGAAATTCCATCGGCGCCGGCTGGGCATTCAGGGCATGCAGGGCCGTCATTTCAAACGGCTGCAAAGGCTCGCCGTTGATCCCTGGCAACGCAAAATATCCGGAACGGGTCTGCACGGTGACGTGCGGGCGGGTAACACGCACTTGTATCTTTCGGAAATGCCCGTCATAGTTGGTTGCCGAGGGCGTATAGGCAACTTCGTAGTGAATGCGGATGTCCTCCATGATTCGTTGCATGGGCAGCGCGATCTGATTGGTATTGGTGACGGCGAAACCGCCGGTCGACTCCGCCAGTTCCTGCATCGCCAGTTGCTTATCGGAAGTGGCTGCGAGTTGCACATCGTCACCCTCCAAGTGCCCCAATCGCGGACTGACGTTGTTCGCGGAACTCTCTGCTCCGGCTCGTGCTTGGTCGGAAAGCGATTGCGCCAAAGGATCGTCAACGCTCAACCCGCGTGTGTCGACAGCGTAAAACGCAACTTCCATCTGATTGGCGTAACTGATCACGGAATCCACAACATCCCGGCGGTCCATCGGTAAAGTCAACCCGTCCGCAAGGTACAAAACGACTTTCCTACCTGGAAGTTTTGATTGGATCCGTACCACGTCCCGCAGCGCGTCGAATGCGTCCATGCCATTGGATAGACTCTCCGCGAAGCGCACCCCGCTGGCCAAGCGGGCTTGAGTCACAAGGGCATTCCCCAAGGCCAGTGAAGCATCCTGAGACGCGGCATTTCTCGCCCACAGAGGATCGGTCACAATTTGTTGTGTCGGATCCGTAAGGATGTTCTGGACGCTTTGCGCCATTTGGGGGCTGACCCCGGGTGAGGCCAGAAGGTTCACGGCATTGGCTTGGACGGTGGCGTCCACTCCGGCTGCCACTGTGGCGGCTGTGCCACTCCGGCTTCCCGTATTCACGCCTTTAGCAGCCGCATTTACGGCCTTCAGCAGCAACGCGTGATCGGCCGTGTAAGGCTGAACAATCTGCAAGGAGCGATCCAACCGATAAACCGTTACGTAGGTGTTCGGTAAGCGGCCACTCTTGAGGAATTCCACCACCGACTGGCGCGCAAATTCCAGATTCAGTGGAGCGATCTGGGCAAGAACGATGGAAACGAAGTTGAGCTCGGGAAGCGCAGTGGCAGCCGACTTAGGCGCTCCGGAGGAAGGAACCGGAGCGTCGTTTTTTGCCAGGGCTTGTTCCGTCTGTAACTGCTCCGCGCCTTGCACGTCGCGAAACGCGTTCACCCTCTGCTTGACGCCGTCTTCGAAAACTTCGATTTCGTCCGGGCGGAGGTCGGCAACAGCGTGGTGATGTTTGTCACGGACGATCACATCCAGAATGACTTCTCTGGTTGTCGTCCGGATGGTCGGCGTCTGCTCATTCGTGGGGGCCTGTTGGGCGAATGCCGCTCGCAACAGGCAGTTCAGGAGGAGCGCGGCAAGGGCGGGTTTCCACATAGATTCTCACCTCACCCCGCTTTAGCCTTTCAGCGGTGGCGGCCCGGATCGTAAATTCCTCGGATTGTACAACAAGTATCTCCCCGGTCTTGTCAACATTCCGAAGCCACCGGAACCAAGCTTGACGGGTTAACTCACATCGTGCATGCCTGCCCGCGGTGGAATAGAATGCGGTTGAGGAGGCCAGCCATGATTCATAAGGCCTTGATTGGAAGCATATCCTGCATTCTTTTCGCCTTCCCCATAACTGCAGTGGGGCAAACTCGTCCCACTTCAACTCCTACCCCATCGGACACCATCACCCGACCCGGGTCCATTCAGGACAGCGGTCTGTACGATTATTGGGCAGACATGTCAGGCCAAGGCCGCGCCGGAGGCGCTCTTTTGGGAAAAGTGACAGTGGAAGGAGAGAGTCTTCCCTGGGAGCCGTTATTGGTGACTGTGACTTGTGGCGGAAAGCCCGACTACGCTACCCAGACCGATGCGAAAGGCAGTTTCGCAATTGTTGGGCTGACGTTGCCGGGCGCGCTTGGCAAGCAAGGAGACTCCCAGCGACAGATGGAGACACATTTTGAAAGTTGCGTCGTCGAGGCAGCCGTTCCTGGCTTTCATTCGACTGCAATCACCATCACGCGGCACATGCTCCGCGAGCAGCCTGACATTGGTACGATCATGCTTTCCCGGATTGGGCGCGGCTTGGCTACCACCTTGAGCCGCACTACCGAAACGGCATCTCCGAAGGCGATCAAGTTTTTCGAAAAGGCGCGGGCCGAGATGCTTCAGCACAACCCCGGTGGCGCCGAGCGCGACCTGCAAAAGGCTGTCCAGACCGATCCGGGATTTGCCGAGGCCTGGCTGCAACTGGGCAAAATGCAACAAGCCTCAGATCCGCAGGCGGCCAAGAATTCATTTTCGAAAGCGTTGGCCGCAGATCCCGAGTTTGTACTTCCTTGCGAACAACTCGCGGCTCTCGCGGCTCAAAGCGGCAACTGGCAGGAGGTCCTGGACAACACCAACCACTTGGCGCAACTCTATCCAGAAGGAACTCCGCAGAGTTGGTACTTCAACGCCTTGGCGAATTTCCAGATGGGTAAGCCCGACCTAGCTGAAGCCAGCGCCAACAAATCCCTGGCTCTTGACCCTCGTCATTCGGTGCTCAATGCCGAACAGTTACTCGCAGTGATTCTGGCTAGAAAAGGCGACCTTGCAGGAGCTCTCGACCATCTGCGCAACAGCGTGAAATACGTTCCACCCGGACCAAACTCAGATATGTTAAAGCAGCAAATCGCGCAGTTAGAACAACGAGTTGCCGCCCAGGCAAAGAGCAACTAATGGGTATCTCCCGGGTCCCAACATTGTGCTTCCAGTACTTCGGTAGGGAGTTTTCATGACCATTCCGTCGGCTTGGCTCCGCGCCGCGATCCTGCCGTTGGGGCTCGCTCTATTGCTCGCCGATCCGCTATTGGCGCAGAGGATTCCCCATCCGACTCCGACGCCGCGAACATCTTCTGCACAGCAGCCCAGTAACCAATTCACGTTCAAGCTGAATGTGAATCGTGTGGTAGTCGATGTAGTGGTCACCGACTCGAACGGCAAACCGGTGCACGGAATGACGAAGCGGGATTTTTCGGTTTCCGAAGATGGCGGGCCGCAGAATGTTTTGTCCTTCGATGTACACAGTCTCGATTCGAATCCGAGCTATTTCGCGAAGCTCGCGCCCTTGCCCCCGAATACATTTGTGAATGTCGCTACGGAGCCGGAAAGAGGCCCGCTTTATGTGCTGCTGCTCGATCTGCTGAACACCGAGCAGGATGATCAACCTTACGCCCGCAAGCAGTTGCTGAAATTCGTCAACAGCAAGCCGCAGGGCACGCGCTTCGCCGTCTTCGTTCTCAGCGATGGTCTGCATCTCGTTCAGGGTTTCACGGCCGATCGAGACCGGCTGCATGCGACCTTGGACCCATCGCATTCCGTGGCGCATGTCCCCCGCATATTCCTGTTTGGAGCGAATTATGGCAGGGGCGATAGCCTCACTACGCTTTCTGCCTTCAAGTTGATCGCTCTCTACCTCGATGGCTTGCCGGGCAGAAAGAACATAATCTGGGTTTCAGGGAAGTTCCCTTTGGATTTGTTTGCCCATAACGATGACCGGCCTGATGTTCGTGCTGACGCAACCGAAACGCTGGATGCCCTCACGCGAAGCGAGTCGTCTATCTATCCGGTCGACGTCGCCGGTGTGCAGCCTTTTCCCGAGGGCAGGCTAACCGGGGCCACTACGGGCGCTGGACCCGCCAGCGGCCCCCCGGGGATGGTGGCGTCAGATACCCATACGATCGCTGCACAGTCGCAAATTGCGGGCTCGGTGGGCGAGTCGATCTACACGGAAAACACGACCCAGGATGTCGTTGCCGACATGACTGGAGGGCGGGCGTTTTATGGCAGCAACGACATCGGAAACATGCTGGAAGAGGCGACGGAAGCAGGCTCCGACTACTACACCCTGACCTACTCACCTTCAAATCCGAACTTCGATGCAAAGATGCGTACGATCCGGGTCCAGCTTGCGAACAAAAATTATCGCTTGGAATATCGGCGTGGGTACCTAGCCACCGCACCTCAGTCCCCGATTCTGCCGGCGCGATATCAGTCTCGCAAGCAGGACGACACTGCAAACCTAAGGCCAATCGGCGATTCGCTTGCCGCCTATATGCAGCATGGGGCGCCCACTGCGCGCCAGGTGTATTTCCGCGCCCACGTCCAGGCATTAAGCCCGCTGCAACTTGCCACGCCGGCGCAAATGGCCAATCTCGTGGACCAGCCGACTTACTTCCGGGAACGGCAAAAGAAACATCCCAATAAACCTCTGGCACCGGTACAAGTGCAAACCTATCTGGTTGAGTACCAGGTAATCGCCCGAGTTCCCAACCTGGAAGTTGCGGCTGGAGCTTACGACGAAGAGGGCCGCTTACTCAACGGCGATGTCGAAGAAGCATCATCGGCAAATCCCGCAGCAAGTTCCGCGCCAAGTTCTGCAGCGTCGGATGCGCAGTCTAACTTTACTTACTTTCGCGTTCAGCAAAAGATTGATGTGCCGGTAAACACTACTTCACTTCGGCTCGGAGTGCGGGATTTGTCCACCGACCGCATGGGCACCATGGAGATTCCGCTGCCGCTTGCGCCCGAACCTTCGGGCAGCACACCCTGATCCCCGGCCCCGCATTGCCGCCTTGAATGCAAGTCAGAAGAAGCTGCGCGAGCCAGAAACCGGCTCACGGAGTGTAGATAATTTTCGATTGTGAAGCGTAGCGCCTGTAATTCTGGAAGACGATTTGATTGAGATCAGCTTCGTGCCGGCCCCTTTGCAGCCGGATCGTTCCGCGCATGGGCATGAGATAGTCGTGCGCTCCAATCGACACATAGTCGTAATCCACGGCGATCGATGCTGTGTGGATCGAGAAACCGGGCGGAAGGTCGTCCGCCTCCATCGTGATCCGCCGGACGCCCAGGGTTGCGCTGTCGATATAAGCCAGGCCGTGATAGCCCGAGTAAACCTGCTGGCTGCTATCGGTGAGGCGCATGCTGTCATTCTTGCGGTCCACACGATACTCAAAGACTTGCACCGTGCCGTTTGCCAAAGCATCGGTTTCTTTCCAGTGAAATTCCGCTTTCGATGCTGGTTGGAATACCAGTCTGAGCAGATGACCAAATTCTCCTAGCGATATCGGCCCGTTCAGATCATCCCGTTTCACCGCACTGGTCCGGCCGTTTACTTCCAGCGTCTTCCTTGTCTCGTGGTTATCGACGTAACGCAATAGTTCTCCGAAAGAATCTTTGCGCCGCCATTTTCCATTTCCCGACGGGTCGACCGAACGATCTGTGATCTCGATGCACAAAAAATTCGGCAACTTGGCTGAATAATTTAGCGCATGCTTTCGCGTCCCCTCGATAATGGCGTTCACCTCATCGTCCGAGGGACGAGTCACCGAATCCATGGGCAGGGAGGTTATCGCCAGGGGCTGTCTTCTGGCGGGCGCAATCTCTGCCACGCCAGGGTCAGATTCGACGGTGCTGGCCGCTGCTGTGCTCTGCCCGCCTGGCTCTGTTTTCAGGGGTGCGACACTGGCCAACTCCGGCCCGGAAATGCTAAAGCGGGTTTCGCGTTCCGTGATTTTCCCACCCTGGGTGAGCGACAGGATTACGTCGTAGTTTCCCGCCGGCAGGGAATCGGTTCGGAGCGACGCGATATACGGGAATGCATCACCGACGTCCTTGGGGAGCTGCAGCGGCACTTGCCCCATCAGCTCTCCATTGCGCAAGACCTCCATTTCAAGCATCGCCAGTTCCGAGACAGCCGAATCCGGATGCACCAGGAAAAAGAAAGTTGTGTCTTTCGCTCCAGGCACCACCTGGCCGGAAAGGCCTGGAACGATCTTGCCGTGTTGATAGCGGAGGGGCTCAAGAGGATCCAACTCCTCGGGAGATGGATCGATGCGCCGAACCAGCGCAATATCACTCAAGAAAGGACCGGCGGCGGCATTCGGGATTTGGAATGGCCCCCGTTCTCCGCCCATTTTTCCGCTATGGCGGTCGACCACGGCAGTTTCGATCGAGTATTCGCCGGGCGGGAGCGCGAAATGGCGCTGCATGGTGGCACTTCTGAGAAGCAATTCCTGCTTCGAATCCAGCGCTCCGTGTCCCGGAATATCCTCGCTGAAATGCTCCACCACCGTCCCGGACTTATCCTTAACTTCCGAAACTATCGATACGTGCCACGACAGTAAATTGGTGTTGGGATCGCTGCGGGTTTCGAGTTCTGAAATCGGCACTTCGACCACCAGCGTATTCTCGTTCCCTGTCGTCAGGTTGCCGAGCTGCAGTACAGCCGCGCGGAATTTCACATCCGCCGGCATTTGCGGCTCGGACAGAACTTTCATAAGCGGCGCCTCGAACGGCCTTATGCCGGTGGTGGGAGGCACGGCGAAATATCCTGCCCGTGACTGCACTTTCATTCCCTGCCGAAGGGCCTTTACCGTTACCTTGTGAAACTTCCCGTCGTAAAGCAGCGTAGGGGGGACGTACGAAGCCTCATAATACGTGGTCAGGTCCGCAACGGCTTGCCGGAAGGGTCTCTTCAGGTTGTCTTCAGAGAAGATGTAAGCTCCGCCGGTACTTGCGGCCAATTCCGCCAGCGGATCTTTGTTCCCCGCAAGTCCTTCACCCTCAACTCGAGTAATCTGATCGCTGACTTGTGAAACCATTCCGCCGGAGAACACGGTCGGCGTCTGCGCTGCGGGTTCCGTCGGGGCTAGATTAAAGTGGTTGTAGGCGGCGAGTGCTCCCATCGCCTGGCTTTGCATTAATCCTTCCATCAGCCTGGTGTCGACTGCGGTCTTGTTGATGACATAAATACAGACCTCGGCGCGATCTGCCGCTCCGGCAATGGAGCGCAGCGTATCTCGTTCGTCCGCATCCGGCTGCAGCCCTTCGGTAAAATAAATAACGAGTTTTCGTCCTGGAATCGCAGTTTGGGCGTGGACCAGAGCCAGAAGTCCGGCAAGCGGCGCTGGCGTGTGCTGATCTGCACAATTCGCCGAGATTCCGTAAGCGACGCGAGCACAGCTTTCTCTACGGCGCGGTCGTTGGCCGGTGCTCGCGACAGCCCCTGGCCAATCCCAGACTGCACCGCAGAGATCAGCCTTTTTTCCGCCAGCACAGCGCTCTGATCGCGACTCGAACTGTCGCTGGTCGCGGCGTTAATCGCCTGCTGAATCTTTTCCCGGTCTGTCGTGAACTCCTGAAATAGACGCAGCCGTTGCTCAGTGTTGAATACAGAGAACGAGAATTCGTTAACGGGTATCAGCTTCAAGAGTTTTTTAACGACGTCGCGTGCGTTCGTCGCGGCAGATGGATCAAGCGGGTCAAATAAAAGCGTGATCAGATGATTGGCGCCAGACTTTCCAGTGACAAGGCGAAGATCCGCGAGTTTAACAACGGAACCGTCGTCCGTGACCACAACATCCTCCGGTTTGAGGTTCGGCAACAGCTTCTTCTGGTTGCGAATGGCGAAGTCGATTGAGACCTCGTCAACACTCTTGACAAAACTCGTGGGAGCAGACCCAGATCCGCTGTCAGGCGCGGCCTGGCCCTGCACCGGACCGGCCAGCAGAAGAAGGAAAAGCACAAATATCGGAATGCAGATGAAGCGGAGCACTCGGGCGCGGTGCATAGCGTCTCCCATTTTCGCCGAGCCCAAAGAAATCGGCGCGGCGATTTTTTAACATCCGTAAAAGGGTATATTTCCTGTTTCAGCGAAACGGTCGGCCTTTTACAATTCCTTGACCTTCGCGGATCGTGAGCAACTGATCGGCACCTACCCGGGAAAAAGTCTCCTTGGCTCCGGTCGGCCAATAAACGTCGACGTCCACAGTCGATACTTTGCCCAGACCAAAATGCAACCGTGGATCGTTGGATGATAAATAACTGCTCTGGCTGGTCAGGCACTGGGCTTGGACCTTTCCGCCATAATGCACTAACACACGGGATCCCAGCGCGCTTTTGTTGCTCTTTGTTCCTTCCAGTCTGACTTTGATCCAATGGTTCCCGGGGGGCGCATCATTGCGCAAAAGCGAGGGCGGTTCGTTGCGATTCATAATGACAACGTCAATATCGCCGTCGTTGTCGAAGTCTCCAAAGGCAGCGCCCCGGCTCTGATGCTTCGCCGAAATGCCGGGCCCGGTCTCATCGCCCAGTTCCACAAATCTGCCATTTCCTAGATTGCGGAAGACGATGCGTGGGCTGTGCGCGGGATACTTCGCGTACACGCGCTCCAACTCTGGGTACACCGTCCCGGTGACATTGAGAATATCTGGATAGCCGTCATTGTCGAAATCCGCCATCGCCGTGCCCCAGCTGATGAAGCGGCGTTCCATGCTAAGGCCCGCAGCAGCAGCAACGTCGTCAAACTCGGCCTTTCCATTATTCCGGTACAGACCCGTCGCTTGATTCTGGAAATGCGTTTTCAGCAAGTCGATATGGCCGTCGAGATCGTAGTCACCGACTCCTACCCCCATGCCCCCCATCGGGTCGCCACCCGGCCCTAGCGCAACTCCTCGCAGCAACGCTTCCTCGCGGAAGGTCCCGTCATGGTTGTTCATCAGTAACAAGCTCGGGGTTGCATCGCAAGCGACGAAAATGTCTTGCCAGCCATCTTCATCCGCATCGAAAGCCACCGCTGTGAAGCCAAATGAACCGCGCATGGCGGCAACTCCCGATTCTTTGGAGACGTCGGTGAATGTGCCGTCACCATTGTTGCGGTAGAGAAAATGCTGTGGCGCCGGAAGCCCGGTAGGTCCGCAATTGGTGGCAACTCCCTCGTAGTTACAGTTGGGCACGTCCAGAGAAGGCTTCGGTGCGTTCGCCAAGTCAATCACAACATAATTCGACACAAACAGATCGAGCAGACCATCACGGTTGTAATCAAAAAAAGTGGCGCCGGAACCAAAACGAGTGGTGGGATAGCGAAGGCCAGCTTTTTCGGTGACATCGGTAAAAGTGCCGTCTCCATTGTTTCGATACAGACGGTTTTGGCCGTAGTAAGTTAGAAAAAGGTCTTCGAATCCGTCGTTGTTGTAGTCTCCGACGCAAACCCCACAGGCCCATCCACAATCGAACAGACCTGCCTTCTCGGTTACGTCGGTGAAGGTGCCGTCCCGGCTGTTGTGGTAGAGACGATTGCTGGAACCGGGAGGCGCGCCTTCGAGTCGACGCCCACCGATGATAAAGATATCCATCCATCCATCGTTGTCGTAGTCGAAGAACGCGCAACCGCCACCGTTCAGCTCTACGATGTAAGTGATGTGGTCCATTCCGCCATAGACCATCGTTTTGGTGAGCCCTGCGCTTTGGGCCACGTCGACGAAACGTGAGAAGGGAATGACGGAGAGTTTATTCTGCGCAGCCGCGAAGTGGTAGGGGAGTAAAGACGAAGCCAAAGCTGCAGGGATGGTTCGCAGAACCCGCCGCCGTGTCCAATTCCAAGGTTTTCCATTGGACATACTCAACCGATCCTAACAGAGCAGAACCGGCGGCATGTCACGGTTTAGCCGGACCGGCAGCAGAATTCGCGAGTTCCTTCTTAAGCTCCAATGCATTCGCGTTGTGAGGGTCGATTTCCAGGGCACGCTGAACTGCCTGTTCAGCCTCGGGGTTGCGAGATTCCGTCGCGAGAGTTGCCGCCAGGCTAATCCAGGCGTCCGTGTATGCGGGAGCCGCTCGCACCGCCTCACGAAAGTGCGCTTCTGCCGTTCCAAAATCTCCGTCGTTGAAGGCTAAGTAGCCAAGTTGACGCTGGGCGATTGCCATGGTGGGATCGATTTGTACCGATTTCTGCAACGCCTCGCGCTCCGCGGCGGTATCTCCAACTCGATCCAGCGCAACCGACAATTTGTAATTGAGCAGCGCACTGTCGGGCTGCACAGCGACTGCATCGCGATAGAGTCCAACGGCTTTCTTGGGATCGCCTTCGGCAAGTTCCTTATCTGCTTGCGCTGTCTTATTCGCCGCCAGCGTACGGTCGGCATTGGCCTTTTGTTCTTGCTGGTACAGCTTAAGCTGTTCCGCCGCCTGTTCTGTTTCGCCGAGAGCTCGGAGCACCTTCGCATACTCAACACGCAACCCGGGTTCCGCCCCTCCCAGAGCGAGAGCTTTTTCCAATTGTTCCCGTGCTCCCTTAGGATCGTTGAGGTTCGCTAAGGCAATTCCCAGGTTATAACGGACTTCGTAGCGATTGGGATTCAGCGTCACCGCTTTCTCGAGAAAAGTGCGCGCACCGGCATAGTTGCCCGACCTGTTTTCGAGAAGCCCATTTAGAAACAGAACGCCGAAATCGTTGGGAGCGGCCGAAAGCAGTTTATGAGCCAAAGGCCGCGCCAAATCTTCCTCGTCGTTCAGTATCAGCACATGTAAATACAATGTCTGCGCATCGAGATCGCGAGGAGACTGCTGAACCAGCTTCGCGCCTGACTTCGCCGCTTCCTGGTAGCGCTGCTGCAACAGCAGATTCGTAATCAGCGCTCTTGTCAGGTCGCGCGATGAGGGACTGGCTTCCAACCCTTTCTTAAGAACTTCTATCGCTTCATCTGCGAATCCGGCGCCCTGGTAAGCCGATGCCAGGTCGAGGGTCAGGGTGTTGCCCTTCGGCTGTGGGCCGAGCAGTGCTATGACTGCATCGAAGGCCCGCGTGGCGAGAAGGTTTTTGCTGGCTCCGTCGAGCGCCATCTCCGACTGCGGGTCGATTTTCAAAGCCGCCAACCATTCCGTCTGGGCCTCGGTGGACTGATGGAGTTGCTCCAACGCGGTTGCGAGCAGGAGGTGAGGCTTGAGAAGCTCAGGCTTGAGCTCAATGGATTGCTGCAGAGGTTTTACCGCGCCGCTGAAGTCACGCTCGCGCAGCAGGTCGAGCCCAAGAAGATACGAGAACTCGGCAGATTTTGGCGCACGCTTAAGAGCGGCCCGATAAGCTTCGACTGCGCACCCATACTTGCCGTGATCTCCGTACCACGCTCCCGCCTCAGCATAAGTATCGGCTTTGGGTTGCGCTTGAAGTTTTGCCTGAAGGGCCGCGGGCGGCACACACCCGCTCGAGCTAGCGGCGCATGCCCCGGAGATCGCAATCATGAATCCAAGATAGAGGTACAACCGATGCATGGGTGGCGTATCCCGCGAGCGCTGCTCTCGCGCGACTATAGAATAGTTCGGTCCGGCATGCAAGCTAGCCAGAGCAGCGACTTTGCCGCAAAAAGCCCGCCGACAGAGGGCTTTACGCCCCTCAAACATTCCACGCCGAGGGAATCAATCAGGATACGGCACACCGGGTTTCACGATCCGGATTTCATGATCGTGAAACGTCATCAACCCATTCGGTAGTTTCACTTTCGGCATGTGGCAACTGACACAGCCCGCACTTGCCACCGCACACGCCTTCGCATTTCGATGATTGGTTGTTGGGTTGGATGCGTTCGTGGGTTCGTTTCTTGATGCATGACATGCCAGGCACTTCACGTCGTAAGAGTTGTCCTCTCTGACAAGATCCTGATGCGGGTCATGACAGGCTATACAGCTAATGCGGGGATCAGTACCGTCGAAGCACTTGCTGTTGGACAGTCGATAAGGTTGAAAGCGCACATTGATTTCACCTCGCCAGCGGCTTCGCACAACCGTTTCCCAGGTTCGGTGACATTGGCCGCAAAAGTTCGCGGTATCTTCAGACGAGAGTTTTCTCAAATCTGGAGGAGCGGTGTCGAATGCTTCACCCTGGAGCGCTGCTGAAAGGTGGGCGAGCGCTCCGTTATGACAGTGCTCGCAGGTAACGCCCGGCTCAAGCGTCTGGAGGTGCAACTTCCCCCTCGATACCGCACCCGTCGAGTGGCAGCCGAAACAGTCCTGCGGCTCTCCTTCCCTGAGTTTTCTTCCCACAGCTTCTTCCAGAGTTTGCGGGGTTAACGACTCGTCTCCCGTGGTAATCTCCAGACCCTCGATCGAGGGGTAATAGCTCACCATGCTTTCGTAGAGTTCCCCATTTATCTCCAGGACCCAGGTCTGAGCGCCTTTGCCAAAATTCCAACGAATAGGCAGAGAGATCGTTCGTGTCCCATCTGTGACGGAATAAACGGGCTGGCTCGCTTTGGTTTCTACGGTGTAGGTGTATTGGCCTTTGCGAAACTTAAGTTGGGGATGGCTTTTGAAGAGTGGATTGGCATCCGGCCACTGCATTCCGCGCCCCATCGGGGTATCAGGTTGCAGTCGGGCTGCCGAAGCGTGACAACCTGCGCACGCCGATGCAATGTTCTGATGGACTGCCTGCGCCGTCACATTTCCAGCCGCCGCAAGCAATACAACCACGAACAACCTCCTATCGATGCGCAATCGTGGAGTCATTTCCGCTCGTGAGCCTGAGACAGAGGGTGCGTTCCCGGCGCGCTTCTTCCCTGCGGCCGGATTTCGAGTAAGCTTTGGCAAGAGCCAGATGAGTCTCGAGGTTATCAGGTTCCAACTGAAGCGCTCTTTCCAAGTGATCCATGCCGCCTTTCAAATCTCCAGTTTCCAGCAGAGATCTGCCCAGTACCAGTTGCGCGGAGGGAAGCGTCGGTTCCTGGTTCGCAGCTTTCTGCGCATAGGGCAGCGCCTCGGCTGCTGCATTTCTGATTAACAGAGCCCACGCGGTCATCACGTTCGCATCCGGGTTCGACGGCACAATGGTCAACTCCTGCTGGAACTCCGTCAATGCCGCGTCGGGATTGGTGCTAAACAAAAGATAGCCGTAAAGAAAATGTGCGTTGGCTGCCTGTGGGAAGCGACGAAACAAATCTTGAAAGGCCTGAGCAGCGGAAACCTCATCGCCTGCCAAGAACCGGTATGCAGCACCACCGGCCGCGGAGACCAGTTCTTGCTGTTCCACTCCCACGTCTTTTGGGAAGAGGGGCATTCGCAATCCGGCCAGTCCGATCGCACTCAGCAACTCCGGGTTACTGACCCCATTCTTAACGAAAAATGAATATGCCTTTAACGCGGCCGCGTAATCCCCCAGCCGCGTCAGCAGCAATGCTTCGTGATAGCGAAGGATCTGTTCGTTGCGGGGCTGGTTAGCAGCGCCGAGTGCGATTCCGTGTTGAATGTCGGCCAGAGCTTTCGGATACTCGCCCGTCTCGAATTCGCACAAGCCTCGCAAAGCGAACGCAGGGCCCGCATTAGGAAGCACCTCAAGGTAGTGCGAGAGCGCATCTCGAGCTGAGGTATAAGTTCCCGCCCCGTACTGCAAAGAGCCCAGGAACCACCAACCGTCAGACCATCGAGGGTCTCGCTGCACCGCCTGGGAATACAGCTCAATTGCGCGAGGAACGTCGTTCTGCATTCGCGCCGCTGACCCCCGCGCAATTAGGTCGCTCTCGCTATCAGGGGAAATCTGGCCGCTGGCTCCGGGCAAAAAAGCGAGCAGCCCCAAAGAAATGATTAGAACGGACGAGACAAGCCACTGCCGCGATTTGCCCGAGGCGCGAGTGTCCCTTTTGGGACAGAAATTGAAGTCCACGAAAAGCACTGCCGGCCCCCACTCCCACCTTTTCTGGTCAATATCTTACCACCAGCAAGCAACGTTGGATGCGGATCGGTAGCCCTTCCAGTCGACACCTCGTGACCCGACTGCCGACCGACATGCGCCCCGGGGTGCGAGACATGAAAACAACCGGGCAGGTGTGATTTGAATCACAGCGCTCCAGTGTGCTCTTCGATCAGGATAGGCCATCTCTTTGGGTGCTTCGCTCTGGGCTTCCAAGTTCTTCCTCCCAGCGCAAGCGATAGAGCTATGAATCGAATTTTGGTCTTTCTTGCCTTGTTAAGCACCGCCGTTGCGGGTAGTCTCCTCGCGGCCGCGCGACCATCGGCGGAGCCCACCGCGATCCTCATCGACTATCCGAGTCAGGATTCTCTTTTTCCACCCGACCTTATTCCACCTCTGTTTCAGTGGCGTGATGGTTCCGCGACCGCGACGATTTGGCGCATTGAAGTCCGTTTTGGGGAACGGGCGCCACGCGTTGAACTATGGTCGGCGGGCGAGAAAATGCAAATTGGAGAGTTAGACAACAGCCTGGTAGGCTACGTGCCCCCTACTCTGACCCCGGAACAAGCCGAAGCACACACCTGGCGTCCGGATGAGAAAACCTGGGAAACGATCAAGAACCATTCGATTCGCCAGCCTGCGACCGTGATTATTTCTGGGTACTCCAGCCCGAATGCCGGTGCACCGGCTTCGATTGGGCAAGTCGAAATCCAGACCTCTGCCGATCCGGTAGGCGCCCCAATCCTTTACCGTGATGTTCCACTGCTTCCCGCGACGAAGGAACAAATCGAGAGGGGAGTAATCAAGCCCTTACCGGACTCGGTCCTTCCCGATATCAAATGGGAACTGCGCTATGTTTCCGCGACGAAAAGCAAGGTTGTGATGCAGTCGCTTCCCACCTGTGCCAACTGTCACTCGGTCTCGCTTGACGGTAAGACCTTGGGGATCGACGTCGACGGCCCGCAAAATGATAAGGGCCTCTACGCCCTCGTTCCGATCCATAAACAGACCACCATCAGCACAGATTACGTGATTCGCTGGAGCACGTTTTCTGACCCGGACAAGACTGCGCAAAAGCGTTTTGGATTCATGTCGCAGACTTCCCCTGACGGCGATTACGTCATCACTTCCATTGACGTTCCGGGAGCACACAGCCGTCGAATTGCGGACCGCCTGTACAACGGCTCGTTCACCTTCTATGGTTTTGGGCAGGTATTCTTTCCCACCCGCGGTGTGCTGGCTTGGTACAGCCGTCGAGACCGCACGCTAAAACCGCTGTCGGGGGCCGACGATCCTGAGTTTGTCCACACCAGCGCGTTCTGGAGCCCAGACGGAAAGTACCTGGTTTTTTCTCGAGCCCGAGCCAAAGATCCTTTTGCGCCCGGCCAACCACCCGCCAAGTATGCCAACGATCCCAATGAGACTCAGATGCATTACGACCTCTATCGCATCCCGTTCAACGACGGGAAGGGCGGCAAGGCGGAGCGAGTTGTCGGCGCCTCGGAGAACGGGCTGAGCAACAATTTCCCGAAAGTCTCTCCCGACGGCAAGTGGATTGTCTTCGTGCAAAACAAGAACGGCCTGCTCATGCGCCCGGACAGCCACCTCTACATCGTGCCGTTTGCGGGAGGCGTCGCGAGAAAAATGAACTGCAATCTCACGACCATGAACTCGTGGCACAGTTTCTCGCCCAATGGACATTGGCTGGTTTTCTCCTCCAAAACGCCGTCCTATTACACCGAGATGTACCTGACTCATATCGACGAGAAAGGCAATGATAGCCCGGCCATTCTCATTGAGAACGCTACGGCTGCTAATCGCGCCGTTAACATCCCCGAGTTTATTAACATTGCTCCCGGCGGTCTGGAGCGCATTGATGCGCCGGCTACCGACTTTTACAAGCTCTTTGACTTTGCGGTGGCATTCTCAGAGAAGAAGCAATACGACCAGGCAGTACCAGCCTGGGAGAAGGCTCTGGCGCTCGATCCTAACGACCCCCGCGCCCACGACAACCTGGGAGTCGCACTTGCGGAAAGAGGAAGACTTGACGAAGCCATCGCGGAGTACAGGAAGTCACTGGAGCTGAATTCCGACAGCTCTCATACCCACAACAACCTCGGTACTGCTCTTGCCGAGAAAGGAATACTGGAAGAAGCATTTCAGCACTTCGAGAAAGCGGTCGAACTAAATCCTGACAATGCCTCGGCCCAGACAAATCTGGGAAACATGTTGGCGCTCAAAAAAGAGCAGATGAGCGAAGCCCTGTATCACCTGCGGAAGGGAGCAGACCTCGATCCTGATTCGGCTAGCGGACAGAATGACCTGGGAATCGCGCTCGCTCACGCCAGTAATCTGGACGAGTCGATTGTGCACATCCAGAAGGCCGTCGCGCTTGCACCGGAAGATGCGGATTATCGCTCTAACCTTGGACGGGTCCTGGCCGCAAAAGGAAACTTCGTGGATGGCCTGACGCAGTTCGAACGGGCCTCTAAACTTTCCCCCACTCCCAAGCCAACTATCTTGCAGATGCTCGCGGCCATGTATTCCGAAAACGGCCGCTACGCGGAAGCCATTGCTACTGCGCGCCGCGCACTTGAACTTGCCAATCAGGACCAGAATCAGGCGCTGGCAGCCTCGCTCCAGGCCAATCTGGAGCGGTACGAAGCGCTGGCGCAAGGTGCGACACAGAAGCCGTAGGACTTAAGAGAAAATTAAGAGACGAAGAAGAATTGCATCTCAGGCGAATCTCCCTCCTGATCGCATCCAGGCTTGTCCGGTAAACGTTTGCAGGACTCTCGCCGGGAACGTTTCCGAAAACGTTTCCGAAAACGTTTTCGGAAACGTTTACGCTCTCCAGTAAATATCAAGCTAAGTAGTTTATAGTCAATCACTTGGCATGATCTTGTTTCCAAAAGAGGGCGGTCCGATAAGAAAATCGTTTTTTTCTTGACACCGTTCATCAACTGGCAGTACATATAGCGTCGTCGGTCGCAATAGTACTTTTATATGAAGCAGCGTAAACGTTAACGCTTGCCCTGATAAATCTGGATCGAAACGGGCGACAGGCCGCCGAGCGGCGACCCGACTCCCAAAAATTTCACTTAGAACTTCGTCGCACTGCCAAAGTGGAGGCTTCTCAATGACTTCGAAGTCATTTCTCTCAAAATCAATACTGACCGCTTGTCTGGCCATTTTCCTCTTCACCGCTTTCCCCGGTTTCGGCCAGCAACTAACCGGAACGTTGTCTGGCACAACTAGAGACACAACCGGTGCCGTGATTGCTAACGCCAAAGTCACGATGACGAATCAACTGAATGGAGATACTCGGACCTCGGTGTCGAATACATCCGGTTACTTTTCCATTACGGCTGTCCAGCCGGGAACGTATTCGGTGACTGTCGAAGCTCAGGGGTTCAAGCAATGGAAGCAGGCAGGCATCGTTTTCTCACAGGGTGATAACCGCGACCTACCTCAAATTGCGTTGCAGGTTGGACAGGTGAGTGAGACGGTGGAGGTTACGGCCGGCGCTCTAAGCGTACCAACCGATAACGCCGAAATCAGCACCACCATCCCCGAGCACATGATTAACGACTTTCCCATGGGCGGCCGCGACGCCGGCGAATTACTAAAGATTATGCCGGGCATGGCGTTTTCGAATGGAACCACTCAGGGTTCAGGCTTCTCGACTAAGCTTGTGAGTTCGGCGAGTGGGCCCATCGGTTCATTCTCCTCGAATGGCACGCAGCCCAGCGGCGCCATGTCATTCATGCTGGACGGCACCAACCTGGTCGATCCTGGTAACGCCGGCAGCCAGATGGCCAATATCAATCAGGACATGGTCAGCGAAGTCAAAGTCCTGATGGCGGATTACAGCGCCGAATACGCGAAAGGCCCGGCTATTTTCCAGGCCTTCAGCAAGAGCGGTGGTAATAAGTACCATGGCGAAGGTTACACGTACGCTCGGAATAGCGCCCTGAATTCGATTGACGCATACACCCACAGCCAAATAGCCAATGGCGCCACAACGGCCGCTCTAGCGGCTCCGGCCGAGAGCTACTACTACTTCGGTGGCAACTTCGGTGGTCCGGTTCCCAAACTGGACAAAGGGCGGCAGAGGCTCTTCTTCTGGGGTGGCTACGAGTACATGCGGCAGCACCCGGCAGGCAGCATCATCAACTACAACATCCCGACTACCGAGCAACTCCTAGGCGACCTCAGTAATACGACGATCAATGGTGTTCCGGGAACCACGGCGGTCAATGGAACAACCTTGGCCCAGCAGCTTCAGAACAGCTGGGGTGCTGCCTACAATGCGATGAGCAACCACATCCCGGCGGGAGCCACTGCAACGAGCCTCCCTTCGTCGCTCTGGGATCCGAACGGAGCGATCTATGCCACGTTACTCCCTTCGAAAGCGAATCCGAAGGGCGGAACCAGCATTGCCCCAGGCCCCGGAAACGGTTGGAATAACTACCAGTTTGTCACCACGTCGCCCCAGAACCGGTGGGAAGCGACGGGGAAACTCGATTACTCGATCGGCGACAATACAAAGTTGACGGGGTCGTACAGTCGCCAGATCGAAACCGACCAACACCCAGTTGGCATTTGGTGGACACCACCGTGGACGCTTCCGTACCCGTCGAATGTGGTTCAGAATCTGAATTCGCAACTGGTGATGGTGAACGCTACGCATGTGTTCAATCCGTCCACAACCAACGAAACCGTGTTCACCTATACGCGATTCAACACTCCCAGCGTTCTGGCCAATTCCGCTGCCGTCAGCCGTTCGAAGCTCGGAATGACCATTCCCGGCCTGTTTGGCGCCAAGGTGGATCAGATACCAAACATCCAGGGACCCTGGGGCGGAGCATTTCCGGACATCGGCAACATGAACCTGGAGGGATCCTTCCCGGGCGGCGGCTTCGGAGCAGATAAGAGAGTTCCAGCCATCTACGACAACTTCACCCATGTGATTGGGTCGCACACGCTGAAGTTTGGCGCGTACTGGGATGACACCAAGAATATTCAGTCGCAAAGCGGTTGGGGTGGCGGCGCGAATGGAAACTTTAACCTAGGCGGCAATTTCGGCACCGGCAACTCGGTGGCCGACTTCCTGCTCGGGCGCGCGAACTATACGCAACCCAGCGCGGACGGTGTAAATACCATTCAGAGCCACACGATTGCATTTTACGGGCAAGACTCGTACAAGGCCAACCGAGCTCTGACTGTGAACTACGGGTTACGTCTCGATCACAACGGCCAATACAACATTGGCGGAAACGGAATGGCCGTTTGGGATCCTGCCAGCTACACCAATGACCCAAACGTTAAAAATCCGGGTCTTCTCTGGCATTCCATTAACAGCCGCATTCCGACCTCGGGCTGGGTATCGCCGACGTTCTACTACGAGCCTCGCGTCGGTATTGCCTACGACTTGTTCGAAAACGGCAGGACGGTTATACGCGGTGGCTTTGCGTCATTCCGCTATAACGTATCTGTTAACGACGTTGGAGGCCCGGCAAGCTTGGCTCAGGGCACCTTTACCGCCAACGACAACAACCTTCAGGGATATGGCGCGGTCGCTGGCTTTGTACCGGCTCCCGGAGGAGGAGCCAACGGAAGCACGATCACCGTGTTCCAGCAGGGAGACAACAAGACTCCTTATACGAACGACTGGAATATTAGTGTCGCCCAGGCACTGCCCTGGCGGTCGGTGTTCGAGATTTCCTACGTTGGCAACAAAAGCAGCAACATGCTGATCAACGGTGGAAACGGCAAACTCAGCGACGCTAACAGCAACTTTCCAGGAGCGTACTTCTTGCCAGATCCGAAGCAAACACTCAACAGCGGCTCGGCCTATGTTTCTCCAAATAGCTTGCCGTGCCCCAATAGCGCCCCGGCGGGCAGTCCCCCGGGTACGTTCGTACCCGGCAGCGGCACTGCTTACGTCGGCTGCGCCGCTAATGGACCTAACGGTGTTCCGGTCTTTGAGAACTATGCCCTCTCCTTCAATGAAAACAACTATCGTCGGCTAACCAACTATAACGACGTCTACGTCCTCACCCACGCTGGCTACGCGAACTACAACTCGCTGCAGGCATCGTGGAAAAAACAGGCTGGATCGGTCAGTTTCCTGCTCAATTACACCTATAGTAAGGTGCTGGGTATTCGAGATGGCAATACAAACCAGGCTGGAACGACGGGATCGGTGGTTGATCCATTCAACCTGAAGGATAACTACGGTCCTCTAGCGTACGACCACACGCAGATCGTCAACGCAACCTATGTGTGGAACATGCCGAAGTTCGTGCACGGTCACCGAGTGCTCGAGGGCGCCGTAAATGGTTGGCAGTTGTCCGGCTATACGACATACCAGAGTGGGGCACCGCTGCAGGCAAATGGCACGCTCAACTTCAACTTCGCCGGCGGCCTTACTGTTCCGATCGCTGGTCTGCAGGGTTCAACCTACCAACTGCCTGACAACAGCATTCTCCTGCCGAACGGTCTGAAGTCCAATTCTGTCAATCAATCCACTTATTACGGCACGTCTCAAAATGGTGGCGGCTATGCCGCAATGCTTCCGCTGATCACCTGCGATCCGCGCAGTGGACGCGCAAGTCACCAGTACTTCAACCCGAACTGCTTCGGAACGCCTGCTGTCGGTCAACTCGGCACATTCAACTGGCCGTACCTGCATGCGCCTGCCTACTTTGACAGTGACTTGGGTATCTATAAGAACTTCAAGATCACAGAAAGCAAGCAACTGCAATTCAGGGTTCAGGGTACGAACTTCCTGAATCATCCGCTGTACCAATTCGGGTTGGCGGGAACCTCCGACGAAACCATCAACCTGCAACAGAACACCACACTTCTGATTCCGTACACTGCGGTCGTGGGTGCACCCGCACCCAGCACTGGCCAAACTGTACAACAGGCGAATTGTGGCTGGATCGGGGGAAATGTTTCAGGAAACAATTGCTCCATAGTCGAGCATTCGATTGCGACGGCGAACCAAAACAAGGTCACGACTGGCACGCCGGCGTTCAAGACCGGCCAGCGTGTGCTGACATTCTCTGTGAAGTTCTACTTCTAAAGCGAACGTCAGGTAAAATCAGAGGGGTGGCTTCGGCCACCCTTCTTTCTTGTTTCAAACTTCCTTGTTCCCACGTGCTATGGACCGAGCATTCCGCCCCGCAATGTGCGTCGCAGTCCTCTCAGTTGCCTGCTTTTGGCTGCTGGCGGCCGTATCACCGGAGAAAAGCCCGATTCGGTTCGAATTCAAAGCGCTCCCGTTCGTGCTGCAGAACGATGAGACACCTGCGCGTAATGCCCCGGAAACCATGCCGGGCGGTGTAGCTGTGTTCGACTACAACGGAGATGGCCGTCCAGATATTTTCTTTACTAACGGCGCGAACATTGCCACCCTGAAGAAGGACGACCCCAAGTACCGGAACCGTCTTTTCCGCAACGACGGGAACGGCGTGTTCACTGACGTTACCGATTCCGCCGGCCTGGCGGGCACGGGGTACGACATGGGGGTCGCCGTCGGCGATTATGACAACGACGGACATCCCGACTTGTTCGTCGCCGGTTTGCACCACGGGACCTTGTATCACAACAACGGGGATGGAACATTCACTGACGTCACGGTGAAATCTGGGCTGGACGCGGCCATCAACCACCCCGACCCGCAGTATGGCCCGTTCTGGGAGATTACAGCTGTCTGGGTTGACGTCAACAATGATGGCCTGCTCGACCTGTTTGTCGCTAACTACATGCAATGGCAGTACTCGGACAAAGCTCTTTGCCAGATCGAGGGCGTAGCCGACTACTGTCATCCGCGGTATTACAAAGGGCAGCCGAACCAACTCTTCCTGAACAACGGCGATGGCACGTTCCGCGATGCTTCAAAAGAATGGGGAATCCGAGAGCATGTCGGAAAAGCCATGGGAATCGGAATGGCGGATTACGACCTCGACGGACGACCTGACCTTTTCGTCACCAATGACGCTTCCTACAATTCGCTGTTCCACAACCTGGGGAACAAGTTCGAAGAGGTTGCCTTGGAGGGCGGGGTTGCGCTGGTAGAGGATGGCGGTTTCGTCTCTGGAATGGGCGTGGATTTTCGCGACTATAACAATGACGGTTACCCCGATATCGTGTTCGTGACTCTACCCAGCCAAACCTTCCCGGTTTTTCAGAACACCGGCAAGGGTGATTTCAAGGAAGTTACCAGCCAAAGCGGAATGCGCGACCTAAGCCGTACGATGTCTGGGTTCGGGCCCGGGCTCTACGATTTCGACAACGACGGCTGGAAAGACATGTTCGTCAGCGGTGGACATGTGGAATCCCACGACATGCCTGGACAGCCAGTCGATCACTTCAACACCGTTTTTCGCAATTTAGGAGCGAGTGGCAAGTGGGAGGCGTTGACCGAAGAAGCTGGCTTCGGGGTCTCTCCTAAATCACGCCACCGCGGCTGCGCTTTCGGCGATCTTGATGGAGACGGACGCGTCGACATCGTTGTGTCGGCCCTCGACGCACCCGCTGAAGTCTGGATGAACCGCAGCCAAACCTCAAATCACTGGCTGGACGTCGCCCTGCGCGGTACAAAAAGCAACCGCGATGGCATTGGCGCAAGAATCAAACTGGTCAGCAAGACGATTGGAGCTCAGTACAACCACATGACCACAAGCGTTGGCTATGCCTCGTCCAGCGACGGTCCCGTGCATTTTGGACTAGGACCAGACAGTCGCGCGGACCTGCTTGAGATTCATTGGCCCTCGGGAATTGTGCAGACCCTTCAAGATATTCCCGCCGACCAGGTCCTCAAGGTTGTTGAAGCGGCGCAGTAACGACTTCCGCACCGGATAGCCCAAGATATCCAGAGCGGTGATCACTGCAATCTTCACAGAATTGCTAACAGAATTGCTGACTGATCGCGGTTCAATCCATGTTGGTTCAATGCATGTTTGCACTTTTTACGAAGGGACAACTAATGAAGAATGCGACGTTCTCTTGCATCATCGCGCTGACAATGGCGATGGCTCTCGCGCCTCGGCTTGAGGCACAGGTCCAAACTGAAGTGCCCCCAGTCGTCGCCGGAGCGAAGCCAGTAGCAGTTGAGCACATAACAGTCCACGGCAAAGCGCTGGAAGGGAATTTAGAGGGCGACGCCGTTGACCGCGACGTGTTCGTGTTTTTGCCACCCAGCTACCAGAAAGACAAACATCGCCGCTATCCCGTGCTGTACGCCCTGCACGGATATTCCATCGGCGCTGAACAGTGGTCCCATGAAATCCACGTTCCGCAGACTATTGAAGGTGCATTTGCCCAAGGCGCGAAAGAGATGATCGTGGTTCTGCCTAATTCCAAGACTGTCCACAACGGTTCGATGTATTCGAGTTCCGTTACGACGGGAGACTTCGAACAGTTTGTCGCGCACGATCTGGTTGCGTATGTCGATGCTCACTATCGCACGATCCCTGATCGGCTGAGCCGCGGCCTGGTGGGCCACTCCATGGGGGGATACGGAGCAACCCGCATCGGCATGAAACATGCAGATGTATTTGGCAGCCTGTACATTATGAGCCCGTGTTGCCTGTCTCCACGTCCGGCGGGGCCCGCGAACGTGGAAATGTCCAAAACACTGGAGGCGGTGAAGACGCCCGCAGATTCGGCAAGCCTGCCGTTTTTCGCCCGGGCGCAGCTCGCCACTGCCGCGGCGTGGTCACCTGATCCGAAGAATCCCCCACTTTATCTTGACCTTCCGACCAAGGACGGTGAGCCGCAACCGGATATCCTCGCGAAATGGGCCGCCAATGCGCCGCTGGCTTTCGTGGATCAATACATCGGAGCTCTTCGCCAGTATCGCGCGATCGCGTTGGATGTAGGCGACCAGGACGGATTGCGCGTCGATACCGCCAAACTGCACGATGTTCTTGACAGGTATGGAATCGCCAACAGCTTCGAAGTGTATTCGGGCACGCATACGAGCAAGGTTGCCGATCGCATTCAGAATCACGTGATGCCGTTCTTCAGTCAGAATCTCTGTTTTCAGGCAGGTTGCCGTTGACAAGCTGGGCGGACTGCTGTACCCGGGGAAAGAGTGAGAAATAGCACGGTCGTTCTATGCCGGACCGTTTTAGAAGGGACGTCGTCGGTACTCTTTTGACTCCACCCTCGAGCAAGGCGCAAAGAGTTCCAGGTGGCGTGGTTCCCGGCTACATCATCATCAAACCTGATTTCCCCAGTGCATTGACGACTTCGCCTTCTCTGGTTCGAGTACGAATACGTGATCGATTCCGCCAGCTGATGGATTCTGGCAGCCAACGCGGCTGATGCGCTGGTTCAGGAACCGAGGGCAGTTGTACTCGCGGTTCCATACAAGAGACCGTGTCTTCCGCATGGCGGCAATCTCACGCTTTGTCAGTAAGGCCGTTGTCCCGCAGTGATCCCCGGCCAATCGTCGGTTCGGAACGGTCCAACTGGTAATCCCGCACCGTTGAACAGAGTTGCCGCCGGATTCGACTGCCAGGCGTAGCGGACCTCTTTGGGATTGGGCACCGAAGGGGATGAGACAACGACCGTGTTGCCCTCGATGCGTGCATCGGCCCAATACCATTTCCGGTCTTCACCCGCAATCTCGAACTCTTCCAACTTGGCGCCTTTCACAACCAGGCCCCCGTCCGTGTGCGCAAAGTGTAGCCGAACCGAATCTGGAAGACGCTCGACGGACGCGAGCGTTGGACCCGCATAAGCCACCTTCTTGCCATATTGTTTTGCTAGCGCGCAAAGGGCAAGATGCTCCCCCACCGGCTGTTTATCCTTAGGATGGAGATTGTCGGGATCACCTGTGTCGATCGTAACGGCCAGGCAGGCATTGCGAACACTGGCGGCCGTTAGGGCCTGCGATTCCCGCGTTTCCGCCCACTTGTCGTCAGTCGGTGTCTCACTGCGATGGCCAAAGGCCGGCAGGCTAACGATATAGAAAGGGAAATCCCCCTGTCCGAAGAGCTTTCGCCAATCCTCAATCATGGCGGGAAGGATTCTGCGGTATTGGAATCCGCGTTCTGAGTTCTGCTCGCCCTGGTACCACAGCGCACCCGTGATCGAAAGAGGAGCAATGGGAGCGAGCATTCCTTCGTAGAGCACAGCCGGCATCACGGGCCAGTTCTCGTACCCAATGGGCAACGGATGCGGCGGGCGAGCATCGACACTCAATTGACCTTTCCATTTGCCGGCCAACGCAATGCGCGTCTTGTCTCCAAGTTCGAGGCGCAACTCCTCTGGCTTGGCAAGAAATCCTCCCGTTGGCTTGGTCTTCAGGACGCGAATCGCCACGACGTTCTTACCCGGCTTCAGTACGCCATCCGGAATGAAATAGACGCGTGGATTCTCGACCCAGGCGCTGGCGCCGACTTGCGTTCCGTTGATGTACGCGGTATCCATGCGCTCAATCGAGCCTAAGAACAACAAGGCGCGCCCTGCCGGAAGCGGGTCCGGTACGACGATCTCTTTCCGGAACCACGCCACTGCAGGTGTCTCCGGTACACCCAAGTCGGAAAATCCGCCGAGAATGTCAACGGCCTTCCAGGTCGAATCATCGAAATCCAACGCAGCCCAGCTCCCTTTAACCCCGACGTCATACTGGTCATACCAATGCATGACGTAGTTCCCATATTCGGGCGCGCCGGTCGCGGCGAGTTTTTCGAGTTCTGCCAACGGGACATCGAAGTCTTTCAGTGGACGAAGCGCGGCGGCGCTCATCCACGCTTCTGCTGGAGTTCCCCCCAGGGCGTCCACGACCAGACCGATCGGAACATGGATTTCCTGTTGGACCTTGCGTGCAAAGTAATACGCTACTGCCGAAACGTGATCTGCCGTTTCCGGAGAAACCACTTTCCAGGCCCCGTCGACCACATTCGTATGGTGGTAGGCCGAGTGAGGCGCAACCGAGAAGAAGCGTATCTCCGGGAAGTTCGCGGCTTTGACTTCGTCCTCGCCGTTTCTCGCAAAGCGGAGGGACACCTGCATGTTGGATTGCCCTCCGCACAGCCAAACATCGCCAACCAACACGTTGTTCAGTTCCATCGTTTGATGGCCGCTGATCTTGATCGTGTAAGGACCGCCCACAGCCGGCGGCTGAATCTTCACCTGCCAGCGGCGATCCGCCCCAGCTACGCCAGAGGCATGTTTGCCTGAGATTTCGACACGCACCTTGTCGCCGGGATCGGACCATCCCCAGATGGTGTTTTTCTTACCGCGCTGTAGCACCATGTTGTCGCCAAAGATCGTGCTCACGAACGGCAGGGACTTGAGAGTCGGTCCGGGGGGATTCTGGGCTAAAGCACTGCACGCCAGCGAAAGCAGAAATCCCACCGCGACGAGGAGAAAGAGAGTATTTCTAGAGATCACGATTTCGAGGCTCCGTTTAACAAAGCAATAGCTTACACAGATTTGTCGGCTCTCGGGTCAGCGATAATGCGTACTTCAGTGGCTAAGAAAGCGAGGACAATATGCATTCGCAATTTTGGCGAGCCATCGCGTGGACCGTGCTTCTGCTGAGTGCTTCTGGATTTGCTCAGCAATCAGACTCATGCGCCAGCCTGATGCACTTCAAAGCTGCAAGCGTCGAGATTTCAAAGGCTGCACCGATTGCTGCCGGAACCACGGAGCCGAATCCGTGGGGGCCGGGTCACAGCGCGCCGATTCCTGCCTATTGCCGGGTCGAGGGCGTGGTCGATCGCCGTACCGGAGTCGGCGGCGAGGAATTTGGAATCAACTTTGCACTCGCCATGCCTGAGAAATGGAATGGCGATTTCCTGATGCAAGGCGGAGGTGGCGGAAATGGAGCGGTGATGGCCCCGCTTGGTCTCAATGCTGCAGGAGAAACGCCCGCCCTTATGCGCGGGTTCGCGGTGGTTAGTACGGATACAGGTCACAAGAGCCACCGCGGGCCATTCGACTTCGATTTCATGAAAGATGAGCAGGCGTATCTAGACTTCGCCTATCTTGCCAACGCGCAAATTGCCGCGCTCGCCAAGCAACTCATCGCGCAGTATTACGGAAAACCGGCGGCCTTTTCCTATTTCTCCGGATGCTCCACCGGGGGCCGCGAAGGCATGATTCTGTCGCAACGCTATCCCGCGGCTTTTGATGGAATCATCTCGGGTGATCCTGCCATACGCACCGGACTTTCGAACCTGGCGATCGGGAAATGGATCCCCGTCGCGTTCAACCAAATTGCTTCGAAAGATGCAGATGGCAAGCCAATCATTGCGCAGGCCATCAGCGATGCTGACCGTAAGCTGGTCGCGGATGCGCTGCTGCAAAAGTGCGATGCGAAGGACGGTGTGGCGGATGGCATGATCTCGGATCCGCTAGGCTGCGATTTCGATCCCGCGGCGCTGACTTGCAGCGCAGGGAAGAGCGAGTCGTGCCTGACTCGGGAGAAAGTTGCCGCGATCATGAAAGCCGTTGCCGGCCCAAAGACCCCAGGCGGAGTTCAGGTATACCCCGGTTTTCTATACGACACAGGCATCACTGCGAGCGGTCCGCTCCGCGGAATTCTTTCCCCAGGACCAGGCATTTTCGGACCAGCAACTACAGCGATGGAAGTCGATGTCGAGAAGGAAGCACTCGCGGACATTCAACCTCTCGTGGACTCGATGTCCACCAACCTGACGACATTCTCCGGGCACGGCGGGAAACTGATCTTCTATCACGGTGACAGCGATCCCTGGTTTTCCCCTCTAGACACGTTCGGTTACTACAAAGATATGTCGGCTGCGAACGGCGGCCCCGAAGCCGTTTCTAAATGGAGCCAATTCTATTTTGTGCCGGGCATGGCGCACTGCGGCGGGGGCCTCGGCCTGGATCAGTTCGATCTTTTGAGTGCGATGGTCAACTGGGTGGAAAAGGGAACCGCACCGCTGTCAGTGATCGCGACCGGCAATGCATTTCTAGGACGCAGTCGGCCGCTCTGCCCTTATCCGAAGCACGCCCACTACAAGGGACAGGGCGATACACAGGATGCGAACAACTTCGAATGCCGCTGACTTGCCGTTGATGAGGAGCAGATTCCGTCCTATGAGCCGCACGAAAAAGCGAATAGTTCGTTATCTTACCGATCTCACTTTGTTCTGCCTCGCACTCTTCCCGGCGGCTTCAGCGAAGACGCCGAAGCCAAGTCAGCGTGATATTGAGATCAATGTCGCGCAGGCGACCAAGCCTCTCGACCGGTTCTTCGACTTGTCGGTGGGTTCCGACTTTCCGGGCACACTCATTCGCGATGATAGCCAGCTGCAACTCAAAAAAGCCGTCGATGAACTGGGCTTCCGCTACATCCGCTTCCATGCCATCTTCCACGATGTTCTGGGGACCGTCCGCCTGGAAAACGGAAAAATCGATTATGACTGGACCAAGATCGACCAGCTCTATGATGACTTGCTCGCGCGGCGCATCAAGCCATTTGTGGAACTGGGCTTCACGCCGAACGCGATGAAGACGTCCGACAACAAGATCTTCTATTGGCAAGGCAATACTTCTCATCCGCTGCTGCCCGCTTGGAAGGACCTGGTCGATGCCTTCATCCGCCATCTCGATCAACGTTACGGGCTGGATGAAGTCCGCGGCTGGTTCTTCGAAGTCTGGAACGAACCCAATCTGTCCGGATTCTGGGAAGGAGGCGACCAGAATGCTTATTTCGAGCTATACGATGCGACGTCAAATACGATCAAAGCGATCGCTCCGAGTTTGCGAGTCGGCGGTCCGTCAACGGCGGGAGCTGCTTGGGTGCCAGAATTCCTTGATCATGTGACGCAAAGCGGCGCGGCGGTCGATTTCGTCACTACACACACCTATGGCGTCGACAATGGCTTTTTGGACGAGAATGGTAAAGAGGACATCAAACTCTCACCCTCTCCGGACGCCATTGTCGGTGACGTTCGCAAAGTTCGTGAGCAGATCAAGGCATCTACATTTCCTGACCTGCCACTCTACTTCACCGAATGGAGCACGAGCTACAACCCGCGCGACCTCGTGCATGATTCCTACATCAGCGCGCCGTATATTCTCAGCAAGCTCAAAGCCAGCGAAGGCCTAGTCCAGGGCATGAGCTACTGGACGTACACCGATCTTTTCGAAGAGCCTGGTCCGCCGCCGACGCCGTTCCACGGCGGCTTCGGGCTGTTGAACCGTGAAGGCATCCCAAAACCAGCTTATTTTGCTTACAGGTATCTCCACGCGGTTCGGGGCAACGAGATTCCGCTCAGGGATTCGCAGGCTTTTGCCGCGATAGACAATGATCGGGTTGCGACCGTTATCTGGGACTTTCAACAACCAGAGCAGAAGGTCAGCAACCGGCCATTTTATAGCCGTATTGTTCCGGCCGCGCCGGCGCCATCGCTGCATGTGTCTTTCAAGAATCTGAGTTCCGGCAACTATCGACTGGAAGTTCACCGGACGGGCTTTCGCGCCAATGACGCGTATTCCGCCTACATTGACATGGGCGCACCTCGAGAATTGACGCCAACACAGCTCGATCAGCTCAACTCGCTGACACGCGATCTCCCGGAAATCAATCGCGTCGTCAAGGTCGGAAAGAAAGGCAGCTATACGCTCTCACTGCCCATGCGCAGCAATGATGTCGTGCTCGTGACGGTAGAGAAAGTAACAAAGTAAGGCGCTCTTAGGTAGAAGTTTCGTGTCCATGATGGACTAGGAAGCATGAAGAGCATCAGCAAAGGAGATGGTCTTGCGAACAATCGTGATCGCTTTGGCGCTGTTTCTGGCCAGCACTCTGCTTTTTGGCCAGAGTGCGGAGCAACACCCGGAATGGCCCGGGAAAGGACAGTTGTTTGTCGGCACCTGCTACCAGCCTGTCGATCGGTCACCCGAGCAGATCCGGCGGGATATCGCGCTCATGAAGCAGGCGGGATTCACGCTGGTCCGCATGGGCGATCTTTCGTGGGACGCCTTTGAACCATCCGAGGGACATTTTGAATTCGCATGGTTCGATCAGATTCTGGAGCAGATGAACTCGGCGGGAATAAAGGTGATTCTCGACATCGGCGGATCGCCGGCGCCAATCTGGCTTCATCACAAGTACCCATCGGTAAACATGGTCAACGAACAAGGCGCAACCGTGCAACCGGCGGAGCGCTACATGGACGATATCAGCGATCCGGCTGATCGCGAGCACCTGATTCGGTTTGCTGACGAGTTAACCCGGCACTATGCTCACAATCCTGCCTTGGCCGCAGTTGGCTACAACAACGAGATTGGCAACGGGATCATGTCGTACTCCGAAGGGGATCGGCAGAGATTCATTGAATGGTTGACGAAGAAATACGGAACGATTGCAGACCTTAATGAGGCATGGGCCACGCAGCGATGGTCGCGGCATTTGAACTCGTTCGATGAGGTGCAGTTGCCCTATGCGGAGGGCCCTTCTGCGCCGGAGCGATATCTTGACCTGCGGCGATTCTGGTCTGACGAGACGATTTCGGTCCTCGAAGATCTTGAAAGAATTCGTGAGCGCAATGTCCCGAATCTGCCCGCGGTTTCCAACCTGTGGGACTGGGCCTGGCGCAGAGGCTTTGATTATCTGAGCTCTTACAAGAAATTTGTGAGCTACGGAGCCGAGGGATTTTACCCGGCAAATCCGCTTGACGTGTCATTCGGTGCGCTTCTGGAAAAAGGCGACCTGTCTACTCCGCTGTGGTTCAACGAATTCACAAGCGGGGGTGGAGGCACGTACGGCGGCCCGAAAGGCATCATTCGCATGTGGGCATACCTTGGCCTGATCGACTATGGACAAACGTTTCTCGCGTGGACCTTCAACACACATCGTGGCGGAGAAGAACAGGCTCTTTTCGGATTGCTCGATCACGATGGCACTCCTTCGTGGAAATATGCGGAGTACAAACAAATTGCGAGCGAGTTCTCAAAGCTGCAGCACCTCGGATTCCCGCGCTATCACAAGCCGGATGTCGCAATTGCTTACTCATTTGAAAGCAACGTTGCCTCTCATCCGCCGGGCCCAAGCAATACGGTCCGCCAATACTTTACTGTCAACTATGCGGATCAGGTTCAGAGTGCCCTGAAGCCTTTCTTCGAAGACAACATGGATGTCGCGATCATCAACATCGGACACAGCGCCCTCGACTACAAATTGCTGGTGGTGCCCGCGGACTATGTGATGGATTCCGCAAGCGCCGACGCCATCCGAAATTACGTACGCAACGGCGGCACGGTGATTATGACCGCGATGTCGGCGAAGGTCGATGAGAGCAATCAGTGGTTCGATACCCCGCAACCGGGACGGCTGAGCGATGTGTTCGGGATTCGCACGGAAGAGTTCTAACGGCCAAGCGCGCCTCCGGAATTCAGTCTGGATGGCAAAACAGAAAAGGCCAGCATCGGTTTCTACGAAGTGCTTGAGCCAAGGACGGCCAAGGCGATAGCGCTGTTTACCAATACTCCCGAAAAATCGACGGCCATCACGGTCAACGATTACGGGAAGGGACGTGCCATCTACATCGCCGTTCCTGCGCAGATGGCGGCGCTTGCTCCGCT